>Ga0180432_10007590_pt1 | contig 13729 bp, 11 predicted proteins | sample SS_ome_10_FD_132414 | JGI IMG/M metagenome (GOLD analysis project Ga0180432, IMG submission 132414) | Hypersaline lake sediment archaeal communities from the Salton Sea, California, USA - SS_1_MS_2 metaG | ecosystem: Environmental > Aquatic > Non-marine Saline and Alkaline > Hypersaline >...
AGGTAAGGCTGGCGAAGAGAGTGGGGACACCAAGAAGAGGGGGTCCAAAGTCGATCCTCCAAAGAAGCTCAAGAATGGGAAGATGCTGTGGGATGGACTGGAGTGGGACGAAGGCCTGCTCAACAAGACGATCCCGGTCAAGCCCGGCGAAGGCAGCGAGATCAAGGAAGGCCTGCTTGATAGCGAGTACGAGTGGCTGATTCGCAACGCGAAGACGACTCACATCAGCGCGGGGATCAACCCGGAGAAGGAGTACCTCGCAGGAAGCGATGCCGACACCGAAGGCAAGGTTGAAGTCACCGAAGAGGAGATTCGAGAGCGGTACGACAAGCTCGAGCGCATCCTTCAGAACCAGGGTTACCGGTACACCAAGGGCACCGGTTACTACGGTGGCGAAGAAGAAACGCTGATCGCGTTCGTGCCGAACTCCGAACGCAAGAAGATGTCGGAGATCGGGTCAGCATTGAACCAGGACAGCGTCCTGTTCACTGAGGGGGGCGTTGCGAGCCTCTACTACACGACCGGGGAGCACAAAGGCAAGGCAATCACGCTTGATGAGTTCAAGACCGCTCGTGAAGCAAAGGACTTCTACACGTCCGTCTTCATGAAGAGCGGCGAGTCTGACGAATCTGTTGAGGTCAAGTACCAGTTTCCTTGGCCTGAAAATGACACCCCGGAATCCATGCTCCTCAGCCGAATGGGAGAAGACATGCCGATGGACAATGAACGAGAAGACGAAGTGGATGCCACGTCGGCATCTGATGTGACGTCGGAAGATTCGAACGACGACGGCATCAACGATGATGACCAGGACGGCATGCCCGGTCCTGGAGAAGATGGTGACGAATCGAACGCCAAGGTTGTTGCGGCTTTGGCTGAGCTCGGCGTGGTCGTTCCGGAAGGCACCAAGCTTTCCGGGGACCTGAATACGCTGCTGGCAGCAATCATGACCTACAAGGCCGTGAAAAAAGAAGGCGGCAGCGGAGACAACAATGGCGACGGTGAAGGGATGGGCGACAGCCTGTCTGACACCGGAGAAGATGAGGAGAACACCACCGTGCTGAACCTGTCTCAGCTTGCGAACAAGAACCCCCGCCTCGCCAAGATCCTGGGCGATGCCCGCGAGGCGAAGATCCAGTCGTACCGGTCGCGGATTGACGACCTGATCAAGACTGGCCGTGCCACCCCGCAGATGAAGGAAGGGTGGGAGGAACAGCTCGGGTCTATCCAGCTCAGCCTGGATGAGAACGAAGAAGACGACAAGACCGAGCTCGACATCCAGCTGTCGACCCTGGAAGCACTGCCGGAGAATGCCGGTCCACTGCCCACCGGGGACAGCACGTCAGACAACATGACGGAGTTCTTCGACGTCAAGCTGATGGTCGACCCTGAGGGTGCGATGTCCGAGGAAGAGGCCAAGGAAGTGGCTGACGAACTCCTGGGCTACCACCCAGCCATTGAGAAGTAACGCACCGCCGGGTGCTGTGCTGAGCTTTTGTTTTTCAGTTCTCAAGTTCACGAGGTAATGACATGTCAAGTGGTGCAACCGGCGGATTCGCGGTCCCGGGTTTCCAGGACGCTCGCGAAACGGTCGAACGAAGCATTCTGTGGGGTCAGGCAGGAAATGAGCGGCCACCGGCCATTCTGTTCCGCGCTGTGATCGATTCCGCCACCGTCGACTCGGGATCGACTCCGACGACCGACCTTCGTCCGGGCCTTGTCCTGGCGCAGCTGTCGAACGGGTCGTTCACCAACTACGACCCAACGTCAGCGACCGCCGAGAAACGAGTGGCAGTTGCCATCAATGCCCTGGGTCTTCGGATGACGGACATTGATGGCAACGCAGTCGATCGCTTCTGCACAGTGCTGGTTGGTGGTGCAGTGAAGGCTGGTCAGCTGATCGGCCTGGACTATCAAGCTCGTCAGCAGCTCTCGCAGAACTTCATCTTCGATGACGACCTGCAGGGTCAGCCGCACGAGCACACTGGTGTCCTCTGGGTCGCCACGGCCCAGACGCTGACGGCAAGCCAGTCTGGCCTTCTGATCGCAACGACTGGCACAGGCGCCGTGACGCACGTGCTTCCCGCCATTGCGACATCGGAAGGGGTCAAGTTCGAGTTCCTGAACATGGCCGACCAGAACCTGATTATCGCGTCGGCCGAGGGTGACAACATCGTTGCCATCAACGACGTGGCAGCCGACAGTCTGGCATTCCAGACTGCATCCGAGAAGATCGGTGCTCGGCTTCAGATCGAGTGTGTCCGGACTGCGGCCGGGCTCAAGTGGATCTACAAAAACCTGACCGGAGCAACGATCACTGTCGCGACCTAATCCGTCGTGAGAGTTCGTGCTGTCACAGAAATAACCCACACCAGAAGAGGTGATTTGAGATGCCATCGATTCAGTCAGTCTTGAGGGCAGAAGTCATCACGGAGGTTGTCAGCCGAATCGCTGCAACCAACACGACGCTTCTGACCATGTTCGAAATGGGTCCGGGCGGTCGCGCCGTTCGCCCCGTTGGTCATCGGTTCGGTTCGTACGATGTCTTCAACAACTCCCGGTACACCGGCCCTGCGTCGGCTCCAGGGGATGCTGCGACTCGCATCAACCGCCAGAAGGCCGGGAACGTGCCATACACGATCGCTCGTACCCATCCGAGCATCTGGCTTCCGGCCGAAGAGATCCACAACTTGCGGCCCATCGGCGGTCCGTCGAGTCAGTTCGATGAAGGTGGTGCGTCCTACATCGCTCAGCAGGAGCGGTACCTGGGGCAGACCATCGGAAACCATCGGACGCTGCTTCTGCAGGGCATGCTTCGCGGTGCGTTGTATGCTCACCAGAACGGCAACGAGATCTACTGGAACCACACCAGTTCCGGTGCCGTGATGACCATGGACTTCCGCATGCCAGCTGGCAACAAGAGCCAGCTCAACATGCTGGGGACCGGCAACATCATCGATACGTCGTGGGACAACCCCACGGCGAACATCCCGAAGCACCTGACCGACATCAATGCCGCGTTTCAGGTGTTGGCTGGTTCTCAGCTGAACATGGTCATGGTGACCAGTGCTGTGTGGCAGAACGTAATCAACAACGACTACGTCGTCACCCAGGCTGGTGTCGCCAACACCGCGTTCGATGAGTTCGAGCGACGTATCGGCACCAACCCTGATGGATCCCCGATCAACCAGTTCCGCGGTCGGTTGCGATGCCTGCCGTGGATCGAGTGGGTGATCATGGACGAGGGCGTTGAGATCGGACCTGACGGCAGTGCGACGTACACCAAGCACATTGGTGACAGCAACGCCGCGTTCCTTCCGACACCCCGGCCTCAGCTCTTCCAGATGCTGGAAGGCAGCGAGCCGGTCAGTGATCGCGAAGGAGCTCCTCAGGTCGTTCGGACAGGCACCTATGCCTGGGCCGTCAACTCCTCGAACCCGACCGGCACCACGCTGTTCGCCCTGGACAACGCGATTCCCGCCGCGTACGTCCCGGCTGCTTACGCGTACGGAACGGTCGTGTTCTAAGGTCTGCCTTCCGGGCGGGGCGGCGAGCGTGGTTTCTTCCAGTGTCCACCTCGCCGCTCCATCCCCGGTCGCAAACCACTCCACTCAACAAAAACCGGTAACCGGAGAGAGAAAACATGACTGGTTTCGTGACGCCAATGGCCAGCCGTCGGACGCGACGAATGGTCAAGTCATTCACATTCGACGGAGCAGCGGGCAGCGGTGCGATTGGCACAGTGAAGATTGCCACGATCACCGGAGCCATCCGGATCTTGTCTCTCGTCGTCCGATGCACCGACAGCCTGACGGGGGCCACGGCAACAATTTCGCTCGGCACCGCGTCAGATGTCGACAGCCTGATTGCTGTCACCACGGCAACTGACTTGGATGCTGGAGAGATCTGGAACGGCGCGTCACCCGTCGGCGGTGCGGTCGCTGCGATCGTTGACAAGATGTGCAACGAGGACATCAACGTCAATGTCCTCGTCGCGGCTGTCGATGGTGGTACGATCGAAGTCGACATGTCGTGGGTCCCGGCCTCAGCCAATGGGAACGCAGCGTAGGCCGCGGGCAACGTCCTGCTGCCGATGGAGATAGATCACAGAGCGGTTGCGGGAGTCCGCTTCCGCTCTGTTTTTCATTGCAAATCCCGGAGGTTGCCACATGTCAGCGTACTGCAGCCAGTCCGATGTCGAGTCGATCATGTCCGAAGTTGGCGTCGACCTTCATGCTGACGACCGATGGCCGCTTTGGACTGAAGACCCAGGGTCCCCGATCTCCCCAGCGGCTGGCGACACGGCCACGGCCATCCAGTATGTCACCGAAGCGATCGAGCGAGCGTCAGCCAAGATCGACATGGGACTGGGGATGAAGTTCGAGCCATCGAGCTTTCCCAGCAGTGACTGGGTCAAGTGGTGCTGCGCGTACCTTGCCGCATGCGAGATCTTCCGCCGCCGAGGAAACTCAATTCCCGACTCGATCTTGAGTCAGTGCGAGTATTACACCGAGATCATCGACCGGGTGATGTCTGGAGAGATCGGGTACATTCCGGACCTGACCCCCCGGCACGAGCCAATTCCAGCCATGTCGAATCTGCGGGTCGACAACCGGTACGTGGATGCAAGGATCAGGGTCCAGCAGGTCGTCAGTGCCGGGCGAACCGACTCTTCCAAGCCAAGGCACGTGGACGTCTACGGAGGGACAGGCTGGGCGAGGTTCTTCTGATGGCATTCAGTGGGAGCATCGACGAACTGATCTCGCTTGCAGCCGAGCATGCGACGTCAGAAGACAGTATGCGTGAACTGTCAGGTAAGGTACTGGACGCCATCAAGTCTGACTACAAAGCCAAAGCGAGCGGGGGACAGGATTCGAACGGAATGTCATGGGCGCCGACGGCTCGTGGCCCAGAGATCATGATTGACACCGGGAAGCTCTTCAACAACATCTCGGTCAGGTCGTCAGGCGGCGAGGTTGTCGTGTACGTCGATCCGGCGGTTGTTCCGTACGCAGACTTCGCGTTGTCATGTCGCCCTGCGTGGCCAGAAGATGGTACAATCCCGCCCACATGGAAGAAGATCATTGACGAACACATGATCGAGAAGTTCGTCGGGTACCTTCAGAAGAATGCCAAATGAGCAGGCGGAACCTCAAAAGAGCGGTCATGCTTGTCCTCAAAGAGTCACTGACTCTTGGCGAGGGAAGCGAGATTGACACCACTCAAGGCGGTCGTCCACATCCCCGAGCTGGAAGACTGTTCGTTGGTGTTCACGGCGGTTCATGGACGGCGAGAGTTCACAATGTTGAGTGCCTTGATGAGGAGTTCGAGGTTCTGCTGACCGTGTCGATCCGTGGGACGAACATTCCGACCGACCGGTGGGGAGGACAGCTACTCGACGCGGAGGACGGACTGGACTTCATCTCCCGTCAGATCATCCTGGTGCTCCACGAGCAGTGGGACGTCATCAACAGGGCGAACACGCTCACGGAGAATTCGGCACAGTATTACATCGAGTCGTCTGTCTCTCCGTTCGCTGAGCCGCTACGTTTCTCCGGGTGCTCAGAGCCGGTCGATCGAGACAGTTCGTGGTGGGAAGGTTCAAACAGAACGGGGACTTCCAAGATGGAGGGAGTCTCGAACACGTTGCGATTCAATGGCGGCAGACGGCTGCAAGTCATGTCCTTGGCCGAGAAGAATTAGGAGCCTTTAAGATGGCAGTCACAACATTGGTGACCCCGATTTCTGGGGCATACACAGCTGCCTACGGGACGCTCGACTCCGAGGTTAGTCTCGGTTGCGTACAAAACGGCGTTCGAATGGTCCAGCAGGTATCCAAGCAGGTCATCACGTGCGACACATACGGTGACTCTGTTGTCGATGCCGTATTCCGTGGCGGTAACGTATCGGTGATTCTCGAGGCCATTGAGTACGGCAAGGCTGTCGGCGCGATGTGGCCATACGGTTCGAATCCAAGCATCATGGGTCTGTGCGGTCGGCTCGATGTCGGTTCGAGCATCGCGCAGTCTTTGCTGCTGTCAGCCGTTCAGGGGACTCCGGCGAATCCTGCAGGCACGTCAGGTTCTCCCCTGACAATGCAGGCTCCATTTGCGATCATCGACGAAGGTCAGCGAACCGAGATCATGCTGGCAAACATGCTTCGAACGGTCCCGTTAGTGTTCCGGTTGTACCCGTGGGTCGACGATGGTGCCCCGACCGTCGTTCGCTGGATGACCTACCAAACAACCAACCCGTGATCGAGAGCCATGCCTGAGTACAAGATCAACATCACTGCCGACTTTGAGGCAGAGGCGTCAAAGGCCATCAAGCAAACTGTCGATCGCGGTCGCGAAATCAAGCGAGAGACTGAGGACCCCAATGCGCCATGGAGTAGTCAGGCAAAGTCGGACATCGCGGAGACGCTCAAGGCGGGCGGTCGCCTCAAGGACGTTTATCAGTCCATCAAGAAGGGGGAACACTCGCTTGATGAGCTTCTGAAATCTGCAGAGCAGATCCAGCAGATCCAGAAGCGGTACTCGATGATGCTACTGCACATGCCGACGCCCGACCTGCGGGCTTCGGTGCAGTTGCAGATGAAGACGTTCGACCACATGCGAAGAATGATTGAACGCAAGGTCGACGAAGGTGTATCCATGAGCCTGGGCCCTGGGACTGACGAGGGCGGCGGAAGCTCGCTTGCTGACGCACCAGGGATCGGCACTGGGTTGATGTCAAGCATGCGTCAGCTTCAAGCTGGCGTGGCAATGCTCTCGAAGAGGATGTCGCCCGGTGCAACAAGACAGGGCATGCGTCACGCCGTGAGCCTGATGGGGAAAGTTGCTGGTGTCGTCGGACCAGCTGCCGTCGCTGCGATGGCGCCCAGCGGCAACACTGGACGCCTTGGCCAGTCGGGAGCCACTGGCGATGCAGTCACTTTCGCCGCCGGGCTTGCTGGCGGATCACTTGGCGGGCCGCTTGGCTCTGCTGTTGCCGCTGGTGTAGCAAAAGCCAGCCAGACAGCTTGGAACAAGATGATCGAGGGGATCTACCAGATCGCAGAGCACTCCAGGAACATGGCACAGCGACTGGAGACCTACACTGCGAACCTGTCAGGGTACAGCCCGCAGGCAACGTCGTTCGAAGCAAGGCTTGACATCGCCAGGGAGCAGGCCCAGTTCCGAAGAGCACGTGCGCTGGATCGTGCCGTCGGGCTTGGTGCTGATGCTGCGATCGAAGGTGAGATGCGAGGCCGTGCATTCTTCGATCAGGTTGACCGGCTGCAGATCTTATTGAATGGCCTGTTTGACAAGCTCTTCAATGCCTTTCTTGGACCAATCCTGGATCTGATCACGAAGCTTCTGGAGAAAGTTGCAGATCTTGTTGAGCACTTCCTTGGGGAAGCTGGCAAGAACCAAGAGGAGTTCATGAATAACGCCGTGGACATCATGAAGCTCTTCGCCCCAGAGGGCGCAAAGCAGATAATCCAGGCTGGCCATGAGTTAGGGAAGGCTGCAAGAAAGTGGCTCCAGAATGAGGCTGCGAAAGGTGATCTGTTTGATCCATTGACTGACGAGTTTCTTGGCCCGTTCGCTGGCCTGAACAACAGGCTCGGAGAAAAGGCCCCACAATTCGCCTTCGGGAACTGACATGACCAAGGTTCAGGTCCAGCGGGCGGAAGACGTCCGGATCAATTACAACGGAATGGAATTCAACAGCCCGCTGACGAACGTGTGGCTCGGCGGCGCTCCAGTTACAGACAGGTCGGGCCGTGTCACTCAGTACGTGCAGTACACGTTGCACATCGTTGGAGTGATCACGTACGACCGGGGCGGAGGCACGGCAGCATTCTCTGCGTCAAACAGTCCGCAGAAGTCGGAAGGACTGAAGGGGCCGACGGAGCCATCGGGTGGTGTCGGTCGGCTCAGGAACTCTGAGCGGGCTGACCAAAGGATTGGGCGCAATACGGGCATTCTGGGCAATGGTGCCACCGACACGGTCAGAAATCGCCTGTTGCAGCAAGGCGGCGCGCTGATCTGCTCCGGGTATGGGTTTGGTGACATCTTCGTCAACACGTCAGGTGATGGCCGAAGCGGTGTTGAGAATCTCGATGTCGTTTGGGGACCTGTTCCGGAGAATGTGGTCGTCAGGCCAATTGGCGGACCGAACACAGTCATGGAGGTATCCATGACGATCCGGTTTTGCATTGGAGAGTGTTGGGGAGGGCGTCCTCTTGGCCCTGGCCGAAACGTGGTCAGACTACGGGAGTTCTCGTATGCGATCCGATACTCGATCGACCAGACTGGCCATACCTCACGAACACTGACGGGCACGCTGTCAATTGCAGCAAACAGGAAGCCCGTCAACAGCATTGACGCTGACCGTCCAGCCAATCAGCCGAACGCCGAACTGGATGGTTCGGTTGATCGCGCGAGGGACTACATCACAGCACTCATGGGGCAAAGCTTCACCCTCCCACCGGCAGGGTTCATCAGGCAGTCTCAGGATTACGCTATTGATGAAAGCCATTCGTCGATCTCGTTCAGCATTACCGACAGCGAGGTTCCGTCAGACAATGCGTACCCGCCGGGGATCGCTTCTGCTGTTGTGACGCATCGCGCATCCCTCAGTCGCTCGAATGCAAAGTTCTCCAGGGTTATTAACACGATCAGCGGGTCAATGACTGCTGCAGCCGGGTACGCCCGATGGCACGCATGGACGAGAGCGTACCTGCTCATCCGCCAGAGGATCCTTGAGGGCCGAAGGGACCCGATCACATTTGCGGTTCTTACGGACCTGGAGATTGTCGAAAACATCTACGGAAAGAATGTCGACTTCAGTGTTTCATGGACTCTCACGTACCTTCCCGAACTGGCGAAAGTGGCAAGGCCCCGGAGAGGTAACCCCGGCGTTGGCGAGATGATCGGAGACGTCGCCGAGGGCGCAGTCAGGATCAACATTCCAATCCCAAACAGGGACATCGCCGGAAACGCTTTCGGCGAAGGGTTCATTGGTGGGGACCCTGGCGAAGGCGATCGAAAGCGAAAAGAGCTCGAAATCGGTACGTCGTTCTTCAGCTACGCGAACTTCTATTCGTCGAATGGTTTGTTCAAGGGCACTGGCGACAAATGGAACGACTGGCAGGAGAGCATGCAGTTCAACCTGTCGGCGAGGGGTAACCGCAGGCTCATCTACGATTCGTCCCAGGAGACGTTCTACAGCCTGTGCAACCCGGCTGTCGGAACAGACATCGACGGAGGCGCTCGCGAGCTGACAGCAGGACCGAGGGTCTACCTTGGCGAGATCGGAAGCCTGTCGTGCAATTGCCCACCAGCGAACAGGTCCTACCTTGACTACCGTCAGTCAGTCACGGACAGGTCAAGCGGAAAGATTCTCCAGATTGACTCGCTCCCTGGGGACCCGCTCAACGTAACCAATGACCCGAAGGACGGCACGTACCGAAACAGCACGGGGACCGAGTACGAGTACCCTTCAACGCGGTCGTACACCGACTATGATGGGTCCGTCAAGTCTGAATCCGTAGCCCCTGGGACGCAGAAGCGGGCAACGATCCGGTTCGGACCTGACGAAGGCGACATCTGGCTTGTCGGGTATGCCGAGAGGCTGTGCTACAATGTCCAGATCCCCAAGTTGGCCAACGTCCTGACGATCGACGGGGAAACTTACGCAATCGACAAGTCAGCCCAGGATTCGCATGTCGTGAGAAGATGGCAGTCAGGAAGTCTTGGTGGATGCCCGGTCTATCGCGCGACGTGGGCCTTCAAACTGAAGAAGACGAACGCTGGTGGCATCAACAGGGACGAGGCTATTATTGTCGACGACTCCGGAATACCCCTGGGTCCGGAGCCAATAAATGTCGAGGATGTTGATGAGAGAGGATTCCTGACGCCCCCGTAGGCAGAAATGACACTGGAGAGAAAATGACGCAGTACAATTTGGACATAACGCTGGTTGACGATCCTGGGATCACCAGGATCGAGTTTGCTGACGGTCAGGTCTTGGAACTCGATACGATCGAGTACGGCTCATCGCTCAACGATATCGCGATCAGCATCTCCAGCGAGTATCCAATCCCCGAAGGCACAATTGGCGATGATCTGACGAAGATTAAGGCCGTGCAGGGACTCGAATACGCAAAGAGAGTGACAGAGAAGCTGAATGAGATGACGGGCGTCAAGATCTCACAGCATGTTGCCTCGAGAGTGGCGGAAATCATCAACAATGAGTACGAGGCCCTCATAAAAAAGTCCGAGGGCGTCTCCGAGTCTCCTACCACACCGGAATTGACGCCAGAACCCTCACCGACCGAGATGTGATACTAGCGAACGAGGCGATCGACTCGATCGTCGCGGAAGAGACGCTGAACAAGATCAGGGCTGGATCGAAGTCAAAGTACGAGATTCGTAGGCTCGTCCTCCTGGCCACTGGCGATCCGGATGAGGCAGACAAGGTCTTCAGCGACATCTGGATTCAGGAACAGCTGCAGGGGATGAAGAATGAACAGCCCGGCACCAGCTAACGGCAAGGCTCACAGCCGCATCACGTCAGAGCAGACGTCGGGCTACCGGCCGACGGTGATCATGCATCCGTACTGGCTCGACCAGTCGATGCCGCCGTTCACGATCTGGGTCATCGAGCGAATGCGAATCGACCCGCAAGTGAAGCTCTGCACGTCGGTCAGAACCGCACCGCTGATGCGGCCGATCTTCGAGGTCTCTGGCGACAAGGAGGTGACCAAGTTCGTCAGCGACACGCTCCGGGCGTTCTGGACCAAGGCGATCAGAAAGGTCGCCAAGGCCATGGTCTATACGCTGTGCGGCGGTGAGATCCTCTACGAGTGGGACGAGCAAAAGAGTCAGTTCCGGTTTCGCGGATTGAGCTCAATCTACCCGACCGACTTGAAGATTCGGTCGCTGAATGGACGGTTCACTGGTCTTCGCGTCAGGATGCGGCGAGGACGGATTCACGCCCAGAATGTCGGCAAGGAACACCCTGACGATGTTATCCTGAGGCTCCCTAAGGCATTCCTCTATCTGCACAACCGGGAATTCGGCGCGTGGACCGGCCGATCGATCTACGAGTCGGCTTACAAGCCCTGGTTTGACAAGGCCGAGAGGGACGGCGGGTACGACATTCGCCGCCTGTGGTACTACAAGTGTGCGTTTGATGGCGGCGACATCTACCACCCCGAGGGGAACTACGTCGACCCAGACACCGGAATGGTGATACCGTACCAGGACATCGCTCGTCAGATCATGGAGATGGGCAAGACTGGTGGCGTTTACGCGTTCCCGAATTCGACCGACGCGAACGGCCAGAGAAAGTGGGAGCGACGTCCTCCGGCTGGAAATGGGTCAGGCGGTGACATTCTTGGCTACATTGACAGCCTGGACGTCGAGATCAGCCGCGGGCTTGAAGTTCCGGACGACATCATCAGCCAACAGGGCGGGACAGGCTCGTACTCTGGCCGCGCGATCCCGCTGGCTGCATTCATGGCGATCGCGAACGAGACACTGACGGAAATGGTCTCTGCCGTCGATGAGTTCGTCATCGCACCGCTGGTCAGAATGAACTTCGGGTCCGACAGACTCTACGAGATCATGTCGGCCAAAGTCGATGTGAATGCGTTTACTGGTGAGCAGCAGCAGCAGCAGCCGGGGGACCAGCAGCAGGAGAGTCAGCCACCAGACGGTCAGCAGCCGCAGGAGGGGGGCGACCAGCAGCCAGAGATGATGTTGTCGAGGATCGAAGAGGTTCATGGCAGCGACCCGCTCGCGAAGGTTATCGAACATCTTGACCGATCGGTCGGGAAGACGAACGTCGGGTTCACGTTCAGCGGCGACGAGCTCCACTTGGCGTACAACCCCAACCAGAAGCGGGCGCCGATCGGCGGGATCAACATTCGCGGAACGTTCTACCCCGGTGGAAGGTGGATTCCTCCTGGTGTGTTCGATAAGGCAACACCTGAGCAGCAAACAAAGATCGAGAAGGCAACAAAGGGGTTCGCCCCTCCAACAGTGAATCTGCCGAAGCTGAAACTGACGGACAAAGCGAAGGCAAAACTGGCGAGCGGGGAAAAGAAGAAGCCCTACGAAGAGCACCGGCACCCGACGGACGAAGAGCTCGAGAAGCTTCGCAAGGGCGAAATGGGCGAGGGAAAGTTTCGAAAGCCGTGGAAGGTCCGAAAGACCGCATACCAGAAGAACCTGATTCGAAACTACAAGCTGAGCAAGGTTGCCGAAAAGTACGAGAGTCCGTTCAGGAGCCTCACTCATGAAATCATGAGAGACATGGGGATTGAACCAGGGAGTGAAGAGAACGCTAATCTGACCAGCGAGCAAAAGGCAGAGCTGCTCAACAGGATCGTCAGCGACAAGCGGTACTGGGAGAATGCCCCTGAACGATCAGAGGTCACGCTCTTTGGGCCAGAGTTTGCCGCAATGAGCAAGGAGGAGCAGAAAGCGTACTCCGAGGCCATGGCCGCAAAGGTCGACATGTCCGATAACGTCGGGGCGAAGTACGCCGTTGCGAAGCACCTCAGCAAACGAGCCGCGGAGCACGGAAAGCTTGACTGGAGGAATCCTCAGGAAGACATCTACAACCAGATTGTTGACGGGATCGTCCACGACACAATCTACAACCTGAACAGGGACCCCGACTCTCAGCACTGGTATGAGGATCAGGTTGAACGGTCGATCACGGCAATGGGACTGATCCACCCTGAGCTGAATGATGATGACTCGGCAAGGCAGGCGGGGTTCTTCGGCAACGACTCCATGTCGCCGTCAGATGAAGCGAGGAAGTCGTTCCTGGCAATTCTGGCCATCACATCGAACGGCCAGACAGTCATGAAGCACTTCCACGAGACTGTTGACCTGTTTGATGAGTTCAAAAAGTCGAAGAAGTTCGGTGACCTTAACGTTAAGTGGGCGGGCACCACTGCAAGTGGAATGAGGTCGTCATTTCGCCTGCTCGACAAGATGGTCTCAGCGAGCAGCAACAGTGATGTCATGGAGTTTCTGTCGTCGCCAATGACCGTCAGAGAGCTCAGGGCATGGTCTGTCGATAAGGGGGTTGCCGACAGGAAGAAGGCAGGCACATTCGTCAGTGGTGAGCTTGCTGACGAGAAAGTTTACGGGGCGATGATCTTTGGTCCAAAGATCGGATCGTTCCTCGGCAATATGGACGGACGGTTTGGTACCCTTACCCAGGACCGATGGCTCACCCGCGCAATGGAGGGGCGGGCCGGGACAGCTGTGGACGTGAGCCCCAGCAAGATCCGCCAGGGAGTGAAGAATCTCAAGGAGATCCTGAGTCCCAAGATGAAGAAGATGGTGCTTGGAGAGTTTGCTCCTGACGCCAAGCTGCTGTTTTCTCAGGGCAAGGCAGCGTTCGCGAGAAACGAGGTCGACCCCAATACTGAGTTCGGGCAGTTTCTGAAGTGGGCGTCATCATCAGATGATCACCCGCTGCAGAGTGTCGCGAAGAAAGCGATCTCTGGAGACAGTGACGCGAGGTCTTCTATCCAGAGGATGGCCTACTCCACGTCAGGCCACTCCGACAAAGAGAAGTACATTGGATTCGACAAGCGACAGATTCAAGAAGACATGAAGCTGGCAGAGACTGACGGCCGGATTGTCCCAGGCAGTGAGCTCGACCGGTTCGTTAAGGAAAAACTCAGGATCTACACGCTGGGTGGTGTCGCCGAAGA
>Ga0180432_10007592_pt1 | contig 13725 bp, 5 predicted proteins | sample SS_ome_10_FD_132414 | JGI IMG/M metagenome (GOLD analysis project Ga0180432, IMG submission 132414) | Hypersaline lake sediment archaeal communities from the Salton Sea, California, USA - SS_1_MS_2 metaG | ecosystem: Environmental > Aquatic > Non-marine Saline and Alkaline > Hypersaline >...
AGAACAGAAAGAAGAATATTCTAAAAAAAGACGTAATAATTTAGATAGTATAAGAAAGAAGCATCCATTAGTTTGTCAGGTTGAAGAGTTTAGAGATGATCCTATTACTGGTAAATTACAAGCACGTTGCAAAAATCATAACTGTCCGAATAGTAAAGAGAAGGATGGATGGTTTACTTTGAAGGGAAGACAGTTTGAACTTCGAACACAAGCAATTGAGAATCCTAACGGATTTGAAGAAAACAATTTTTATTGTTCTAAAACCTGCAGAAAAACTTGTCCTCTATTTGGTCTACAGTCAGACCCGTTTAGAAACATATCTGAATGTTATACACCAGGTGAATATTTAGTTTTTACACAAGAAGTTTTAAAAAGACAACGAGATCAAATTGGATATAATGAATGTGAGATGTGTGGTTCAAGAGAAGACTTACATATCCATCATGAAAAACCCAAGAAAACTCATCCTGAGATGACGTTAGACCCAGATAATGGAATTATTTTATGTGGAAGAAATGCAAATGGTTGTCATTACAAATATGGTCATGTCGGCGACTGTAGTACTGGCTCTTTAGCATCCAAAACATGTTAGAATGTTTCTATACTGATATGAAAATCCTCCTGAACAAACTATAAATTACCAAACCTTTGTGTAATAACCAACACAAACAACACAAGTAGGAGGAATTAATTATGGGTTCATTATCTGACTATGTAGAAAATGAAGTTCTGGATCATGTATTGAAAACTGCTGATTGGGCACAACCAACCAATCTATATGTAGGACTATCTACAGCTGATCCAACAGACGACGCTACCGGTATTGCCGAGCCATCTGGAAACGGTTACGCTCGTGTACAACACAACGCTTGGGACGCGGCAGCTTCAAGAGCTACAGAAAACACAGGCACAATCTCGTTCCCTGAAGCAACGGGCAGTTGGGGAACTATCACACATTTCTTCATCTCCGACGCATCTACTGGCGGCAACATGATCGCTCATGGCGCATTGTCTGCTTCTAAGACAATTGGCTCCGGCGATAATGCTTCCTTCCAAGACGGTGCTATCGACGTATCCTTCAACACGGGTGGTATTGCTACTTTCTTGGCGAACGCGGTCCTCGACCATATCTTCAAGAATACAGCTTACGACACCACAGCCAACATTTATGTTGCTCTTTCCAGAGCTAATCCTGGTGACACGGGTTCTGGTGTAGATGAGCCTTCTGGCAACAACTACGCTCGAGTTAATCATGACACTTGGGATGTATCTTCTGGTGGTGCTACAGAAAATAATGGCGCTATTACCTTCCCACAAGCATCTGCGGCATGGGGTACAGTAACTCACTTCTTCATGATGGATGCTTCTTCTGGCGGCAATATGCTTTTCTACGGGGCACTTGACAACTCCCGCAATATTGGCCAGAACGATACGCCTTCATTTGCTGATGGTGCTCTCGACATCACTATGGACTAATTCTAACAGAGCTCCTGGTCATTATAACCAGGAGCTCTTTTGAGTAAGCATATGTTTTTAACTGAACAAGAAGCCCGAGAACTTGTCAAGAAATCTGAATATAAACACTATGTATATGGTTTATGTTATCCTAACGGAACTCCTTTTTATATTGGTAAAGGGTCGGGTGACAGATTTACACACCATGTAAAACATGCGAAGAACTTTAATAGAACACCATACAATCCATTCAAAATCAGAGTGATACAAAAGATACTTAATGATAACAAAGAAATCAAATATAAGATTTTTGGATTATATAAAAATACATTAGAAGCTGAAAAACGAGAAGAAGAACTAATCAATTATTATGGTCGTCGAAATAAAGGAAATGGACCTCTTACAAATCTCACATCCGGAAAAGATGGTCATACACAATGGTCTAGGCATTCTAGAAAAACAATCAGCCAAGTTATGAAGGATCTTCATAAAAGAAATCCAGAACTTCGAATTCGTAACGGAGAGGCTGTTAAACTAGCTGTTGAAAACGATCCATCTATCCGAGAAAGAATGAGTGAAGCTGCTAAAGAAAGATTTTCAGATCCAGAAGAAAGAGCTAAACAGAGTCGTCGAATCAAAAATACTTTTAAAAAAGATCCAACTCTTAAGAAGAGACAGGTAAAAACTTTAAAACGTAGATTAGAAGACGATTCTGGTCTTATTGAAAAATATAGAGAAAACTCAATTCAAATATACATCAACCGACCAGAGGTAAAAAAGAAGATTAGTAAGTCTCTCAAAACGCTGTATAAAAATAATCCAGAAATTCAAAGACAAAAAGGTGAAAAACGAAGAGAAAATAACATTATGAAACGAGTAGTTAGAGAAAGATGTCTAAAGATTATAGATGAAAACAAGTTAAATATAAAACCCCCGAATGGGTATCAGGGTTTAGAAACTTTTCAAAAGTTTGAAAAACATTTACTTACTTTAATACAAAATTCCCAAGTAAGAGGTAACTAACATGGCTAATTATATTTATGGAGCTATAGCCCTTACTGGTGGTGGAACCGGAGCTCTTGACGGAATTGATGGCGACAGCTTGAATGATCAGGACGCTGCTATTGTCTTTACCGGAACAAGTACATACATGTACACTCTGGATGAGACTAGCGGTGAGTCTGAAAGTTCTCCTGAAGTAATTGCGCCAGATTCAAATCCAGGCACAAAAAGATGGAAGCTTCTATATGCTAGAGGTGCAGACATCGGGGTTGATGTAGGATCTTTTGATGGTCTGTTAACGTCTGCTGAAGATGACATCCAGAAAGCATTAGATGTTATTGATGATGCTTTTGCTGCTGCCGACTTTACCATTACAAGTAAAGTTGTTTATTTAGATGACGATGTTCAAAAAGGCTTTACCACAGACTCAGGTGGGGTAACACCTTCTAGCCACTCAACTTCAGTGGTTGGTACAGGTGGAATTTCAACATCTGGTGCTGGTGCTACATTGACCATTAATCTAGATGACTTGGCGCTTGCTACGAAAACTTCTAATTACCCGATGGTAGCAGCCGACGATATCATTATCGGTGATACTGCTGGCGGTGATGTTACTATAACATTACCTGCAGCTAATGCAAAAGATCGGGTGCGAATTACGAAAAAATCAAATTCAAACACGTTGACAATCTCAAGAGCTGGTTCTGATACCATTGAAGGTGCAACCAGCATAACACTGACTGACGAATATCAATCCGTCACGCTTATTTCTGACGGAACTAATACATGGATTGAGTTCTAATATGAAACACACAGCTTCTCTAGAAATCCAAGTTGGATTGACAGGCGGGTCTACCGTCGTCTCGAGAAGTGAATCAATGTGTATTGGAATTCTACAATTCCTTTGTGGCACTGCTGAAGTAACCACTGAGGTTAAAGAAACAAAAATAAAAATCGTTCACGTCATTGTAGCTTCAGAAAAGTCAGATTATGAAGGGTTATCTCTTCTTCATACTTGCATCGGTACTGTTATTCAAACGAATGCGCCGCCTGCATATATGATACAAGAGATTCCCTTCCAATCTGCCTTCCTCGCGTCAAATCAAAAAAGATAAAACTGCGACTGGAGCACATTACGTCGAACTCGGAGGGTCTGAAAGATGGCTGATGTCGAATATCGCAATCGGGTAGATGTCAAATGGCATCGTGACTTTGACAGCTCGTTAGTTCAATCACTAGTTGGTGTATCATCACTAGTTGGTGCTGAACTAACAATAGGTGGTATTGAAGTATTAACTGCCACTTGTAATGCTGTAGCAAGCGCCCAAGCGGGACAATTAGTTACAGGTATTGCTGAAATACTAGGCTCTTCAGTTACTACCACATCAACCACTGCTGCTACATTAATTCTTGGCATTACAGAAGAGCTTTCATCTTCTATCTCTATCCAGAGTGATGTAATCGGTTTTATCAATCTTGGTATTGCAGTTGATCTGACATCTACATGTGCAGTAACAACTGAAGTTGATGCCACTATTGAACTTGGTGTGCAAGAACTGTTGGCTTCCTCGTCTACTCTAGCGTCAGTTGTTGGTGTAACGCTGACGGTAGGAAAAACGGAGTTCGTCACAGGACCTGCAGCAGCAAATAGTACTACCTCCGGTTTGTTGAGTCTTGGTGTTGTTGAAATTCTTGGTTCTTCTGCTGTTACAACTTCTACTATTGATGCTGTCCTGACCCTCGGTATCACAGAAGTGTTAACTTCTACAAGTAACGTCAACACAACAACTATAGGTATACTAACTCTTGGTGTTTCTACTTCATTATCAGCAACTGATAATGTCATAACAACAGTAACAGGACTTCTAAGTCTTGGTATTGTTGAAATCTTAGCTTCTTCAAGCACGAATACATCTACAACAGATGCTACCCTAGAATTAGGTCAAAGTGAAGAATTATCAAACTCAACACTTATTAATTCTTCTGTAACTGATTCGAATCTCATTCTAGGTATAACAGAAGTCCTTACAAGCACATGCACAGTTACATCTACAGTAACTGGTCTTTTATTGGCTGGTATTACTGAAGTATTATCTGCAACTGATAACATAACAACAGAAGTAGATGCGGCTCTTACAATTGGTGAGTTTGTAGTCTTATCTTCTTCAATCACGGCTCAGTCTTCAATCAGTGCTTTCCTTATTCTTGGTATTACTGAAACTCTTGAGAGCACTGTTAATATAGTTTCAACAATCCCTGCTGCAACTCTTGTACTTGGGCACGTAGAAATTTTAGCTTCAACTGGTCCTATTACAACTGAAGTTGATGCGACTATTTCATTTGGTCAAGCTGAATCATTTGCACATACTCTCACATCTGGTGGTGGCATTGACGAAGACACAACTTTTCTATTCCATGCAAATGGAGGAGATCAATCATCCAACCAACATGTTTTTGAATCTAAGGCTGGTTGGAGTAATCCTACAAGTAACTTCCTTGATGACTCTATAAGTGTATTTGGTGGAGCAGCCATTAAATTTGATGGTTATGGATATCTGGAAACTCCTGATCATACAGACTGGACCCTTGGAAGTGATGAATTTGTAATTGATTTTAGAGTACAATTCTCTAGTATAACCGGTGACAGACAGCTCATAACTCATTACGACTCTGGTGGAAACAATCGCGGATGGAGAGTAATGTGGTCAAACAATAATAATCTTTACTTTAATTACTCAACAACTGGTTCTGATTCTAATTCTATCACATGGTCTTGGACACCATCCCTAAATACTTGGTATCACGTCGCTATTGTAAGATCTGGTAACACATTATACTGCTACATTGATGGTACTAGACAAGGTTCTGGAGATTCACTGTCAGCAACAGTATATAATGCAGATGCTCCGTTAGCACTTGGAACAAGATTTGACAATGGTACAGCAGGTCAGATGCATCAAGGATATCTTGATGAAGTAAGAATCTCCATAGGAACTGATAGAGGATGGACAGGTTCTGCTATTACAGTTCCTACTTCACCATATACTTCAGATAATGATACGGCTCTACTTCTTCATTTTGACGCCGAGGCTACAGATACAAATAGACTTCTTACAATGGGAGACGACCAAGGCGTTTTCATCAATCCAGCAAATGGTAAGTTCAATGGATCATTTTACTTTGATGGTTCTGGAGGCCATTTATTTGCACCATTAAGCGATGGATGGGCATTTGATACAGGAGACTTTGTAGTTGATTTCTGGATGTATTATAGTGGTGGATATCAACCAATTATCGGTAATGGGTACAATACAGATAACTACTGGCATATTAGAACTACAGGGGATAATTATTTAACCGTAAGCACTGGTAATGCATCTCAAATTTCAACTAGTCCAAATACAGTACCTACAGGTGAATGGGTGCATATCGCTGTTGTAAGAAGCAGCGGAACGATGTATCTACTAATTAATGGTGAAGTAAAGGGCAGTGGTGCTAGCACACATAACTACAACGCAAGTGCTATACTATATATGGCGAAACGACCTGCTGCATCTGAGTATATGACAGGTTATTTAGATGAGATTAGAATTTCAAAAGGAACTGATAGAGGTTGGTCTTCAGGTTTTACAGTTCCTATTGAAGAATATTCAGAAGTAACATCTAACCCATTTGTAGTATCAAATATTGCTGCCATCTTAACTATTGGACATGTTGAGTTACTGGCAACAACTACGGCAGTTGTCTCAAATGTTTCTAATGCATCTCTTGTCTTAGGAGAAGCTGCTTCTTTGTCAGGCACAACTAGTTCAACCTCATCAACTAGTGGATTTATGATTCTTGGTATTACTGAAACCCTATCATCTGCAAAAAATATTACTACAAATGTAAATGGCAATTTATCATCTGGTATTCTTGAGACACTATCTGCTACAAGAGGAGTTGTTTCAACAGTGTCTGGTGTGTTAGAGATTGGAATCGCAACTGATTTATCTGCAACCTGTGCAGTTATATCTAATACATATGCAAATATCACTCTTGGTGTTGCTACTTCATTATCAGGAACTTGTTCATTTATAAGTCTTGTTAGTCCTTCTGAACTATCTCTTGGTATTGTTGAGATCTTAGCATCTACTGGACCAATTACTTCAACAGTAACTGATACTACTTTAACTATTGGTATCACAGAAGTTCTTACAACAACACCTGGAATTACATCAGAAGTTGATGCCTTTTTAGACCTTGGAGTATCTGAAGGATTATCTGCTACAACAAACGCAGTGGTTACAACATCTGCTGCTATTGCTCTTGGTATTGTTGAGATACTAGCTTCTTCAGCATCCAATGCATCTGTAACTGTTGGTTCATTACAATTAGGACAAGGTGAAGATTTATCTAGTCCATGTGCAGTAACCACAACAACTTCTGGTTTATTGTCCATTGGTATTGTTGAAATTCTTGCATCAACTTCAATCTCAGCTGCGGTGGCTACAGCTAACTTAGGATTTGGTGTTTCTGAACCAATGACTCATACTTTGTATAGTGATGTTATTACAGGTGGTAATGATGCTTATACGAAACTACTTCTCCATCTAGATGCTGATGATGGAAATACAGGACATATCACAAAAAATGTTGGTGGAAATATAGTTTTAGATTCTGCTAATAAGAAATTTGGTTCTGGTAGTGCTTCTTTTAACGGAAGTTCTTCTTTAGGTGTTCCTAGTCATTCTGATTTTAACTTTGGATCTGGCAACTTCGTTCTGGATGCTTGGGTTAAAGCATCTTCTGGTTCAACAAAAGCCATCATGGGACGAGAAGCTGGAGCTGTTTCAGATGCGTGGCATTTAAAATTGAAGGCTGACAACTCACTGCAGTTTGCGGTATATGTTAGTGGTTCTTGGGATTTTATATTTAACCCAACAGGAACAACTGTACCAAGTAATACTTGGAGTCATGTAGCACTTGTTAGAAGTGGTAATACATGGAACATGTTTATAGATGGAACTCGTGTTGGACAAACAACAAGTTCTATTACTATTCCAACAATGACTTCAGATTTTCAAATTGGTAAAGATTACGGAGACCCAAATTTTGACGGAAATATAGATGAGCTTCGTGTGTCAGTTGGAACTGATAGAGGATGGACAGGTACTTCATTCTCAACACCAACAGTTCCTTGGACATCTGACTCATATACAAAACTCTTGCTTCATATGAATGCAGATGACTCTACATCTAACCATAACGTGACAATGTATGGTGATCCACACTTCACTCCAAATGTAGAGAAGTGGAATGGTTCATTCTCATTTGATGGAACTGGTGACCACTTGCGTATTCCTACAAGCACAGATTTTGATATCACAGGTCAGAATGATTACTGGACATTAGATTTCTGGGTGTATGCTCTCTCTAGTGCATCTAATCAACATCTATTCTCAATCGGAAGTGGTGTCTCTGGATTTATTGTACAAATTGATACCACAGGTGGATATTTACAAGTTATTGGCGGTGATGGTTCTGGATTTGAATTGAATATTAAAGATACTGTAGCTATTCCTACTAGTCAATGGGTGCATGTTGCAGTGGTGAATAATGGCGGAACGGTAAACCTCTACAAAAACGGAACGTCAGTTGGTGTTCCTGATACATTGACAAAAGACTTAACGTTTTCATCTAACAATGTAACTATTGGTATACATGCTTCAGATTATAGTTCTGCTCCTTTCCAAGGTTACTTAGATGAGATAAGATTAAGTAATGGCATTGCTAGATGGACAACTAACTTCAATACTGCTCTTCCTTCTACACCATATAATGATTTACAAGAACAACAAGTCAGTTCTTGGTTAGCTCAATCAGCAGTTACTGGTGTTATGACTGTTGGAGTTATTGAAGTTCTAACTGCTGAATGTGTTTGTTGGACATCTATTTCTGGTCCATTGTCCACAGGTATTGTTGAGATATTAGCTTCTTCATCTACGACTGCTTCTGTAGTTGATGCTGATCTCCATCTTGGAGAGCCAGTAGACTTTACTAGTCCTTGTGCAGTTGTTTCTAATGTTACAGATACAACTCTTACATTAGGAACTATTGAATTGCTCGCAAGTACTGTTGGTTATGGTAATGGTGTTCAATTTACGTCAACAGTCTCAGGTCTTCTATCAGTTGGACTTGTTGAAATACTGGCTGCAACTTCAGTGTATGCTTCTGTTGTAAATGCTGAGTTGACTATTGGTATTGATGAAATTTTGACATCCACACCATTAACTCAATCCACTATTAGTAGTGTATTGACACTTGGTATTACAGAAACTTTATCAGCAACAAATGGTATTATAAGTTCTGTTTCTGCTGACTTAACTCTTGGTGCTGATGTTATTTTCAATAGCACAACTCTAATTCAAAGTAGCGTTTCAGATGCAACATTAACACTTGGAATCACTGAAGTGTTATCCACAACAAATAATATTCAAAGTTCTACATCAGCAACATTAGTTCTTGGATTAAATGAAGTCTTAACTGCAACAGCAACGATTACAACAGAAGCTGACGCAACTTTAATTCTTGGTATTGCTTCTCCATTAACTGCAACAGCGACTATTACAACAGAAGCTGACGCAACAATTACATTGGGTATATCTGAGCCATTATCTTCTACTGTTCCGTGTCAATCAACTGTAGATGGTGGTCCATTACTAGCTGGTGGTGGTGAAGAATTATCATGTCATGCACAAGCTATCTCTAATGTTTCTGCTGCACTAACTCTTGGTATTTCTACAACTCTATCTGGTACAACAAATGTTGTATCATTAACAGTAGCCTTTATTAACCTTGGGGTTTCAGAACCACTAACAGCAACATCAACTCTCGCTGCTAGTGTAACAGGTGGTATGATTCTTGGAGTTGATACTGTGGTTTCTGGTTCAACGTTAGTACAATCAACAGTTGCAGGAAATCTATTTATCGGAGCATTTGAAATTATTACAGGTTCTTCGACTATAACATCTGTGACTTCTGCTCTATTATCACTTGGTATTGTTGAGGTTCTTGGATCAACAGGAGCAATCACATCTAGTGTAGATGCGGCCCTAACTCTTGGAATTGTTGAGACACTATCTTCAACAACAAACTCAGTATCAACAGTAACATCATCACTAACTATTGGAGTTGCAACAGCATTAACCGGAACATCAGTAGTTGTATCTGTAACTGCAGGTTCTATTGCTACTGGTATTGTTGAGGTCCTTGGCTCAACATCTATAACAGCTTCTGTGGTTGATGCTGTCTTAACACTTGGTATAACAGAAGAGTTGACTCATTCTGTATCTGGAGTTGGTAATGATGCATATACAAAACTTCTTCTGCATATGGATGATACAGCACTCTCAGACTCATCTGGCTCTGCTCATTCAGTAACTAAGAATAATCAAGTTGACAGAAGTGGCGCTGAAGCTAAGTTTGGAGGATATAGCGCTATATTTGATGGGAACGCAGACTACTTAACAATACCAGACAGTACAGATTTTGAATTTGGAAGTGATGATTTTGTTATTGACTTCTGGTTTAAACGAGCAAATGTTCCCACTGGAGTAGAAAGAGTTGTTGAATTCCGTAATGTTACTTCTGCTTACAAACGTTGTTCAGTTGGTATGGATTCTAGTGGTATATACTTTGTAGCAACAACAAGCGGTACTACTTGGGATGTTTCTATGGCTGCATATATTAATGATAACAACTGGCATCACCACGCTATTGTTAGAAGTGGAAGCAGCTGGTATCTATTCCAAGATGGTATATTCCAAATGGGTGATACACAGTCTGGTTCTCTTGTTACAGATACCCCAACAACTATTGCCATCGGTTCAAATAATCAAGCGACTGAATCTCTTGACGGATATTTAGACGAGTTTAGAATTTCAAAAGGAACTGATAGAGGTTGGACAAGCAATTTCTCAGTTCCTACTTCAGCTTATAGCGCAGAAGAGTTTATTACTTCTTCTGTTTCTGCTGATCTAACTCTTGGAGTAGATGTTATCTTTACAGGAACGTCAACAGTTGTATCTTCAGCAACTTGTGGAGTATTAGCAACAGGTGTTGTTGAAGTCCTCGGATCTTCAAATACCACTACAACAGCTGCTATTGCTCAACTACAACTTGGTGTTACAGAACCTGTATCTGCTTCAATCTCTGTCACAAGTGTTGTAACAGATGCTAGTTTAATTATAGGTGTGCAAGAACTCCTTGCTTCAACCGCGATCACAACTGCGGTAATTGGCGGTGTGTTAACGTTAGGTGTTGGTTACTACATATCAGGGACAGCAACGTGTGTGTCATTAGTAGAAGCTGCTATGGACTTTGGAGTCACAGAACTCCTCGGTTCTGCTATTGCTACAGTTTCATACACTGTTGCTGAACTTGATACAGGTGTTTCTGAAATTATGGGTTCTGCTATCGTGGCAAACTCAGTAGCAGATGCCTGGTTATATAAAGGTGTTGAGGAAATACTTGGCGGTTCTGTAGGTGTTGTGTCAGTAACCGCATCGTCACTAATGGAAATCTCTATGGCGATGACTAATGAAGGAAATCACGCCCGAGTAAGACATAATATTAGTAGATTTGTAGGAGGCAATATTTCACCCACACCAGAGGTAGAATAACATGTCTGACGTTGAATATCGTAATCGGTCAGACGTTAAATGGCACCGAGATTTTCAAAATACTTTATTTGAATCTGTAGTAGATAACGGTGCTGGCGTCGGAGCCGAACTTACAATCGGAGCTCCAGAAATTTTAGAGGCAACAGCAGGTGGTACATTAACTGCTGTTGCTAATCTAACTACTGGTGTAATTCATCCGATTTCTTCAACCACAACTATTGTGTCGTCGACAGTAGCAAATTTAACACTAGGTGTTGTAGAAAGTTTATCTTCAGCTATATCAATCACATCCGAGGTTGATGGTTTTATTAATCTTGGTGTTGCTGTAGACTTGACTGGCACAGCAGGTGCCGTATCATATTTAATTGCTAATCTATCTTTTGGGATTGAAGAGCTTCTTGGTTCTGCCGTCATAGCAACCTCAACTGTTGCTTCAACTCTAACATTAGGTATAACAGAGTTGATGACAACTAGTTCAACAACTACCTCTAATGTATCAGCATTATTAACCATTGGTTTAACTGAACTTCTTGGTTCTACTGCCACTACTACGTCAGCAATAGCTGGTGAATTAATTCTTGGAGTTGGAGAAGTATTATCAGTCACCTCAAATCCAAGCTCAGAATGTGATGGTAATTTAGAACTTGGCGCCGATCAAGACTTAACTGCAACTCATACAGCTGTCTCAAATGTGCAAGCTCTACTGAGTCTTGGTGTTGTTGAAGTTCTTGGATCGGCTGTAGCAACTGCATCAACAACTGATGCTGTACTTACTCTTGGAGTTAGTGAACCACTCTCTGCCACCTCTGAAAATTATTCAAATATACTTGCAGACTTAGAGTTGGGTGCTGAAGCATCTCTCTCTTCATCTCCATTAGTTGTATCGACTATCACAGCATCATTGAGTCTTGGTGTTGTTGAAGTACTTGGTTCTGCAGCTGTTTCATCGGCTACGGTTGACGCTAATTTAACTCTTGGAATCTCTGAAACATTATCTTCAACAATAACTGCGCAATCCTCAATTAGTGCGTTTATAATTCTTGGCGTTACTGAGCCTTTAAGTGCCACATCCAGCTCTTCGACCTCTGTGTCAGCAGATATGACAATTGGTCATGTTGAGTTGCTGGCTTCAACTATTGTCTCAGCATCTATTGCTCTATCCAATTTAACTCTTGGTCAATCGGAATCAGTAAGCGGACCTGCATCCATTACAACAGAAGTTGATGCTGGCTTGCTTATTGGATTATCCGAGCTTCTTTCGAGTATTGTTATAACTAACTCTGTTGCTGACGCAACTCTTACTATTGGTGTCACAGAAGTTCTTACTGGAAGCTCAAATTCAGAAGTTCAAATAAGTGGTATTTTAATTCTTGGTGTCACAGAGCCTCTATTCTCAAGTATCAACATTACAAGTGACACATCAGGACTTCTTGCACTTGGTGTGGTTGAAATCCTTGCTCATTCTCTCGTCTTTACTTCTACAGTAATTGGTGGGTTAGAATTAGGAATTATCACAGGAGTTACCTCTTCGGCGCTTGCACAGTCGTCAGTTCAAACTCCGGTCTTAGTATTGGGTATTGTTGAAACTCTCCTAGGAACGGCGTCCAGCTCGTCTGAGTCCACTGCATCATTGAATATCGGAGCCGTTGAGGTACTGGTAGCAGGTGCTTCTGTCTCTTCTTCTGTCATCAATGCTGACCTTACTATTGGAATAGAAGAAACATTAACAGGAACAAATGTAATCCAATCTGTTGTGAACGCCGCATTGTTACTTGGTGTTTCAGAAGGTTTAAGTGCTACTTGTAACACAACAAGTAATGTAATTGCTGAATTAGAACTTGGTGCTGATCAGGCGTTGAGTTCGACTTGTGTAATACAATCACTAGTTGATTCTTCAACTCTTACAACAGGCACACCAGAACTTATATCAGGAACTGCTTATATTCAATCATCTGGACATGATCCAGTTCTATTATTAGGACAAGATGAAGTATTTACTGGAACAGCAACGGTCCAGTCAGTAGTAGATGGTCTTCTGATCACTGGTGTTCTTGAATTACTAGCTTCTACATCGATATCAAATTCAGTTGCAACATCAGACTTAATACTTGGTATTGGAGAAGTTTTAGAGTCAACTACTCTTGTTAATTCAAATGTAAGTGGTTTTCTAATCCTTGGTATTGATGTTTCATTAACTGGAACTATTGATGTCCAATCTGCTACTATTTCAGATGCTGATCTTGGCAAAGATGAGTATATGTGGGGTGATGGTGGTGGTGTTATATCGACACTAGCAGATCTTACGCTTGGTATAACCGAGAATCTTAAGTCATATTCTGATGCTAATTCAAATGTTACCGGTTTATTATCAGTTGGTATTGTTGAAATACTTGCTTCTACTATTATCACATCATCTGCAACAGCAGCAGAATTAACTCTTGGTATTCAACATCCCGTTTCTTCTACAACTGATACAACATCTCAAGTCGTTGCTATTTTAACTTTAGGTGCTGAAACAGCATTGTCAGCATCTATTAGTATTGTAAGTGTTGCAACTGGTGAAACTCTCTGGTTGGGTACAAGTGAACTCCTTGGTTCATCATCT
>Ga0180432_10007593_pt1 | contig 13723 bp, 11 predicted proteins | sample SS_ome_10_FD_132414 | JGI IMG/M metagenome (GOLD analysis project Ga0180432, IMG submission 132414) | Hypersaline lake sediment archaeal communities from the Salton Sea, California, USA - SS_1_MS_2 metaG | ecosystem: Environmental > Aquatic > Non-marine Saline and Alkaline > Hypersaline >...
GAAAGCAGTGAGGAGAAGAAAGCCATAGATGATCGAGAGGGCCGGTGGAAAAAAATAGTCATTGGCCTGGGTAATGAATTTGCCCACCTCGTCGATGAAAAGCCCAATGCCCATCCCGCCCAGTAACGCGCTGGCCTTGATAGCCCATCGGTTAGCCAAGGCCAGGGGTAATAGAACGGCGACAAACAACAATAGTCCCCCCCAAAGCGCGTGGGCGATGTGCAGCACGCTGTTACCGAGCTGGGGATAGCCGGTCATCTCGAGATAGACGCGGGTGACGATGACCGTGACGGCGAACGCGACCAGGGATGTCAGCATATAGTCCTCGGCGCGGTCACGCTTGACAGCCGATCTGATTCTCTTCTGTTCGGTGTTCATAATCATTGCCTCCGTTTGATAACTGTGCCCATGTTCATCCCACAAACAAGCGACGGATGGCCCCCTTTACTGCCTGCGCCTTGATGCCCTTGAGCATCTTGGGCTGCATGATCAGTGCGCCCGCTATGGTGGGGATGCCCAGGCCTTGCCGCCAGCAACAGCACGTACAGAACCAGCAGGGCTGCGAACGCGACAAAGACAAAACCGCCAATTCCCCACTCGCAGTCGGTAGCCAGGTCGGTTTTGAAGCTTGGTCACGTTAGAATGCCTGGTGTAGGGATCTATTGCCATGCGGTCCAACCTCTCACAATATCCCGAGTAATTGGCGTTTACACCTGGCCGCAGGTGGGCGGCATGTGGTCGAACCAGGGGGCTGCTTCTTCAAGCTGACTGGCCAGGCGAAATAACGTGGCCTCATCGCCGTAACGGCCGGCAAAATGCATGCCAATGGGCAGCCCCTCATCGTTCCAGTATAGCGGGATCGACATGGCTGGCTGACCGGTAGCGTTGAACAAGGGTGTGTAAGGCACAAATTCAAAGACCTGACCAGAAAGAGTCTCTATCTCTGAAAGCGCATTGATCAGACCCCTCGCATTGAGACTACCCAATAACTTTATTGCAAAGGCTTCGACTCTCTTGGCTTGGATCGTGCCCGTCACCACCGGTGGCCTGGCGAGGGTTGGGGTCAGCAACACGTCATACTCTTTGAAAAAGTGGCCAATTTGCCGGGCGCTGCGCTGGAGCAGACGGATGGCCTTGGAAAACTCGGCGGCCGTGATTTGTCCGCCAAGCAGACCGAGTGCCCAGGTCGCGGGTTCGAAATCTTTGCTGGTTGCTTTCCGGCCGAGCAGTGCCTCTGCCTCTTCTATGTCGGCCCTGGTTTCGCCGCAGATCATTGTCAGGAAGGCTTTGGCAAAGGCCTTGCCATCGACCTGGGGTGCCGCTTCCACGACCTCATGGCCGAGGTCCTGGCACAGCTTGACAGTCGTTTCCAAACCCTTGATGCAGTCTTGATGAACCACGCTGGGGAGGAACGGCTTTGAGGTAAAGGCGATACACAGTCTCCCTGGATCTGTGCCGACTTTGTCAAGGAAAGGACGGGAGGGGGACGGGGCGTAGTAGGGTGCGCCCACGTCTGGTCCGGCGTAGCATCAAGCATGGCCGCACTGTCGCGCACCGAGCGGGTCAGGACATGGTCGCAGGCCAAACCCTGCCACGCTTCTCCAAGATCGGGGCCAAGGGGGTTGCGCCCCCGGGTCGGCTTGAGGCCGAAAACGCCACAGCAAGAAGCAGGAATGCGGATCGATCCCCCGCCATCATTGCCATGGGCCAAGGGCACCATGCAAGCGGCCACAGCGGCAGCAGAACCACCACTGGAGCCCCCTGTGGTTCGGGTCAGGTCCCAGGGATTGTTGGATGGACCAAACAGTTCCGGCTCGGTCATCGGCAACAACCCGTACTCTGGCGTGTTGGTCTTGCCGACAATGATGATCCCAGCTGCTTTGAACCGCTTGACCATCTCGCTGTCGTGGTCGGGCACAAAACCTTGATGGAACCGGCTGCCACTGCGCATAGGCACGCCGGCACAAGCTGCCAATAGATCCTTCAGTAGAAACGGAATGCCTCTAAAGGAACCGTTGGGCAGATCTCCCTCGGCCGCTTCCCGGGCCAGATCGTACATTTTGTGAATCACGGCGTTGAGCCGTGGATTAAGCTTCTCAATGCGGCTGATTGCTTCTTCGACCAACTCGCCTGGCTTGATTTCCCTTTTTCGCACCAGTTCGGCCAGACCGAGCCCGTCATACTTGTCATACTCGCCGAAGCCACTCACAACTCTCCCTCCTTTTGGTCGAATAGCACGTGGCCAGGTGACGACTTACCTTCCCTTTTGGGGCTGGAACAATTGCGCCGGGTCATTCTCAGTCCGTTACCACTACTTGAGGCTCGGAGGTGTTATAGGCCACATTGTTTGAGACTGCGTAATTGGCGTTTGTGGACTGGTCCATTGGTGACGCTCGATTTTGAAAAGCTGTCTAGATCATCCAAAATAGTGATTGCTTGTCCAAGCGAACTGGCAATCCCAGCGCTTACAAACGCCAATTGAGATGCTGTCTACGACCTTCAACTCAACCAATCGGTCAGCCAAGAGTTGCAGCGTCTACCGTTTTCGCCCATCCGATGGCTTGTTATGGGCCAATGTTTCCAGAACGGCTTACCCCTTCTGGTTCGGTTTCTTTGTTCCACTGGGGCGTGGTCGCTCGTTAAGGGCTCCCTCCAGATTCCCTTCCACAAACCGTTGGCGAATGCGTTGCACTGTGGTTTTACCAGTGTGCAACGCGTTGGCAATTTCAGAATCCGTCTTGTCTTTGTCGGCGAGCAATAGAATTCGAGCACGATTGAGCTTTCGAGCAGAGTGTGTGCCGCCCTTGAGCAATTCCTTCAAGGCTCTGTGTTCGTCTTCTGTCAAGTCGACGATGTAGATTTTATTGGGCATAGTGCTCCTCCTGCCTATACTGTTTTCTCTACGGTTTAGCACAGAAGGAGAGGTTGTCAAAATCAGATTGAGAAAGTACTAGACGACAAGAATGTATCTGATTATTTGATTAACGCGATATTAGCGGGAAGTATATCCGGTAATCGCAAAAGTCTATTAACTCCAAGAGCACTTGCCGGCGAGCATCACCAAGGCTCAGTTCCCCAGACAACACAGCATATCCTGTTCTAGCTGAAACCTGTACTTGCCAAGATAGCGACTGGGTTTCTCCCGCTGGGACATTCACAGGCTGGGTGGCTGACCAGAGCACCTTGTCTTCCAAGGCCGTGAGAGTGCCAGTAAAAAGGCCCTGAGCGGTGAGGCTAGTGGAGAAGTTGGTCAACTCAGCTTGGATGGACACGGGAGCGCCGAGACGCCAAATCAACGGCAGGTCAAATGACGTTGCTAACGGCCAGGCGGCAGGCACATTTTCGGCTGGGGCCGCGAAATTAAGCAAGTCGCCTGTATCAGGATCCTGGAGAGTCAATTCTGGACCTGGCACTGAGATTAACTCACCAGGTGTTTCTTCCCAACTCAGACGTGATTGCAACTCCAGCCAAGCTCCTGGTTCGAGTGCATCGGTCCAAACCAGAGTTTCTCCAATGACTTGGGCGTCCCCAGCATCTAGAATCTCGAAACTGGCCGGTATGGTTTGGGTGACTGTGGCGGATGATGTCATCGTGAAGGGGTTGCTCACAAAGATGGCACCCTGATACTCGGTCGTGCCAGGCACATTTGCAATGACCGAATGAAGAGGATATGGAAGTATTGGGCTCTCGTTGGCCTGTGTAGTAACATTTTGCTCCTGTATTTGAGCTGATAGCTCGGTCGGCAGTAGAATACTCCTTGGCGTCCAGTCGAATTCAAAACTGGTCACCGGATACATGCCAGTGCCAGTAAAGCCAAGTACCAGCAAGTTCACAGGATTGCCTTCAACAGGCGACTCTCCCCACCATTCTTTGGATGCAAACTCAAAAACTACCGTCTCTTCTGTCTCACCAGCCAATTCAAACGCTGGTCCCTGTCGTAGCACTGGGATATTATCAATATTGCGATAAGAGAAGAAAGTCAAGTATGTGGTACTTGTAGGCGGCGTGTTGTTGATGTTTAACTCCAGTTGGGAGCTTGTTAGAAACGCGTGGATGCCGGCCCTCTCGTAGAAGGTCTTTATTGACCCCGGAATCACGCTTGCCTCACCGCTACCAATTTGAGGCTGTTCCCCATAAAGGATTGAGGAATTGACCGCATTCTTGAACACTTGTTGATAGGCTAACAGTTTACTTGGCCCAAGAAAGCGGAGTGAGCTATCCACCATCTTTTCGTTGTGATCCTGCGCTCGGACATCCCGCACATACTCGTAAAGGATCTCAAGACCCTCGGTAGCAACTTGGGCTACAAGAACACCTGGCCCGTCCGCACCTAAATCGAACGCCAAGATTATGGCTTCCTTCACAAGAAACTTGCCAAGCGCACCCATTACCCACATTATATCGACTTTACGGGCTTCCTGGTAGCTGTCCCAAATTAGGTCACGATGGGCAGTCAAGTGAGCGACGATCTGAGAACTGGCCTCTTGGCGTTTCAGTAGATCTTTTCGATAAGCCTCTACCTGATCGGGCGTCAATGACCTGGTCGGTAGAGACGGCCAAAGCTCTACAAGTCCTTGAATAAGCGCAGACTGATGGTCTTTTGCCAACACTTTGATTTTGTCACACATCTCATCGCTAATTGGCTCACCAAACCCTTGTGTGAGAGTGTTGCCCAGCCATGTCTTCAATCCGTCCGTGGTTAGTTTCTCTGCCCCCTCTCCAGCATAGTGCTTGAAACCTCCCAGGAATGTCTCGTGCCAAAGCACGTTCTTGGGTGTATCATGAAGGACATCATACAGCGTTTTGTACCAACGTCGGGAAGGAGCATCCTCTATCCAATGATGCCACCAACCGTAATACTTGGTTACACTGAATCCAGGGTCGATAACCCTGTCGAGTCCAATGCCTACACGAGACCAATTGACGCCTGGGAGCTCAAAGAGACCGAGAAAGAGAACATTTACCACTCCATTAACTTGGGGGGATGACAATTTATTCAAAAAGAAATCGCCCACGGTGCAGACATCCTCAGAGAGGTCAGTAATATCCTGTATGTCTTGCTCAGTGGCAGAAAATAAGTCAATGATATCGGAAGCCAAAGGCGGGGGGTCTTCATAAGTCACAATCAAGCGAGCCGCACACGCACTGCTGTTCTCTCTCTCCCAGGCGAATATCCGCCGATTTGTTCCTTGTTCATTGCTCCAACCGTCGGCAAGGATCGTGAGAGGGCTTGAGCTGTTCCAATCCTTTTGTAGCACGAGCTCTTGAATGATGGGGGACAGATCCGGGATACTTCGGGTTTCACCAGAAGTCCAGGTATCAGAAATATTCCAGTTTACCGTAGCCTCCGTCCTTTCTTCAAAGCGGTCGCGTGGAAAATCCGTGAAGGAAAAGACGCCTGAATTGGCTGATCGGTGTCCGTACAAGACGATAAAGATGTCATTGTTGTAGGGGCCATCCGCTGTGAATTCCAGGTGAGCTTCTTTGATGATAGCGCCTTGGGGGATCGAAACGTCGCGGAAACGGAAACCAGAGATGATCGGATAATTGTAGCCGCTTCTATAATCACAAGCCCCAAGATAGATCTCTGGCGATGAAAACGAAATTATACAATCTGACCGTTCCCCAGCGTCGTCAATACCTGAGGTGATTGGCACTGTAATCGTGGTAGCACCCGATTCATAGCTCTTGATGATCACCAAGCGTGGCACAAAGCCGTTATAAGTGGTCGCCGGGCGGTCGTAGCCAACGACCCGTCGGTGACGGTTCAGACCACTCGCCGACCCTGCGTTTTTCACGATAATTGCCAGCGCGTTGCCCTTCTCCCAGTTCGGCCGGTTCAGGACTGTCTGCACGATCGCAGTCAGATCCGGGGTTCGCTGCACTGAGTTCAGTTCCCAGCGATCACTGGCGGGAATATGCCATGCCACGACAAGATCTTGATCGTCCATCACGGTGCGGTCTTTTGGTTGGTTGGTGATGGTGAATGGCTCTGCGTTGCCTGTATCTTCTCCGTAGAGCGCCAGCGTCAGTTCGTCGGTGTACGGTCCATCTACGGTGAACTCGAGGTAGGCCTGGACAACCTGTGTCCCTTGAGGGAGAGTGATGTTGGGGAATCGGAATCCACTGGTGATGTCGGTTCCATCGTAACATTCACCCAAGAAAATCTCATTCCAGTCCGTTGAAAAGTCGCAGTCATAAACAGGATTGGGACCAGCGTCGTCGCTGCTTTTGGCCACGGGAAAGACGCAATAGGTGCCATCGCAGCCAGAGGAAAGCTGGGTAGAGGTCTCTATGTCAAGGGATAGTGCTGGGGGAGCCAAGGTAGACGAAAGAATGGTAGGTACAGCTTCTGGCAGCAGTGAAGACTCCAGAGCCGCCGCACTGTTGAAAACAAGAGTTAAAGCCAAAAACAACCCAACCGTCAAAATCACATAGCCCCTACGAGACATGTATGCACTCATGGATTCCCTCCTTTGGATCGTGCGGCCTTGTATAATAGAGTCGTGGACGCCGGGCGCCGCTGAGTAGTTCGACAATGTCAAGTTACATGTTGACGAATCAATTCATCGTGGGCGGTCCTCCTAAGTTACTTGGAGTATCACAACGACAACGATTCCGATGAGAAATGCTGCATTTGCCACAGCAAGAACCGAAAATGTCAAGCGAACCACACGGTTGGAACCTTCCTTCATACAGATTTGAACAAACTCTGCCGATGATTTCGCTCGATCCCATGATTGGATCCATCGCTCGGGAAGTATGAACTTGTCATCGGGAAAAGGAAGGGCTGCTATGCTGTCTTGGAACGGGACTGCGAGACCAAGCCGGGTCTCCAGTTTCGCCAGGACGGTTATGTGCTCAAGGAATGCGTGGTAGAAGCGATTGCACATACGAATTGCCGTAGCACACAGCAGGACATTCAACATTGGACCCATTCCAATGACAAGTAACAGCCAGGGCTCTGCTCTAAACGCATGAATTGCTGCAGCCGAAACCCCAATGATGGCTGCCACGAGAGTAAAGTATTGGTGGGAATAATCTCGATGGAGATTGATCATATTCGCTTTCTCGGCCAAATGCGCTCGATATATTTCTACGACGCTCGAAAAGTTATCCATGAATTTTCTCTCTCATCCCACAGCAAGAAACAACTTATCGATCTATGATTAGACGTGGCTGGGCTGGTTGGGTAGCCAGGGGCTAGCAATGGCCTCCGGTTCCCTAAGAAGTTGGGTAGGAGCAGCGGCGCACCTTCCTGGTTTCCCAAGTGTGTTTCTGCCACTCTTCCCACCGAACCGTGCGTAGCCGTTTCCAGTTAATTCGTGGTGCAATTTGGCCTAACATAGGGGTACATTTGCGATCAGCTCTTGACAATACATGAGGTTCGAATACAGAGCCAAAGACAAGGAGGTGAGGGAAGACCAAATCGGCTGACGTTTGTTCTCTCTTTCTTCAAGAGGCCCGGAAGGGCTTCTTTTCTGTGTCTCTATTCCCCCATTACTCAATTCGGCCAATTGGCGATCAAAGAGCGTGGTTGCTAACAACGGTCGTGATTTACCTTTCTTATGCGATAGAGAGTCTTTGCAGCGCCTACTCCGCACTGCACGATTGCTCAAAACTATAACCCAAGCGCTTTTCACCAGTCAAGAGATAATTTCCACACGCCTTGATCTGTACCCGCCAGAATCACATCGCAAGGCTCTTCAACCAAGAACGTGTAGACTTTGTGATCTTGCAAGCCATTGTCCGCAAGAGGTAACCAATTTCCTCCCTCATCTCGGAAAAAGATACCATGACTTTTAGTTCCGGCATACCATCTCGTTCTGGTGAGGTCGTTGGCAAGGGCGCGGACAGACTTTCCTTGAAGTCCTGAAGGTTCCCATTGTTCGTTGTTCAGGCAATAGACGCCACCATTGGTTCCGGTACAGATCTGACCGTTAGCGCCCATCGCCAGAGCCCAAACAGTTCTGGCATCTCCTTCTGGAAGACCACTGTTGTACTCTTTCCAGGAAAAGCCATCATTGCTCTTGTAAATGCCGCCGCCGTACGTGCCAGCGTATAGATGCCCCTCCGAGTCAACGGTCAGAGCCCAGACCGGCTTAATTCCGTGCGTCACTCGCTCCCATTTGTTGCTGCCCACAGTGCTCCGAAAGATATCCCCTGGATTTGTTCCTGCATAGATGTGCGAGTCTCCATCATCCGCAAACGAAACAACATACTTCAAACCTTCATTCTCTAGTGGGGGATCGCATGCCAAGGGAGCATTTGTCTCGCACGTGTAAAGATTCCTTCCCCATGTTCCTAGATAGATCCTGAAATCAGCCACGAGCAATGCCATGATATGTTCTACACGCGGGTCCGTTTCCGACCAACTCGCGCCACAGGTCGTACTTGTCAACAACTGAGGACTGTCAGGGCCAGCGTAAATGCGCGGCGATTGCCCCTGTGTGGTTGCCAACGCATAAATTGTCTTATCCTGAAGCCCTCCTATGGGTTGCCAACTGATTGGATAGCTTTTCAACATAACCGGCAGATAAACTCGAAAAGGGTCATAACAGGTCACCTGGACCGCAGAGGCAAACTCATCCTGGGTTCTGGCCTCGGCATACACAACGGTTTGCACTTGGTCACCAGACAAGTTGACAGGCAGTGACACGTCTACTTCCACAACCTGAAAATCTCCCGGCAAAAGGAAAGCAGAGGTTGGCACTACCGTGGCTATCACTTCAGCCGAAGCGCATTGCACCGAGAAATCAACGGTTTCGCCCACGGCACCCTCATTACGTGCCAAGAGGGAATAGGTGACCATTCCAGGCAACGTGCGAACAGTCCCTGTAACGGCCTGAGGAGTGAGGCTCAAAGATATGATGCCAGTTGTAGAAATTCGTGTGGTCTCCAGCTTCTCGTCAAAGGGATTGGGGCACTGAGGTACGGTGTCGGCACTAATTGTGGCAACATTTGTGATAATCTTTCCACCAGAAAGTGAGCTGCCTACTGTCACGGTGATTTCCAGTGTTCCGCTCTCGTCCGCCGCCAGGAAACCGATCTGCCATTGGTTGTCAGTTCCCGATACCGGGTCGAGACTCGCGCCATCAAAACTCACATGGGGATCATAGATATCTACAATGATGGTCCCTGTAACATCTATATTTCCCATGTTCGCATATTCGATTGTGTAGAGCAGCGACTTGTTGGCTTCCACCGGGTCGGGCCTATCTCTCATTTGAATCTCAAGAGCTGGACATAGCATTCCCTCATCAGCGTACAATGCCAAGTCGTCGAACCAGGCAATGCCTCTCCCTTCGAGAACGCATTTCACTAAGGCTGATTCGGTGCCCTCAGGGGCAGCTATTTTGGCCACGAGTTTCGTCCAGTCGGAGTCACCTTTGACCGGGTCAAGAGAGATCTGCTTCAGAGTCTGATCGGAGTTGTCTAGGAATGACAAAGTCAAATAGGCTCTACCTTCTGCCCAGAATGTCTGAATCCAACCAGTCATGGTATACATAGTACCGGCTGTCACAGCGGTGATTTTCTTGCTTACCCAACGACCACGCGACGTAGGCAGAACATTGATGATTCCTGCCGAGTGTTCCTCCTCGCGCGCAATCCCAGATGCCCAGAAATATAGAGGAGACCACCAAGAATCTCCTGGTTCGGTATCCCATTTTGCCGGTGCAGGCTCCTCAAACCCAGGGTTAGGAACTAAATTCAAAGGCTCGGATGTTTGCAGTTGGAGTACGGCTTTACTTCCAGCCCATACGTAGAGAATACTTGAACCAGCTTTCTCTAACAAGGCGAACAGAATAAGAATCAAAGACGCAGAGGAAATTAGCAGCATCAAAGCTCGAAGAAACCTTTTGGAAATCCTTTCACAACGCATAGTTCTCCCCGGGACAATACAAAACGCTATTTGGGTATAGTAGGAGTACAAGTGGGAGCAGCAATAGGAGATACCTCCATAACTACAAATAATCCCGACTCGCTTTCAGCAGGCTCATCGCTGATCATCACATAATGGTTTGGTTCCGGTTTCCCTGTGGGTTTAATCACCACGACGTGCCAGTAGTATCTGCCGGGCGGAAAATCGGAAGGATGTTTTTTATTGTCTTGTATCAATTTCAGTTCGTACTCGTTGACTCTGACCCAATCACGACTCTTACGAACCACGTCATTTTCTGCCCAGACTCTGACAGCGAATTGCCAGTCCTGCTCAATGCCTGGTTGCCAAGTCCACTTCAACAACACTGTGCTCCCATGCTGGTATTCTGTTCCATTAGGAGGACTTGAAAGCGTTGGAGGAGGAAGCAACGTCGAGGTAGGCGTGGGAGTATCAGTTGCAGTTGGTACAGGAGTGTTGGTTGGTGTAGGTGTGCGAGTAGTGGTGGGCGTAGGCGTGGGCGTGTTCGTTGGTGTCACCGTAACTGTTGGAGTGCGAGTCGGTGTAGCAGTAGGAATATGGGTTGCTGTAGGAGTAGCAGTAGTAGTACTCGTTGCCGTAGAGGTAGGGATAAAAGTCTCAGTTGAAGTAGGAGCAAGTCCACGAGTTGGAATGACTGTAATAGTTGGTGTTTCGGTGGGAGTCAGAGTTGGAGTATCAGTTGGGGTGGCTGTAGGAGTAGATTTGCAAGGCCCACCCGAAAAGCACCAAGCCAATATAATGATCGAAACTACCACCATTATTATGCTTATCAGAATCATCGTTTTCTTCATGCTCTCACCTTATGACAGCCAAAACACCAACAAGAATCGATAAACTGAATAGAAAAAGCGATACCAAAGATATTAGCCATATTGGCCCAAAGTTAGTACTTCGGAGAAGTATAATTATCTCTTTAATACCGAGGTCGTCCGAATGGGTATCCTCCACTTGGCAATGCCATGCTAGCAACCACAAAGCACTGTAGGATGAGAGAGCGGCCACGACACTAGAGATAATTGCCACCGTCAGTCTTACAGCATCCGATATGCCGTTCAATCCAGGTAGCAAAGCAGCTATTGCCATTGCAATTCCGGCAACGGCTATGCTCACCTCTACCATACCCGGGTCAACGTCGGGTGATTCAACCTGCCTGGCTTTTGAATCAGGGTGTACGCTCTTTATCCAATCCTCGAGCAAAGCCGCAAGTTGTGCCAGTCGCTCCAATGTCCAAGCACTGTGCCCCCGATCTTCTATAGGTAGAACGACCATCACCGGAACGCCATCACAGGTAATGATGGCTGATTCATCCTCGAAATCTCGCAATTCCTTCAATGTGGTCGTAGTTTCATCCAGAATCTTCATTGACATTCTCCTTCTACTGTGGTGCTCTTGAAATGAATAGAAAATAAGTAAACTGCGATCCATTCCTCTACCGCTTTCGCGTTAAGCTGTCTTTTAATGTCGTTTGCCTTCTATGTTGGCGTTTTTGTCAAGTCTCCTGTGATAGACGCACGGACAGAGCTAACCCTTGCAGAACGGTTGTTGACGTAATGTGGCGATCCTATGCGACAATCCCTGCCGCATAACAGTGTCTCTCCTTCCCACATGCTGGCGGCGACTCAGGCGTTGGATGGAAATGTCCCTCACGATCTTCTATCCGTGTTGCTCTCTTTGGCCAGACACTCGATAATGTGTGCGCCCAGAGATGGTCCGAAGCCTCCCTGGTGAGCGGAGCCATCTGATGGCCGATCCCTTTCGGACACCCGGCAGTGCAACGTCACGCTCACACCAGAGAAGGGGTCAATCACTTGCTGCTGAGCTCTCTCAGTCAGCAGCTCTGACAATCCCATATCGCTTTCACCTTTTTTACAACGTAACATTATATAAAGTATAAATGGCGGCAGGTATGGGGGATGTTTTTTGCCTCCGGATCCTGGTAAGGGAGACGGTCTTTATCAGGAATTTTAAGGTTCTCCCTCTTGACAAATCAATTTATCGGTAGGCGGCGTCATCTTCTCTGTAGTAGAGAATGTCAAAGCATCGGTAGGCGATGCTGGCAGGTCGACAGTGCTCAAAAACATGTCTACTGGAGTGGGGGGAGTGGAGGCGAACACTTGGGTTGTTCCTGAGAAAGGACAACAAACTTCCATATTGCGCTCTCCTCAGAAACCAACTTTGCAACCTTATTACCTTGGTTATCCATGCGACCCCTGTCAAAGACCACAGCAATGTTCCAAAAATAGATGCCAGGACCTTCATAATACGATTGTCTATCTTGAAGCTTCACAAAATAATTTGTTAAATAGAAATCCTGTTCCCAGTGAACATCCCGTTTGTCGCTCCCTGGCGCATTCTTCCAAATTCTCACAGCGTAATATTCGTTGGGCTGGAAAGGTCTACTATCCCATACCCACTTTAGCGTGAAGCTTTCACCGGGACAAAAAGCCACACCGTTTTGAGGTTCAAGAAGATTCGGCGCGGGCATCAGAGATGGTACAGGGGTTGGTGTGAACGTGAAGGTTGGCGTAGGAGTCGCAGTGGGTGTGGGTGACGGAGTAAAAGTCGGTGTTAGTGTAGGCAAGGGGGTCGCTGAGCAGGTTGGAATAGGACTTGGAGTGGAAGTCGCTGTTGGCGTTTCTGTGAATCGGGGTTGCGAGGTAAAAGTCGGTGTAGGTGTTCGAGTAGCAGTAGATGGAGGCGTCGAGGTGGGAAGCATTTGATGATGATCAGTGGCGGAGGGTATTGGCGGTGTCGGAAAGCTAGTCGTTAACCAAAGGAACTGGCGGGTTTCACTTTCATTGGACACAATCGTCCAGGTTTGGTCTTTTGTTAAACGCACAACAGCGATATTCCAAAAATATGTGCCACCCAGGCGTTGTTTCATATCCACAATCAGTTCATTTTTTTTAAGAAATGAATATGTTTGAGGGGGCTCGCCTTCAGCCCACAAACGCACTGTGAAGAAATCTCGAGCTTGCAACTCACCCGACCAAGTCCACTCGAATCTTATCGTGTCATTTGGGCCAAAAGCCGCCAAGTCCTCTGGAAGCTTGAGTAATGGAGCCGACTCAGGAATTGGTGTAATTTCAATCACTGTTGAAGTTAAAGAAGCCGTAACCGCCGAGATGGGCGTTTTTGTGGTTTTAGGTGGAAAAATATCCATAATTTCCGAAACGGCCAAAGTGATTGACAAAATTGCAACTATAGCCGAACCTATAATATAGAGCTTTGATAGTTTATCACTTCTGTCTTCCATAGAATCTCTCCTCAAGTCACAGCGCTATTGGACTTGACAATCATCAATCTACAGTGCCACAAGATCGCCGAGGACAAAAAATGAGGTAAAGATCGAACCTAATCCAATCAAATCCACAAACAAGACTAGCAATATCTTGTTCTTCTGTTGTTGATAGTTCAATCTCCTGAGAGTTAATACTGCCCAGGTTGCGGCAATGAAGTGCATGATTAATACAGATACTGTCTTGGCCATCAGCTGGGAAGCAGAATTTATAGTCTCAACACTCTGGATAGCATAGATGATTGCCAAATCTGTAGCTATAGCACCAATGCAAAGATCAACTCCAAAAATAAATGACTCAAGTATGCTTGAGGGCAAGAGTTCAATGTCCAGGATCTCGTGGTTGCTGAATCTCGTTTTCAGTGAACCAATATCTACAGGACTAGTACTCTTTCAATGCGATTTTGATAAGCGCTTCTTTTGTGCTAAACTATAGAGAAAACAGAAAAAGGAGCGTTATGTCCAAGAAAATCTACATCGTCGATTTGACAGACGATGAACGC
>Ga0180432_10007594_pt1 | contig 13720 bp, 12 predicted proteins | sample SS_ome_10_FD_132414 | JGI IMG/M metagenome (GOLD analysis project Ga0180432, IMG submission 132414) | Hypersaline lake sediment archaeal communities from the Salton Sea, California, USA - SS_1_MS_2 metaG | ecosystem: Environmental > Aquatic > Non-marine Saline and Alkaline > Hypersaline >...
CCGCCTGCATGCGCAAGCTGCTTACCATACTCAATGCTATCCTCAAGAACTCCACTCCCTGGCGGGCTGCGATCCCGCAGATCACGGGGCCTTGCTCTTGACTTTCAAGACAGTTGCTTTTTCCCGAAACTTGATTCACGGGTATGGCTTGAGCCTCGTTCGCAACTGTCAACTGAGTTCGAACTGAACAAAATGGCTTTTTGTGCGATCCCATGAACCTATCTCCCAGAATGATTCTTCAAATCTGAAATTGGCACAAGGCAAAGCTATTTTTGGGATGGGTAAACCAGAAATAATGTGGAATTCGATGGTTGACGCCTAGAGAAATAGCGAGTTCGGTGAGGACGCTGGTAATAGCATCATTGATGCTCTGACTCTCAAAAAACTACCAACAAACCACTACAACAGTCAGCTTTTAAACCTACTATACATGTCACACAGTTAAAACTATTCAAAGCCAAATTTCTTCACTCACCAACCTCACTCTCGATCTCAAGCGTTTATTCACTTCCCCATCACCCTCAAACACTTCTTACAAGTTACCTTCTTGGGGTCGGTAGTGACTGATGACGGCGCTGTCGAGACGTACCACCGGTGTGATTTAGTGCAGGCCATCATCCCTTTCAGCTTCTCCCCATAAAGCTCTCCCGCATCGTAGTGTATCTTCATTGGGGTCATCCTGTAACCTCCGTGCTGCATACCGCTTGCAGCATTATAAGTCTCGCAGTAGAATACCTCAAGAATTACTGTAAATTTGATGGCCAACCTGATTTACTGCAAGAGGAGGGGGATAATATGACTACTACAAAGTTAGGAGAACGTTATTCCTTTGAAGATGCTCAAGCAATTATCGCTAAATTCGAAGAATATTCCTTTGATGACTTTCATGGGTTATTTAGTGAAGGCAAGACACCATCCTTCGATGAGATTGAAGGTGATACAGCAGGAAGCTTCCTAACTTTGAATCCTGAGGCTGGGTTGTGGAGGAAATTGGCCTTGGCCGCTACTTTTGATAATCCTCTGGCTCGCTGGACAGGGAAGAGATTCATCACTCAGTTCGAAAAAGAGAAGACGGGTAGAGGGATCAACCTGTTTCGGAATCGCATCTTCACTCAGCGATTCGGAGTGAATACCTCTATCGATGATTGACTATTTGACCTCAAACCTTGTCTCGTAGTAACCTATCCCCATTTTCCTTCAAGTGTTTTCGGTCTGCGTGATGAGCTGAGAAGGATTGATGATGGTGTTTTTCTTGGCCAAGGGCATCATAGACTTCCATGGGGTAAGGGGTACTCGCTTCAGGGGTATTTCATCCTTTGCGCTTTGAACAGGTCAGGGTAAGGAATGGTCAGCATCAGTTAATCCTAAAACTGCTCTATAGTGTCTTACACTGTCCTCAAACGTGACTGACCTTGTATATCTTTGCACCATCTCTAGCGATTTCCACCTACCAAAGCATCTTTCCATCAGTAGGACAATGGTACAAAAGTAAGGTGTAGGTGAGTAATATCAGGTGATTGTCATTGTCATATATTGTAGCTACTCTGAATACACCTTCATTAGCAGATAGCATAAGATGGGTGCTTCGGAGATGGATCTGGACGTCGATTTCTATAGGGCTCAAGACAATCAAATCCTCCTTACCGTAAGAGGTCCGGCTCAAGGCCTGGTAAGATTCCCGGACTTGAATACGTTGATTACCTTCCTGATAGATTGCCAGGTGATTCTCGGGAGTTTTGAGGAAGCCGTCGCGCTCAACAGCTCTATGATACCTGATTGCATATTGAAAGCTTTCAAAGAAGACACCGATGACAACAGTGCTTTATAGTACCCTATGCGGTAACTTGATCAAGGATACGTAGGGGAAGAAGCTTACCTTTAGTAGTCCAATTTAGACCTTAAATCATCAGTAACCTTCGCAGTTAGGTTATCCCTCAAGAGATATTTAATGTCAACGTAGGATTTATGCCTATCCAAATCGGAATTGATACCCTTGCGGCGTTGTATATCTCGTAGTAGAATATCTTAATAAATATGTTTTCTTGGCAGATGTTAAGATAATTGCGGATGCCTTTGGCTGAGGAGAACAAACATTAAAGGACAATTGGCATGGGTCATAGTGGCTGCGAGCATATTGTCCATTATAGGGCTTTTCATCACTATTATTGGAATGGCGGTAAGTAAGACGTGCATCGGAGTTGGTGTTGCCTTCATGATTATCGGTATACCGATTCTAATTGCAGGAGCAGCATGGAGGTTGGTAAGAGGACAATGACAGAAGCGATTCTAAGACTAAGGCCAGCAGCGGATTTATAGATTAGTACAAAAGGGGACATTATGCGAAAGCTATCGATTGTGTTGACCCTAATGTTGTTGCTAGCGCTTGTCATCGCAGCAGTAGCCTGTGACGGAGCGGAGGTTACTCCAACGGTGACACCGACACCAGCATCTACACCCACCCCGATACCAACGTCAACCCCCACACCTGTGCCGACGCTTACAGCTACTCCAACGACTACGCCACCCCCCACAGCCTCCACTGCACCTTTAGGCCCAGTCATTGGTTCCTATAACCATGTTCTCCTATACAATCTTAGCGCCGCTCACCATACAACTGCTATAAATTCATTGCAGGAGAAAGGATACACTGTACACCCGTTGGAGGGCTACGAACAGCTAAACGAGAAAGTCCTGGCAGAATATGGAACACTAATCGTCAGAAGTTCTTATCTGTCGATAAATGAGTTGCCACTGCTGGAAGATTGGGTCAAAGCAGGGGGAGGCGCATTATTTTTAGTTGAGACAGGCCTTCGTATCGTGACTACTACCAACTACATACTCTTACCGCTCTGCGGCATAGTGGTGAACAACGACAACGTCAATGACCTTGTGAATAAGTTCCTTTATGGCCGGCAGAGTGGCATCTGCACTACGGCAGTAGCTGAACATCCAACAACACAGAACATCTCCGAATTAGCGTTCTCGACCTTAGATTGGCTGCCGTCCCTGACTATAACCAGCCATGCAGCAGAAGTTGTGGTACAGGGAGAACGGAATGCCTACAGCATCCACTATGCTCAGGATCCTCCGCTTGCGGCGGCAGCCCAGTGCAGTGCAGGTCGTGTTGTCGTTGTCTCTGGAGCACAGCCTTTCTCAACGGATATGATAGCCCTCAGTGACAACCAGCTGTTTCTGATAAATATCATCGATTGGCTTGCTCACAGAGACTCAGACCAATGACAACCGAGAACCACAGTTCAATACGACTAATCGCCAAATCAATCTTGTTCCTCCTTGCCCTTTTCGTATTCACCAGAGTAATCCACGAAGCCGCCCACCTGATCGCCGCTAAAGCAATAGGCGTGACCATAGCATCGTTCACATGGTTTGACTCCCAATACCTGGCACCTACCTTCGTTACAGCAGGCACGGAAAGCAAGCTGGCGTGGACGGTAGTGGGCTGCGCTGGTGGATTCGTTGCCGGAACAGCGCTGATGGGGATCGTAGCTGTGAAGATGCGATGGTTCAGAGCGTCGTTCTTCCAATGGATGGCGGGCTTGTGGATGTTTACCTGGGGAGCTTCGCAGATTTCAGTGGGATTTCTTGAAGGTTTCGCCAACGACATCTATCTGACTGGCGCTACGGATTTGTTCTCGTGGGCTAACGGCGTGATGCTTGCTATGGGGCTTATTGGAACTGCTGTCTATATGGTATGGTCGCCTGAGGGACTACGGAGGGAAGTATTTAGTTCACCAATATAATAGCCAAAGAGAGGAGGTGACTTACGAGCGTTCTCCTTCGAAACCCATTGCTGGGATGGGTAAGACAAGCTTTCATGTGTGTCTTCATAGCCGCGGTGGCGACCATTCTTCTGGGTGCCGTCGCTATCGCTGTTCTCATCCTTCAGCACCTCTATGTCCAATGCTTCTGGAGCTTCCCCTGGCAATAAAGACTCCCGGTAAGGGAGACGGCGTATCATCATGTGGAGAGCACTCAAAGAGATTCGCGACGATGATGGAGGCATAAGACGCAACGTATCCTCTGTCTTATAATCGCAATAAGCCTTTCCTGTGGCCTTCTTGGCTTGGAAGCTTGTCGCCCTTGGGAGCCGCAGAATGCTCTGGTGTCTGATGCCGTCCAGCGTATGGAAGACTACTTGATGGCGGGGTATGATCCAGACCTCGGCTTAATTGGAGAAAGCCCTAACTCTAATCCAAATGTCTACTGGTTATATTCTGACAACTATCTTGCCTACCTGGCATTAATGAAAACAGCGCCTGAAACATCCGCAAGCATTGCCCGAGCAATGGAAGGCTACTCCTTTCGGCCTTTGGAGAGGTGGCACGTTCTATCCGGAGAAGTAGTGTGGGATGCCCTGTTCGCATGGGGTTCTAAAGATGTTGGCATAACCGATAGAGTAAGGGCCGAAACCTCTAGCCCGGCGCTTAACATGGAAGATTGGCAAGAGTACGCGGACCGCCTTTTATTGGCCGCTATCAATGCCTTTAATCGTGGTGATACAAACGAGGCTTCTGATCTATTTGTAAGAGCGCAAGAGATGTTCGACGACCTGGGCTTCCAGGATAAGGCATTCGTGGAGCAGGGTTATTATGACACTTACAAGCTGGCCCTGTATGTGATTGCGGGTAGCAGCCTTGGTATGTCCGCGCCCGAAAGACAGAGCGTGATTGAGCTCATGTTGTCTCTTCAGGAGAACGATCCCGCTTCCAACCGTTACGGCGGAGTTTATACTGAATACGATGATAACCTGAAACCGCTCCCGCATACGGATACTAATACGGAGACCACTTCCCTTACGATACTGGCTTTACTAGCGAAATAAATTCAGTAGAAAAAGATGTTCAGACCAATTAAGACAATATGGCGTTACATAAGAGACTCCAAACTGCGATGGATTCTGCTTGTCCTCGGTTTCCCAGGTCTCTGGCTGTTGATTATATTCATAGACACAGGAGAGAGATTCTATAAAGGATTAAAGGGGACGATTTGAAAGAAAAAATCGATAGTGAATAACCCCGCAGCAAGCTGCGGGGCATTCTCGCTAGATTTTGGTAAAATAGAGCTTATCGAGAGATCAGCGATTGGGTCTGCTGTCTATATAAGGTGGTTGCCCGAGGGACTATTTTGTAATTACACTCTGCACGGCCATCCATCTAACCGGGTCTTAACGGGCTGACCGATAATGCTGCTGCACATTCAGATTTCCTAATAGTTGTCAATAGTCAGTATTTGACCTCCTGAACCTTCTCGGTTAGAGTTATTATCGGGAGACGGCTTCAACTTGTACAGGTTGAGGAGCTTTGCCTGCCTCGTTTGTCCTGTAAGTCGCTGTCTCCCTATCTTTGCAGACTTTGGGGTTACGCCGCCTTCTCTCTCGCCGGATATCCTCTGACACGTGGTATTTCGAGAGGACCAGTCTCCTGGCCTCGTCCTTGCTGATGGGGTTACCCTCAACATCTCTCAGCTCATACGGGCTGTCCTCTTTAAGCACTCTCAGCACCCTGGCTCCCAGATGACTCATCACCGCTCCCATCGCTTGTCTATGGTTCTTACCGTGGTAGACCATCTCGCGATGGTAGACAGCAGCAAGCTGCGGATCCCACCGACGGCCTATGTCCCCTGCCTGGTAGAGAGCCATCCTCATGATGGATGGCCCGGCTTTGGTCATCCGCAGCCCCTTGGCTTGTACATCGGAGGATTGCCTGGCTCCCGGTACTACCCCCTCCCAATTGGCAAAAGCGGATTGATTGTGGAAACGTGCCGGGTCACCCACCGTCGCAAGAAAGATCGGCGCCGTATGTTCTCCCACGCCCGGTATGGTGCGCAGGTTGTCCGAGTGGTGGAGTTTCCGGTAGAGTTCCGCAATACGACGCGCCAGGGCTTCAGACTCAAACTCATCCGCTTCCAGCATCCGTAACTCCCGAGCTATCTCATCCTGGAGGTTCATGAAAAATTCCTCGTTGACTGTTCCAGCTGGCTCAGATAGCTCACATACAGCAGCCAAGTTCTGACATGCCCAAAAAACCAACTTGGTCTGCGTACTGCTCCATTTGCTCCGGGGGCTGGCTTTGCTCAGGAAGGCATGGAGAGACTCCTCACCGTCCCTAACTACGACAAAGGGGTTAAGCCGGGACCTCAGGAAAGCCCTGACCGGAGATGACCAGACGTCATTAAAAGCTCGACGCACACCGGGCAGGTATCCGTCAACGATGGCAGAAATCCTAACCTTACGACCAGTGATATCCTGTTCTATCCGCTTCCGTTGGCGTGTAAGCCGTTGCAGAGCATGGATTTCGGCGGGAGGTAAGTAAATCTCATTAAGTTGTTCCGGGTCGATGAAAGGCATTTTGGCCAGGGTAAGGGCATCGAGACGATCACTCTTGACCGGCCCTCGCAGATACCGCCGCAGGGCGGCCACTTTCTGCGTCTTGGCTTTCACCAACCGGCAATCAGGATGGCGAGATCGCAAGTAGACAGCCACCATCAACCAGGGCAAGCCTGCGGGTTCAAGGACTATGATGGGATTGGCGCCTTCCCGGAAAACGCGCTCTTCCAGGGTGGCCAGTCCCTCCGGCGTGGTCTGAAAGCTGAAGCTATCACAGGGTTGCGCTCTCTCATCCAGACAGCGCGCCCTGTGTCGCCCCTGGTGTAAGTCAATACCTACACTACGGATCATCTTGGGTCCCTCCTTAAGTAAATTCGGGTTCGGTTGAACCTTGGCCGGACCCTTTGCCCATTCATGCGCTTGATGCGGGGCTAGCCACTGTGAACCCCCCAATTTCCTAAATCGGGCCACCGCAGGGCCGGCAGGCAATCAAATTGACGGGGCAGCTCTAGCTCCCCAACGGATTGTGCACCCCACCGGAACCCGTCAGGCTTTATTCTAACCCGGTTGGAGGGTCTGCCTGAAGATAATACATGACGGAATGTGCAGGCAGAATTGGGGCGATGGCCTACCACTCAGGGGGTTGCCTCAAAAGCTAGGCAGGATGGGGGAAACTAACCGGCTGGTGATGATATTGCAGTATTAGATACTTTTCAGTATAATCACCCTGGAGGTGATAGAAGTGAAATACAGCAATGGCAAGAGCCGCTTTACCCTTGATATGACTCCTGAATTACGAACACGCCTTAAGATCGCTGCTGCTCGCAAGGGCGTCACTATGCGTAAGTACTCTCTTTCGGCTATCGAGCAGCAGCTTGAGAGAGAAGAGGTTGGAGTGCTTGCTTCCGGTACCTTCAACCGGGAGACCGTAGGGAAGGCGAGGGAGCTTCAGAAGTCGGTTTTCGGAAAGCGCAAGCTCGCCGATGAGTCAGTAGAGTTGATTCGCCAAGCTCGAGAGGAATGGATAAGCCAGTTGTGAACGGTTATGTAGTAGTAGATGCCAGCCTAGCGATAAAGTGGGTACTGAAGGAGCCCTATGCAGAAGAGGCCTTGGCTCTGGCGAGTGGGTGGGCTTCCACAGGGACTAAGCCAGTAGCGCCGTGTCTCCTGCTCGTAGAAGCTACCAATGTCCTACACCGCCGGGTGGTGAAGGGGCACATTTCCCCATCTCAAGCAAAGCATTTGCTGGCTGGACTCCTCAACATGGGCATCGAGGTCAGGGAAAGCCCGCAGATCCACCTTAGGGCCCTGGAACTAGCCCAGGAGCTACAAACGCCGGCTGTTTATGATACCCACTACTTAGCTCTGGCTGACATCTTAGGATGCGACCTTTGGACCGCTGATGAGCGGTTTTTTAATTCGGTCAAGGAGCAACAACCACGAGTAAAGTGGCTGGGCGGCTATGTGGGACCTAGACAGCGTCAGTAGCACAACGAGATATAGTCGGAGGCCGATTGGGGATAGAGAATGGTAGCCGACTTCCCGATAGGGCAAAAGATAAAACTGCTAGGTCATTTTAACGAGCCCGTGCTGTTGGAGGCCGTGCGGCCCCTGGGTAGTGGCTATGAGTGCCGTGTTCGCCTCGCCGATGGCAGTCTTGAAGAGACTGTCATTACTCACGAAGAGGCTCAAACTTTATTGTCCTTAACAGTACCAATTGTCCCCCCTGCTTCAGTCGTTGACCCCGAAAAGTTGCGGCTACTTGTTGAGTCTGCTCGTATTCGCCTAGCATACGCCTATGACCGCCACTTTGCGGTCAGCCTTTCGGGAATTCGCACTCTACCACATCAAATGGAAGCAGTCTATCAGAAGATGCTACCACAGCCAAGGTTACGATTCCTTCTGGCAGACGACCCAGGGGCAGGGAAAACCATCATGGCAGGACTCCTTCTTAAGGAGATGCGCCTGAGGGAAGCGGTAGACCGCATTCTCATCCTGTGCCCGGCCCCGCTCACTATCCAATGGCAGGATGAACTCCTACGGTGGTTTGGTGAGCCCTTTGACATCATATTCTCAGCCGTTGACCAACAGCAATTGGTAAACCCATGGCAGAGGTCATCGCGGGTAATTGCATCTCTGGACTATGCTAAACAAGCAGAGGTAAGGGAGAGGGTCTGGCAGCAAAGATGGGACCTGGTCATCATCGACGAGGCCCACAAGTGCTCAGCATATACGAAGCAAAGAACCAATCGTGGTTCGGAAGTCGAGGAGACCAAACGCTACCAGCTTGCCAAACGACTAACAGCCTATGCAGACCATATTTTACTACTAACAGCTACACCGCATCACGGTGACGAGGATCGCTTTGCGCATTTTCTACGGCTTCTGGATCCAGACGTGTTCCCGGAGCCGCATCGGGTAGGTCAGCAAGCTGCCGATATCAGGCATCGCATTTTCCAACTGGGAGCGGACTGTCCATGGGCTCTCAGGCGGTTAAAAGAGGACCTGAGGGACCTTCAAGGTAGACGGCTCTTTCCTGACCGCCATACTTATACTGTGACTTTTGCATTGAACTCCGAGGAGTATGGGCTGTACAAACTGGTCACGGAGTACATTAACCGCTTCCTGTCTCAGGCAACAGGCGCCCGAAAACAGAGTGCTGCTTTAGCTCGTACAGTATTTCAGAGAAGGCTTGCTAGTTCGGCGCAAGCTATCTATGAGTCGTTACGAAGGCGACTGAAAAAGCAAGAGGACTTGCTCGAGGAATTAATTACGTTGCCCCCTGCACAACGGGCCAAACGACTAGCTCAACTGCAAGGGCGTCTTGTTGATGCAGAACTGGATGAAGACGACTTAGATGAAAATCAAGAGGACACCCTTGTTGACGAGTTCACTACGGCTGTCGAAGTCGACCAACTTACAAGTGAAGTCAGCACTCTAAAAGACCTTGTGGAAGTAGCTCGTCGCGTCAGAGACCTAGCCTCAGATAGCAAATTAGCTGCTTTGAGAGAGTGCCTTAACCGAGCTCAGTTCGATGAGCTTAAGGATGGTCGAGGCAAGCTCATAGTTTTTTCGGAGCACAGAGCAACGGTCGGTTATCTACGTGAACACCTCGGTCGCTGGGGTTATACCACCTGTGAAATTCATGGGAGCATGAACCCCCACGAGCGCAAGAAAGCTCAGGAAGAATTCCGCACTGCTGTCCAGATTTGCGTTGCAACTGAGGCTGCGGGCGAAGGCATCAATCTTCAATTCTGCCATCTCCTCATAAACTACGATATGCCATGGAATCCCACCCGGCTTGAACAACGACTCGGACGCATCCATCGGATTGGTCAGGAACGGGATGTACACGCCTTCAACTTTGTGGCCACCGAATCCGAGGATGGACAACCCGTAATCGAGGGGCGTATCCTGCATCGTTTACTAGAGAAGCTGGACCAGATGCGGACTGCCTTGGGCAACCGGGTATTTGATGTTATCGGAGAAATCCTCTCGCTAAACGATGTAAATCTAGCGGAGATGTTGCGCAACTGTGCCTATGACCCTCGGCGGCTGGATGAGTATATCGACCAGATTGACCGCATAGACCCTGCGAAACTGAAAGAGTATGAAGAGGCCACCGGTATAGCTCTCGCCAGGGCTAATGTGGACTTCTCAGCCTTCCAGGCCGCCAACTACGAGGCTGAGGAACGCCGTCTGATGCCGAAATATGTAGAGAGGCAATTTGAACTTGCCGCCAGGGAAGTGAGCCTGCGCTTAGAAGGTCGTGTCGACGGATTGTGGCGGGTCGAGCATGTGCCCGCAGACCTTCGTTCGGAGAAATTAGGAGCGGTGCAGCGACTTGGCAAGCCGGAAGTCAGCTACCGAAAAATTACATTTCACAAGGAACACCTTGACCAAGATGCTCATTTAGACGCCATCCTTGTTGGCCCCGGACACCCTCTCTACGCCACGGTGGACGAGAGATTGAACAAGTTATTAGCACCACTACTCGGGCAGACCGCGTTCTACGTCGACCCTTCGGTATCATCTCCCTATATTCTCCACTTCTTCGAGATATCGCTCCGCGGACAGAACTCCCGAGGGGAGACTGCCACCCTTCACGCCGAAGTCGTTGCCGTGAGGGATGAAGAGGGAAAGTTAGAGATTATTCCTCCGGATATCCTTCTCAATCTTCCCGGTTACAAGGGTGGCATCTTGTCTCCTTTCCGTGTCCAGACAGATGCAGCAGCGGACTTTTTGAAAAGTGCTTATCAGCTTGAGGTCCGTCAGCGAGTACAGAATGACAGGAACCGTTTCGCAGACATTTGCCGAGACTACCTCCAACGCTCATTTGACGCACGCATTCGGGCGGCCCAAGACCGGGTAATGTCGTTACGTGGCCGAGAGCGCGAGAGCCCTGAGTTTGCTTTGGCTCGGCAACGGGCTGAGCAGGATCTGGCTGACCTGGAGAGAACACAGAAGGAACGACTTGAATCGTTGAACCGTCTGGCTATCTGTCGGCCTGGGCCGGTTCGGCATCTGGCTACAGCTATCGTATTAAATCCTGCTCAAGCACAGGACCCTCAGTTGCAGTCGGTGCTTGAGGAGATGGATCCCAATATCCGCCGTCAGAGTGAGCAAGCAGCCGAGGATTACGTAATTAATCATGAGGTATCTCAAGGTAGGGAGTGTGAGCGCGTTGGTCACCTCAAACTGGGTTTTGATATTCGCAGCCGGGGTCATGCCGACCCCGCGACGGGGAGATATGAGGTACGACGAATTGAAGTTAAGGGACGTGCCAAAGGTCAACCCATACGCCTTACCACAAATGAATGGTACAAGGCAGAGCAGTTGGCTGATACTTACTGGCTCTATGTTGTGTGGAACCCTCTATCGTCCACGCCGGAACTTCATGTTATCCAGAACCCTGTCAAGGTGCTCGACCATGCTAAGCGAGAGGTGTTAGCAACAAGATTCTTTGAGATTCGTGGAGATGCTATTGAAGCAGCATCAAGATTTCGAGGTCTTCGATTATAAGAGTTTGTGAGGATAGATGTCATGCCGATAACTGCGCAGCAAATACAGATAGCAGAACAGCAGCAGTTTCAGGCTGCCAGGGATATGAATCCTAGGGTCAGAGTCATAGCCGGTCCAGGAACAGGCAAGTCTCGCTGCATTGAGGAGAGGGTAAACTTCCTGCTATCTCAAGGAGTGTTGCCAAGAGAGATCTTTGTCATTTCATTTACTCGAGCCACGGCAAGAGACCTGAAACAACGAATAATCAGGTATTGCACGCAATACGGTATGGGCCAAGGCGCTGTAGGCGTCAATATTTCAACCATGCATGCACTAGCGCTCCGTACTCTTAGAAGCGCAAACCTATTACAGGGTTTCCCTGCCGACCCCACGATTTTGGATGACTGGGAGCAAGAGAACGTTTTCGACGCTGAGTTCACTCAGAGAACAAACGTTACTAACGCAAGGGCGAGTGAAATACGCCGGGCATACGACGCACACTGGCAAACCCTCCAAGCACTACAACTTTACGCTTCGCCCCCAGTCTCTGGGACTGAGCAGCAGTCCTTTGAAACCTTCAATTCCGCTACTAAATTAATCTATTCCTGCGTCCTCCCTGGCGAGGTCGTTCGGCTATGCGTAGACCAGATGCGCATGGGTAACATCGATCCCGGACACCTGCCGGGGATTAGGCATCTAATAGTAGATGAATACCAAGACCTTAATGAATGTGATCAGGAGTTCGTTCAAAGAATTGCCGACGCTGGTGCCAATCTCTTTGTGGCGGGAGATGATGACCAGAGTATCTACTCCTTCCGTTATGCTGCGCCTATCGGCATTCAGCGATTTACAACAACCTATCCTGCGGCATCGTCCCATCAACTACAACATTGCTTTCGGTGCACCCCTGCAGTGTTAAGTGCTGCGTCCTCGTTGATGGCTACAGCCGTCAATCGGTTGCCTAAGGTATTGCAGTCTATGTATGCCTCAGCCCAACCCCCTGTGCAAGGGTCGTTTCACGTTTGGAGATTTGCGACAGGAGCCGAAGAAGCCAGCGCGATTGCTCAATCCTGCCACGCCCTCATTGCGGCTGGACTGGCGCCGAAGGATATTCTTATTCTTCTGTGTAATACACGTGTACAACTCCCGTCACTTATTCAGGAACTTGGGACTCTTGGGCTGCCGTTCGAAAGACCGAGAGGAGGATGGATGCTCGACTCATCCATGGCCAGGCTGGTGTTCTCGCTTCTCAGATTGTTGAAAGACCCCCAGGATTATGTGGCTCATAGGATAGTCCTGGGTCTTCAGCACGGGGTAGGTGTCAGGACGTGCGCGAATATAGCTGGCAAAATAGTATCAGCTAATCTCAATTTCCGTGACTTGTTCTACGTGGTTTACCCAAGAGGCGTGTTTTCGACGCGAGAGGATCGGGCGGTTCAGAATACTGCGACCGTCGTTCAGCAAGTGTCGACTTGGGCTTTCTCTGATACGATTCAATCAAGAGCGACTGATATCGCTGGTATCGTATCTAGCACCTTCAATGCTCCTGGAAGCCAGGCGGGGCAGGCAGCGCTGATGGAATGGCAAACGCTGGCCACTCTGCTTCCTTCTGGAATGAATCTAGATGAGTTACTCAGCTACCTGTGGTCAGATACGGAAGCTGGACAGCTACAGATACTTGATGCCGTTGCTTCTAGACTTGGCCTGACGAGCTCTACACAGAATCCGGCTCAACGAATTCGGATCCTTACTATGCATGGTGCGAAAGGTTTAGATGGCTGTGTTGTGTTTATCCCAGGATTGGAACAAGGCCTTATGCCAAATCTACGAGCTCTTCAAGCCACAGGACTGATGGAGGAACAGCGTCGTCTTCTCTATGTCTCAATTGCCAGGACACGTGCCGCCTGCATTCTAAACCTAGCCCGGACGAGAATAGGCCAGCAGGCGTTTGCACTAGCAAGTGGGCCTCGAGTGAACCTGCCACCATCACCATTTCTGAATAACATTGGAATCCCACCTCAAAATCGCACGGGGCCTTTTACACTATCAGAGGTGAGCACAATCATGGCCCACTGTACCAACCTTTGAAGAGTCAAGAATGACCAATAATAATGACCGCCGACTAATTGAAGACTATCTACCTATCAAGGCCATCAGCGCTGAGGCTTCTAGGGAAAAGAGCGTGCGCAAGGGGCACATCTCCACCCTGCACCTCTGGTGGGCAAGGCGCCCACTAGTAGCCTGTCGCGCAGCTGCGTATTTCGGACCAAATCGGCCGCCTTCACGGAGCAAACCGGCCACCCTGTCGGAGCAAATCGGCCACCACCGGTTAAGGTTTAAAGCCTTATAAAGCACGGGAATGGGGTGAGGGCA
>Ga0180432_10007595_pt1 | contig 13719 bp, 12 predicted proteins | sample SS_ome_10_FD_132414 | JGI IMG/M metagenome (GOLD analysis project Ga0180432, IMG submission 132414) | Hypersaline lake sediment archaeal communities from the Salton Sea, California, USA - SS_1_MS_2 metaG | ecosystem: Environmental > Aquatic > Non-marine Saline and Alkaline > Hypersaline >...
CTTATAGGATTTATAGGTCTTATGCTAATAGCAAGGGTATGGTATGAATATAAAAACAGGGAATGACAACAAACGACATAGTCACGATCCTCCTCCTTTTACTCGCAATAGCCTGGTTATGGGGAGGGGATTTAAACGAATAAGCCCGGAAGGGTCGGGGTGTCCCCGGCCGAGTATCGAAAGGTGCTTTTGACCGGGCTTATTTTAACCGAATAGAAAAAACGGGGGGCGTCTTTGCTACATTCAGGAAAGGCAATCCTGAAATGGGACAACCAGAAGCCGATACCTAACCCCTGACAGCCCCCAACCTTATTAAAACAAGAGAAAAATGGAAGAAGCAACAAAAGAATTAAAAAAGATTGAAGAGTGGATCTACGGTTTGGGGCCAGGATGGAACTTATTTGGACAAGTTGACAGCGCTAAACAACATTTAAAAAATGCAATTACACTAATAAAGGAAGCAAACCGAATAAAACAAGAGGAATGAAACCAGAAGAATAGTTGGGAAAAGGTTTTGCGTAATGTTTATAATGTTAAACATAAATGCTACAAATTGCTCAATATATTAAACAAGCCCCGCAACCGGACCGGGAGTAGTTCGGGATCCTGAATGACAAAACCATGACGCCCAGACACCAAATAGCAATAGCAGCCATGCGCAGAGCTGCGTACACCCACAGGCCTTGATAAAAAAATGTTGCAAATACAACAAAATGTTATATTTTTGAATATGCCAAGCCTTACAGTACCACTCACCGACGACCAGGCGCTGGCCCTGGAGGCTATCTGCAAGGCTGAGTACCGAAGCCCGGAAGACCATGTGCGGATGCTTATTGACGAGCATATAAAGGATTACAATGGCCCTGACTGACAAGCAACAACGCTTTTGCGAGGAGTACATGGTGGATCTCAACGCCACCCAGGCCGCTATTCGGGCCGGGTATTCTGAAGATACTGCCAGATCAATCGGAAGCGAAAACCTTACAAAGCCTGACATACAAAACCGTATTTCAGAACTCAAAGCCGAACTCTCTAAGCGAACACAAATAACTGTTGATGAATGTATTGGCATCCTTGCAAATATTGCCAGGGCGGACATTGCGGAGTTCTATAATGAGGACGGCTCGCTGAAGTCCATCCACGACATTCCCCGGGAAACCAGGGATTCGATTGAGGAGCTTTCTGTTTTCGAGGAATTTGCCGGGTCAGGTGAGAACAGGTCTTTGCTGGGGTACACCAAGAAGATTAAGGCTTCCGGCAAGCAGGGTGCCATTGACAAATTATTGAAGCACCTGGGGGGTTACGAGAAGGACAACAGCCAGAGGCAGGCACCCCTGAGCAGCGTGACCGTTAGGTTCAAAGACTTCTCCGATGCTGGAGATAATCCCGAGTAAATACGCAGAGCGTCTTTTCACCGAGACGTATTATGAGGCCGACATTTGGGGCGGACGTGGTCGCGGCGGCTCTCACAACATGACCCTGCACGCTTTGTTCAAAGGACTCACTTCAAACTATTTTCGAGGCTACTTCGTTCGAGCCATCCATGGCCACATACGGGATTCGCTCTGGCAAGATTTCAAAGACAGGGTTGAGGAGGTTTCAGACCTTAATCACATCAAGCTCACCGATCACATTTTGCTACGGGAGGACACCATGAGCGCAATCTTTCTGGACAACGGGAATATGATCAAATCCCGTGGCTTTAAGTCGAGTTCAAAGGGAAACACAGCGCACATGAAGTCGATTGCTGGGGCAACAGATGTGTATGGCGAGGAGTACGAGGAGGTAGGTCAGGAGGAACACTATAAGTTGGCCGATTCCTTACGTACCGTGAAGGGGCCTGTTAGGATTCATAGGTCTTGGAACGCGCCCCCAAAAGACCACTGGTTAATATCGGAGTATTACTCGCTTTCACCATCCGATGTTGAAGGCTTTTACCGCGCCAAGCCCAAAGGCATCCCCGGCCACCTGTCCATTTTCGGCACATACTTGGACAACATCAAGAACCTGGACCACAACACCGTTGCCCGGTATCAAAGGTACAAGCAGACAAACCCGAAATACTACTGGAATCAGATAATGGGTCTGGTCTCAGACGGGGGAGATAAGAAGGTGTACTACGGCTGGCGAAAGGTCACGTACTCGGAGTTCCTGCAGATAGATGGGCCAATGGTCTACGGCCTTGACTTTGGGGATACAGCCCCGACTGCTTTGGTTGCGGTCAAATACCACGACGGCTGTTTCTACCGCCACGAGGTTCTCTACGAGTCCATGCGGGCGATGCAGATACGCTACCAGGAGCAGCTCCTGAAAATACGCGGGGAGGTCCAGGACAACTCCATCTGGGGCAAGCACAAAGGGCTTTTGACCTACGTCTTCGACCGGATAGGTGTTGAGAAGACCGTGCCGATATTCTGCGATCCGGCACAAAAGGGGCTTATCATCGAGCTGCGTGAGCACGGATGGATGGCGGTTGAGGCCAAAAAGGACAAGATGGCCAACATCAACTTCATAAACCGGGCGGCCAACTTCTACACGGACGGATCCATTAACCTGGAACACGAGTACGACCACTACTATCTGGAGACGGACCTGAACGGGCACCCAATCGATGGGCGGCCCATCAAAGGAAACGACCACGCCCTGGAGGCTGCGGAGTATGCTTGCCGGGGATTGAAAGATGAGCTTTCCATAGTTCTGTAAAAAAATCTAACATTTTGTTGTATCTGTAACAATTTGTGCGTACATTCGCAATGTTCACTATCCCGTTTTTAACTTCGGGGTAGTGGCTTTTTCGGGAATTGTGAACAGGACAAAAGCCCCCTACCCCAACAGGTAAGGGGTTTTTTTGATGGGATACTGGTCAAATCTTATGGGGGCCCTCATTGGCGTAGAGCGCATGGGGGACTCTTACTTTTACAAAATCTGGGAATCCACCGGGTTCTCCGGCAGCCCGAAGACCCACCGCCAGCGGTTGGAGCTGGTGTTCAAAAACCCCGCCGCCATCTTTATTTTCACCCTACTCCCTGACCTTGCCTCCTTGGGTAAGTACCGACTTTACCGAGGAGACCAGGAGGTTGACCGCGACCCGCTTCTGGACCTGCTTAGAAACCCCAACCCCATGCAGACCGCGGCCCAGTTCAAGTGGGACTATATGTTTCACCGCAAGCTGGGCACGGCCAACCTGTACGTGGATAGCCGACTTGTAAGGCCGCAGAACAAGATGTACTTCCTCCATGGGGATTGCATCGAGTGGCCCAAGCGCATCACCGACCATCAGATGAGCCTCATACTCTCCGAGCAGTCAGAGCGCGAGGTGCGCGAGGCGATGCTGAAGTACAAAACCAACAAGCAGACGCTTTCCTTTAAATACGACAAGCTGCTGCAGTTCTTTGACATTTCCAACGGCATAAGCTCCTACTACGACTCCCCTTCCCGGGTCGATGCCATCTACAAGATCATTGCCAACAGCGAAAACGTGCTGAAGGCCAAGAATATCAACGCTGAGTTTGCTCGGAAGTTTTTGGTATCAGGCAACGTGGATATTTCCAACACCTCCAAGCTGCCCATGGGGGAGACCGACAAACAGAGCGTTGAGGATGCTATGCGCCACAAGTCCCGCACCGTATTCCCGACCAAGACGGCTGTGGCCGTAAACCGGTTTGTGGAAAACCCGGCAATATTCCAAAGGCTCGACGAGGCGTGGATGAACGACGCCTTTGCTATTGGTAAGATGCTGAACATCCCCAAGGATGTGATCGAGATGCTGGGATCCGGCGCCACCTACGAAAACCAAGAGAAGGCCCGGGCGATGATTATCTCCTACTGCATCCAGCCTGACATGGAGGACTTCTGCGAGGGCATTTGCAGGTACTTCGGATACTCTCGTGAGGACTACCGTCTGGAGCTTGACTACTCGCACCTGCCCTTTGTCCAGGCCCTGGAGCGTGACAGGGCAGAGACCTGGGAGAGTAAAGCCATGGCTTTTATGCGACTGGTGTCTGCAGGGGCTGACCAGATGCAGGCGGCCGAGGTTTTGGGAATTGAGATTGATACGTTTAACGCGCCGGTGCGGCTTTTAGGAAGTGAGCCGGGGCAAGCAACACCTGCGACAGAATGAAAGACCAGGGTACGAAATACGTCGAAGCGCTCTCCAAGCTGGAGCAACTGCGGAGCCGAGGAATCAAGGTTGATTCCTTGGAGCAGTCTATAAAAGAGAAGGCGGCCGCGGCCGGTAAACCGATTGTAAAATGAGCACAGTTAAGTTAGTCGAATTCCCGGAGCTATCCTTTGCATCACGAAAGGAGGCCTTCGCACATTTGAAGGCAAACGAAAAGCGCATCGCGCAGATGAAGTGCTCCCAGGTGCTCAAGTCCTTTCAGAAGGGCCAGGCCCCGGTGACGCCCTTCCTCTTGCGCGGCGCACCCGGGACGACTAAGGCCCTGTCCTTTATGAAGGCCGGGAACTTCTACCCCGTAATCAACACTACCCTTTGGATGGACTCCCACCTGGATGTCCACCTCAATGGCATCTGGGACCGGTCAATCGACCAGAACGCAGGCAAGCTCTTCTACGTTGAAAGCCACGAGCTGAGTCCCAGCAAGGTGATCGCATGGCCGGAGAACGTCAAAGCCTTTACCCGGACGCTGCCCTGGGCGGACCTGGGCCGCAACCTGGAAGGCGAGACACAGGCGCTCATCTTTGAGATACCAGAAGAAAAAATCGAAAACGAGACCGCCCGAAAAGTGGTTGAGTCTCGTCGCAACGTGGAGAACTCCGTGCGGATGCAGTACGTGAAGCTGCGCCTGGCCATCAACGACGCCGACGAGGACTGGAAGGAAAACAAGGCCACATGGGACGAGGTCTATCCGCAGATCGCCAACAAAGAAATGGCTGACGAGTACGGCTACTTCTGGGCGGTAGACGAAGCAAAAATATTCAAGGAGGGGTCGATGGTTCTTGCGGGATCCAACGAGGCAACCCCTATCCTTTACAATACCGAGGAGCCCGGCAAAGCCACCTCCTCCAAGGGACCCGCCACGAGCACTCCCTTTGACGTATCCGAAGCGATACACAAACTCAAGTTTAATCTGTAATCCTAACAAAATGGAAGAAAAGGATTTTAATGCGCTGGTGGCGAAAATGGAAAAAGCCATCGGTGAGAAGCTCCCCGAAGCGGTGCAGAATCAACTCAAAGGGATGGACCCGGAGAAGTTGAAAGCCGTCCAGGACAAGGAGCTGGTCAGCAAGGAGGACATCCAAGGACTGGCCAAAGGCGAAGAGCTTACCAAGCTGCAAACGCTTCTCGGTGAGGTCGAGGAAAAGGTCAACCAGGTAATGGAGTCCAAGGGACGCGAAAGCGCCAACCCGATCGAGGCCGTTGCCTCCGAGCTCAAAGAGCACAAGGAGGACCTCAAAGCAATTGCCCGCCGGCAGTCCACCAAGGAGGTTGTGGTTAAGGCCCTGACCAACCGGGCGGCCGTTGCCACCAACACCATCGGGCTGGACCTGCCCGGGATTGGACAGTTCGGCCGCAAGGCTCGGACCTTTTACGAGTTCCTCTCCAAGCAGGTCATTCCCCTGCCGGACGACCATGCCGGTATCATCCGCTACCGCGACTGGGATGAGGCCACCACCGTCAAAGCTGCCGCTGCGGTTGCTGAAGGTGCCGCCTTCCCGGAGTCAACCGCCAAGTGGAAGGGATACACCCTGCCTGTTGAGAAAATCGGTGACACCCTGCCTGTGACTGAGGAGTTTCTGGAAGACGAAGCCACCCTTGCCGGGGAGCTCAACCTCTTCCTGCAGTCCAACGTCCTGGACAAGGTAGACGCCGACATCATCAACGGCGATGGTATTTCCCCCAACCTGAAGTCGATCGACAGCGAGGCTACGGCCTTTACCGCTGCCGCTTCCGGCATCACCGACGCCAACATCTTCGACCTTATGGTCAAGGTGCAGGAGGACATCGAGAAGAACTACGGTTCCAAGTACCAGACTGACTTCTTCGTGATGAATATCGCGGACTACAACAAGCTGGTGCTGAAGAAGGATGCCAACAACAACTACGTCTTCGACCGCGAGCTGCGGGAGATGCCGTGGCAGATTTTGGTGGACAACAACGTGACTGCAAACACTTTGTACGCCGGGGACTCCCGCTACGTGCGCGTGTACGAGCAGCCCGGGGTTGCCCTTTCCACCGGAATGGTTGGCACCCAGTTCACCGAGGACGAGCTGACGCTCAAGGCTCGCAAGCGCCTGGCGTTCCTTATCCGCAACGTGGACAAGACCGGCTTCCGCAAAGTGGCCTCCATCAGCGCGGCTCTGACCACTCTGGCAACTTAATCCCTGAAGCATGAGAGAGATTGAGTTCACAAAGGATTTCGCAACGCGCAAGAAGGGGGATGCCTGGAAGTGCGACGGCCTGCTCGCCTCTCAACTGGTGCATCAGGACAAGGTTGCGAAGTACGTCGAGCCGAAGGCAAAGGCGAAACACGAAACCAAAAAAAGCAAGTAATCCATGCCATCAATAGTACAACCTTCAGACTTTACTTCCGGGCCGCTTCGGATCCCGAACGCGGTGAGCGGAAACGTCGGGGAAGCCGAAAACGCTGACTTGGTGGCTATCATCGCCCAAAGCGAGAAGGAAGTACTGTTGATGGCACTTGGAAAGACTCAGTACGAGGCGTTTCAGACCGCCCTGGAAACTGACCCCGTTGCCAGCCCATACGACGGGCTGTATGACAAGGTAAAGGAGCTCCTTCCCTATTTTATATACTGCGCGTGGCTACGCTTTGCAGAGGTAAACCTCACCACGGTGGGAGCCGGGAAAGGAGACGCCCAGGGGCAAACCCAGGCGGACATCAACCTGCGGTTTGTGACGGCATGGAACAACTTTGTACGGCTGTATTCGGAGATTGACGGGCACGAGCAATCGCTGCTCGAATACCTCCAGGAGACAGACGGCCTTTCCGATGCGGATTTCCGGCAACCATACACCTACGCAAACCAGTTCGGGCTGTGATTGACTTTGATAAAATAATGCGAGACATAGTGGCCGGCATGACCCCGGTCAGCATCAACTCGGTGGCATACTCCGTTCGTTACGAATGGGGCCGCGAGCGTGATGTGGATCCGTTCTTGCGTGTTTATCAGGACAAGCACTTCCCCCTGATCTGGTCGGTGCCCAAGGTAGACCGCTCCCTGGACATGGGAGCGAGATACCAAAGGGATGCAGAGTTTGTGCTGTGCACCCGGGAGACCCGCGACTTGCTTAATGTGGAGCGAATCGACCTTGCTTTTGCCCAGGTGCTTTACCCCTTGTGGGACGCATTTGAGCGGGCTATTGAGGCAAGCGACTTGGCGAGCATTGTTCCCGACACGACGAGCTTTTTGAAGTTCCCGAACTACACGGTAAACGGCAAGCACGCCACGCCGGAGGTCTGGGACGCTTTGAGGGTGAGTTGTACGGTAGATTTCAACGATATAAACAACTGTTAAACAACAAAATACGATGAGTAAATACACAGAGGCTTGCGGGGATAGCGCGGTTAACACCACTATCGTCGCCACCGGTGGCATCGACAAGAAAGGCATCACCGGGGCCTACTCAGAGCTTTTCTGGGCTGCTGACTCGTTCGAGTTTGCTTCCGCTGCCGCGCTGAAAGACCAGGCCAACTGGGATGCAGGCGTTGCGGCCGGAAACCTTATCTACCTCGGTAAGGGCAAGTTTTCGGACCAGAGTGCGGAGGCTCAGTTCTTTGAAGACCAGGCTTTGGACATCCGCGAGGAGACCGTGGCCGCCACCAAGGTAATCCGCTCCGAGAGCGTGATCTGCGCTTGTTCCCATGCGGAGGTGAAAAAGATGTCCGGGAAGACCGGCCGCCTTTTTATCCGCACCAAGAACGGGTACGTGATCGGCCGCTCCATGGACGACGGAGCCATCCGCGGGCGGGCGTTGTCCCAGATTTTCGTGGGCAACCGCAGCGTACCCACCACCGAGACCCCGGTTGAATACACCGCGGTTGACTTCACTTTCTCCGACAACGAGGGAGACGAAAAGAACCCGGCCGAGGTAAAGGTCGATTTCCTTTTCTCCGAAGTGGACCAGGTGTACAGCGCTGTGGGTGTGGTTTCCGGTGAGTCCAGCAATGGCACCACCCTGACCGCTACCCTGGGGATCAAGAAGGACTGCGGCGACGAGCATCTTGGCGGTGTGGTTGTCGGCAACCTGGAGGCATACGACGAGGACGGCAACACGCTGACTATCGCCAGCCTGACCGAGAACGCGAGCGATTATACGATCAACATCACCACAGCTCTCACGCTGGCTTATGTCCGGTTCTCGGGCATTACCGACGTGGCGAGTGCCGGGGTCCTGTACTACATGGACCAGGTGCGGATCTCAACCACGTAAATCTGAGCAGATATGGCTAAGTACACTTTTGGAAAATCCGTACTGAAGAAGAGCGCGGGCGAGTTCGCGGCTTTCGTGAAAGACCGATACCCGAAGGTTTCTGACAAGGAGGTGAAAACCCTTGTGGAGGAGCACTACGGGAAGGATGAGGGTGCTGAAAAACTTACTGCCGGTGGCAACAATACCGCAAGTGCAGGAAAGGGTAAGGACCCTCAATAATAAGGAGGCGGTCTACGGGGTGCTTTTTGAGGTGGTTCGCCGCTTTGAGGCGTACCTCGTAGACCTAAACCTTATTCAGCTCGAAGCGGGGAAAAACCCCGAGGGGCAACTCTTGGGCACATACGCCCGCAGCACCGAGCTGGAGGCATTATTCGGGGACGGCCCCCGCCCTATCCAACCGAAGGTTGAGGGGCAGCCGTACAACTTCCAATGGACCGGCGGACTATTCGACGGTTTCACATTACAAATTGACAACGACAGCGCAACCTTTACCTCGACCGACCCAAAGGTCCCATTACTCACAGAGAAGTATGGCAATCTTTTCGGCCTTTCGCAGGAGCACCTCCAGGAGGCAGTCCGGGACAAACTCTACCCCGCCTTTGCCGAGGAAATCCGCAAGCGGTTACTCGTATGACACCATTCCTGCGCAGCTTTTTATCCGGCTGCTGCAACGGGACGAGGTGGTGGCGCACCGCATCATGGGCCGCACGGCCTGGGAAAAGATAAAGGCTAAGTGGGTTGAGGCCCGGGACGAGGAGACCGGGGAGCAGCTACTGGAGGCCCGCAGGCGATACCTGCTTGAAGTCTGCAAGATGAACAAGGTCAACCTGCTCATTGAGTGGACCAAAAGGGCTCCGGAGGAAAAGCAAAAAGAGGTATTTGCCGAGATCGGCATAAGCTGGATCGAGGACAAGCCCAAGCGCTACAAGAAGCTGCAGGGACTGCTCAACAAGCACCTGGAGCTCACAAAGAAATTCAAACGGGCAGTTGAGGCTTTGGAAAAGCCGCCCGAGGACGGCCCCGGGGAGGGCCCGGCCAAGTTTACCCTGAAGGATTTTTATGAGGGCCTGGCCTCAATGGAGACCATGGGCTTTCACATTGAAGACTACCGCACCCTGCCGCTTTCGCGCTACGAGGCCCTTACAGCGGTCGCAAAGAAGCAGATGGAGGCGCGGAAAAAAATAGCAGACAAAAATGGCTAACGGAAAAATCACCGGACCGGAGCTTATTGCGGATGATGTGTTTGTCCGCCTGGCGAAGCTCGACGACGCCCTTGCGGGGCTTGTGCTTCAGATGGGTAAGATTGAGACCGCGGCCAAGTCTGCCCTGAACACCGGCCAGCTCAATACCCAGGCTACCCGGGCCAACCGGGTCAACCGGGAGGCGCTGGACATCATCCGCGAGCAGGACCGCCTGGAGAAGCAGCTTATCCGCACCAAGCAGCGCAACGAGCTGGCCACGGAGTCCACCGCCCGGGCATTACAGCGGGAGCGCGTGGAGCTGCAGGCCGTCAACCGCGACATTAAAAGGCAGGCCACGGCCAATAGCGAGCTGGTGGGGGCCTACCGCCGCCTTTCCGCGCAGCTTCTTATTGCCAAGGACAGGTACAAGGACTTAGCCATCGAGCAGGGAGCAAACAGCGTTGCCGCCAGAAGGGCCGCCGCTGAAGTAGAGCGCCTGCAGCGCCGCGTCAGGTCTGCCGACCAGGCGGTGGGAGACTTCCAACGGAATGTTGGGAACTATGCCTCTGGGTTTGCACCGCTTATCAATATCGGTCGGCAGCTTGTCGGGGCCTTTGGTATTGTCGAAGGGCTGCGCCTCGGGGTCCGTTTCCTGCGGGAATCCGTAGAGCTGGCCCGGGAGGCCAAGGGCGTCGAGTTTGCTTTCAACAATATCGGCGATGCCGGGGTTGAGGCTTTCGAGCGGATAAAGGCCAGTACCAGGGGGTTACTTTCAGACCTGGAAATCCGCCGGGCTATTGTAGAGTTCGACAACTTCGCCCTTTCTGCCGAGCAGCTTGACACGGTGCTTGAGTTCGTGACCTTGCGGGCTACGCAGACCGGGCAGTCGTTCCAGTTCCTTCGCAACTCGGCCATCGAGGCCATCACAAAGGAGTCGGTCCTGCGGGCGGATAACCTTGGCCTTTCCCAGGCCAGGCTCAATGAGGAGCTGGAAAAGGGCGTGGACTTCCTTACCGCTTTTACCAATATCGCTCAGTTTGAACTCGACCGCGCCGGGGGGATCCTGGACGAGGCCGCCAACAGCGCCCAACAGTTCGACGCAGCCTTTGAGAACCTGAGCGTGGAGATAGGCAATGTCCTTACTAATATTAAGGGCTTCCAGGTATTTACCGACCTTATAAACCTCGGGGTATCCAACACAAAACTGTGGAACGAGTTGCTTATCCAAAACGGCGACATCCTGGGCTTTTTGGAGTCGGTTTACAATTCAACAACGGCCACGGGCCGGGCCCAGAACGCCGTGCTACTTTCTGAAATCGAAAACCGCAAGGCGGTCGCCAAGGCGGTGCAAGAGCAGATTGACAAAGCTATCGAGCTGCAAGGGGTTTATGGCCCGCTGACCGAGGAGCAAAGCCGGGATATAAGCGGAGAGGGCGGCAGTATTTTCACCAACCCGGGAAAAGGGCGAGAGGTTGCCAAAAGCATCGGGCAGATCAATGAAGAGATAAAGCGCCAGCAAGGGCTCCTTGACGGGGCTACCACCCGGGCGCAGGCCAAGGCTATACAGGACACCATCGCGGAGCTGGAAAAACAAAGGGACGCGCTGCTCGGGGTTATTGATGCGGAAGAGAAACGCACCCAGGCCGTCAACGGATCCATTGCATTTTACGAGAACTTTGTCCGCCAGCAGGAAGAGCTACGCGACTCCACGGCGCGGACAGCGGAGGAGTACGATGCCTTTTCCCGCTCCATCGAAGAGGCAAAAGGCAAGATACTGGAACTGCAAGGAGCCTTCCGGGATACCGAGCTTGTATTCCAACAAGAGAAGTTCAGCCTGAACGACCTCTTTGAGCAGGACGACACCCTTGAGATTGCCCAGGATGTGGACCGGTTTCTCAATACGGAAGGGGTGCGCCAGGGCATGGAGAACCTGGCCCGGGCCCTGGGGGAGGACCAGGCCGACCTGATTGCCGAGTTTGAGCAAGGATATGAGCGCGACTACCAGAACTTCCTGAAATACTCTAAGCTGAAGCTGGAGCTGGCCGCCGAAGAGAAGCAAGAGCGCCTGCGCCTGGCCGACGACGTGGTGCAGGGTATTGGCGAGTTCGGGGCCGCCCTCTTTGAGATTGCGGAGCAGCGAGCCCAGCGGGAGGTGGACATCCAGAACGAGGCGTTTGATGCCATCATAAACTCCAAGAACGCCACCGAGGAGCAGATCGCTATTGCAGAAAAGAAGCGCGAGGAGAATGAAAAGAGGTATGCCAAGGAGCGCGAGAAGCGCCAGCGGCAGGAATTCCTGCTCAACCAAGCCATAGAGGTGGGGCGGATATTCATTGCCGATGCTCTTGCCCGGGCCAATGCTACCGCAACCAGCTTTACCCTGCCGCCCGGGGTTGCCCAGGGATACCTTGCTACGGCGTTGGGCCTTATCTCAACTCAAACCGGTATTGCCCTGGCCACGGTGCTGGCCCAAACCCTGCCGGCTTTCTTTACCGGGAAGTCCCTTATGGACAATTACGAAGGTCTGGCCACCTGGGGGGAGCGCGGCCGGGAGGTGCGGGTTACCAAAGGCGGCGGTGTAGAGGTGTCCCCGGATACCACCACGCCCACCTTTGTAAGGCGTGACGACATGATTGTGCGCAGTATCCCTCTCTTTCAACAGGCCATGGCCAACCCCAATAGCGAGGTATTCAAGCGCGTGGCCGGGGCTTGGAGCAAGGACACAGCCGGGCGCACGCAAGGAGTGAGCGCTGCCCCGGGGTACAACCCGGCCATACTTGAGGCGAGTATCCACCGGGGGCTGCGCCGAGGTTTCAAGGGTGTGAAGAATCAGATCAACATCATAAACCGGCTGGATCCGCAGCCACGAGTAAGAAGGTACTAAATGCTGGGAAGGCACGACAATATCAAGTTTTACCTCTTCAAGGACGGAGACCCGGCCCTCACGGAGATACCCCCGCTCAAAGATTACGAGGCGGGGAATAAGGACGTGATTTCCCGGGAGAATGAGGGCAAGTATTTCTCCTACAAAAAGCAGGGCAAGGTTACCTTCTACCGGGAAGGCTACCAATACCTGCGTGAGGTCAACGCCCTGGACGGGGTGGGTGCCGACGTGCGCCTTATCATCCGGGAGAAGAACGACCGTACCAGCGCCCAGGAATATGTGACTATCTCGAATGTGGGGGTGGACTTGTTTTCCCTTGACTTCAACGACCGGGAGCAGACCTGTGAGGCGGACATCGTAACCGGTGGCCTTTTGGAGGTCATTGAGAAGCGCTGGGACGACGAGATCGATATTATTCCCAACACCTCCCTGGACGGTGCCGACATAGGGCCCCTGGCAACTCAGCAGTTACTGCTCACCCCGCGCCAGATATTCAGGCGTTCCCGCCTGTTTCTGGACACGGACCAAGAATTCCGCGTTAAGGTGTCAGGAGGCGGGAAGACCGCCCGGGGGGTTCCGTGGCTATTGGACTACCGAAGCGAGCAGGAGGTTGTAGAGGTAAGCACGGCCAATATCATGAACTCGGTCGGAGGGGACTATGCTAACCTGCAGTTCGGCCAAGGCCCCATCATCCTCAACGCAAAGCTGGACACCGATTACACACTTCGAGGATCAGTATCTCTCCGTAATGTTTTTGGAATAGCGGGAAACTCCTTAACTCTTGATTTGGTTTGGTTTACTGGAGGGCAAGACCTTATCTATGACCGAAAGCAGAGGCTCGGCACTCTGGACTGCTCAATAGCTGGAGCAGAAGTTTCTTATACATTCAACGACGAGAGTGTGTTTGTAGGTGCTGGGGAATCTCTCGCTATTGCTGTGCTTGCTGATTTTGGTCTTGGATCCCTTATTGTTCTGCAAGCCAACGGGGAGCTTTTTATCGAGCAAGATAGTAGCTACCCGCAGACATACACCAGAGCCATGCGCATCGGGGACCTGTTCGACCGGCTGCTTGCCCGCATTACAGGAAAGACCGGCCTTTTTCGCTCCTCCTGCTTTGCCTCCGGCGGGGACTGGTACGACACCCTTATTGCCCACGGCACCTGGCTGAGAAATATGCCGGACGTGATAAACCAGGGGGAAGACGACGAGCAAAAGATACAGGCGAAAATAAGCCTGAAAAA
>Ga0180432_10007596_pt1 | contig 13719 bp, 10 predicted proteins | sample SS_ome_10_FD_132414 | JGI IMG/M metagenome (GOLD analysis project Ga0180432, IMG submission 132414) | Hypersaline lake sediment archaeal communities from the Salton Sea, California, USA - SS_1_MS_2 metaG | ecosystem: Environmental > Aquatic > Non-marine Saline and Alkaline > Hypersaline >...
ACTAGACTAATTTAAAAAATTTTTATTCATAGACTTAATTTATTCTGAGTATAGACAATGATATGAATATATTATGATGAAATTAGTAATAAAAGATTATAATAAATAAAGTTGGAAGGGTTCGTGGTTTTTATGGGAAAAACCATAAACCCTTTGTGGTAAGGAATCGAGATAGGAAGCTAAATCTTCCTGTTGAATTCAATTTTTTGTCAGATTTCTCCCCAATGATAAAATGAATGCGAAACAGGTACATAAATGTTTAGTGATTTTCCTTTTTTATCCAACATAACGAGGCATTTCTGTATCTTCTTCATCATCCTCTGATTGTTTCATTTCTATGACATCCATCGCAAGGACGGCATGTAAGGGTATGATTCTGATTTTTCCATTCATATCCTCATGTTTCTCATTTAATCGTAATAACAGCCCGATTTCTTCTACTCCAATCGTAATGTATCCTTCAAATAACCCTTCACTTTCCAGCATCTTCTCTCTTCCACTGATTGAGTAAATTCGATATTCCGATCCTTTTGTCAGTTCAATTTCCGGTTTCTTTTTCATTTTCTTTATCTCTCCTGTTGATCCATTAATTTCTGCAGATGTTCTACGGTTTTACTATAATTCTCGATGGCTACCTTAATATGAGCTTCAACAAAATGCCATGCTTTTGTTAGATTTCCATACCGAAGTCTATAGGCTTTTTTATGTTGATCATTTGATTCATCAACCGCTTGAATTTCTTCAAGAATATCCATGCTTTTCAATTTGTTTAAATGCCGATAAATTGTTGGTTTAGAGGTATGAAGTTGCATGGATAATTCTTCTACAAACCAAGCTTTTGTTGGATGTTTTATAAAACAATCGGCGAAAATAGCATAGGGGATTGTAGGGTCTGATCCCTTAGAGAGATACCCAATTTGTTTAAAAAAGGTCTTAGCAACTTTTTCAGGATCAGATTCCCCGATCAGTGGAGTATTGGAAACAACTTTGATTTCAAAGGACATATACGGACCTCATTTCAAGGGATGCATTTCTTATCATGATTTAAACCATATGGTTGAAATAAACAACTGAATGAATTGTATAGTAATGAAAGATTCGTTTTTATATGATATGGATATATTTTTCAATTTCCCAGGATGTAACATGTTTTCGATAGGCATCCCATTGTTCTCGTTTTACATGAAGAAAATTCTCAAAGATATGTGGACCGAGTGTTTCTTTTGCAAGGGAGCTATCTTTAAAGATGTTTAACGCATGACCGAGACTTTCTGGAAGAGGATCTATTCCAAATTTTTGCATTTGCTGTTTTGACAATGAATAAATATTTTTTTCAACAGGGTCAGGTAAGGCCGTTTTCTTTTCAATTCCATCAAGTCCCGCAGCAAGCATACAGGCAAATTGAAGATAGGGGTTTCCTGAGAGATCTGGACTTCGAAGTTCACAGCGTGTTTTATGTTTTCGTTCACTTGGTATACGAATTAATGCACTCCGGTTTCTATTTGCCCAGGAAATATAGGTCGGTGCCTCATAACCGGGCACTAAGCGCTTATATGAGTTCACTGTGGGATTAAGTAATGCAGTAATTTCCTTAATGTTTTTTAGTAAACCCGCGATGAAAAATCGTGCTGTTTTACTCAGTTGCAACTCGTCGTTTTCATCATAGAAGATATTTGATCCTGATGGCGAATAAAGGGACATATGTGTATGCATTCCAGATCCATTATATCGTTCAATTGGTTTAGGCATGAAAGAGGCATGTAATTGATGTTTTGAGGCGATGACTTTTGTCACATATTTTAAGGTAATCACACGGTCAGCAGTTGTAATGGCATCATCATAATGAAAGTTGATTTCATGCTGCCCATCAGAAACCTCATGATGTGAAGTATATGTTTGAATGCCGAATTGATCAAGAGAAAGAGAAATTTCTGTCCGTACTCCTTCTGCAACATCTCTATGTGAAAGATCAAAATACCCTGCGGAATCATTTGGAATTAATGATGATTTTTCCCCATCCTTTTTAAAGAGAAAAAACTCACATTCAGGGCCGGTATTAAACACATATCCTTTCTGAAACGCTTTTTGCATTATCTTTTCAAGGATATATTTTGTATCAGCAACACATCGTTTACCAGACGGCTCAAAAATATCACAGTTTAATTTTGCTGTCCTTCGTTGTTCTATTGATTCAGGAATAATGACAAGACTATTTGGATCAGGTTTTGCAATTTTATCTGATTCCTCAATCGTTGCATAGCCTATAATGGATGAACCATCAAAGGGTATACCATCATGCAATGCTTCTTCTAATCTATTGATTGGAATAACAATATTTTTTGGAATTCCTAAAATGTCAATAAACTGTAAGCGAATAAACAGGATTTTTTGTTCTTGAGTAATTGATAAAACATCATTTATGGTCAACTTCCGTTCATTCATCTTTCCACCCATAAGAAATGACTTTTACACGGACGGATATATAATTAATAATGATAAGGTTTTGTATAATGAGGTTTAGACTGAAATGTGAATATAAATTTCATAATATCATTAGTACCACACAATATATGTAAAAATGAACAGAAGCATGTAAGATATTGCACAAATCCTTATTTTTTCATAGAATTCTTTGCATAATCTTTTAATAAGAATTCATATTACTGGTTCCACTTATATTAAGGAGTGAACCATATGACGCTCGAGAAAGACATTGAAAATTTTATGAATGATTGTTGTGAAAAAAACCCAGGACAAAATGAGTTTCAACAAGCGGTTCGTGAAGTCGTTGAAAGTGTCATGCCTTATATTCAAAAACATCAGCGATACAAAAAGGCAAAGATCTTAGAACGAATGATTGAACCAGAACGAGTTATCATGTTCCGAGTACCATGGATTGATGATGAAGGAGATATTCAAATTAATAGAGGATTTCGTATTGAGATGAACAGTGCAATTGGTCCTTACAAAGGAGGTTTACGGTTTCATCCAAGTGTCAATATAAGTATTCTGAAATTCCTTGCATTTGAGCAGGTGTTCAAAAACAGTCTTACTGGACTTCCGATGGGTGGAGGAAAAGGTGGATCTAATTTTGATCCAAAAGGAAAATCCGATAATGAAGTCATGCGATTCTGTCAGAGTTTTATGACTGAACTTCAACGACATATTGGACAATTTACAGATGTTCCAGCTGGCGATATTGGTGTTGGTGGACGTGAAATTGGATACATGTTTGGACAATATAAACGTCTGAGAAACGAATTCACCGGCGTATTAACCGGCAAAGGTCTGAACTGGGGCGGCAGTCTGATTCGACCTGAGGCTACTGGATATGGTTCAACATATATGGCTCAGGAAATGCTGAAAACCAAAAAAGAATCATTCAAGGGAAAAACTGTTGCTGTTTCTGTTCAGGAAATGTTGCGCAATATACAGTTGAAAAAGTAACTGAACTCGGTGGTCTTGTTGTCACACTCTCAGATTCATCAGGCATGATTCATGATCCAAAAGGAATTGACAAAGAAAAACTAAACTATATCATGGAATTAAAGAATGTGAAACGCGGTCGTATCAAAGAATATGCAGAAAAATATAATGTTACCTATGAAGCAAATAAACGACCATGGGAAGTACCCTGTGATATCGCGTTTCCATCTGCAACACAGAATGAAATCAGCAAAAAAGATGCACAGACGTTAATTGATAACGGTTGTATTGCAGTCAGTGAAGGAGCAAATATGCCAACTACCCCTGAGGGGGTCGAAGTGTTCTTAGATGCAAAAGTCTTATTTGCACCAGGCAAAGCAGCAAATGCTGGTGGTGTAGCAGTCAGCGGTCTGGAAATGTCACAGAATAGCCTTCGTCTGCAATGGACCCGTGAGGAAGTCGATCAACGGTTACAACGCATCATGGCAAATATTCATCAATCCTGTGTCAAATACGGCAAAGATAAAGATTTTGTCAATTATGTAAATGGTGCAAATATTGCAGGATTTGTAAAAGTTGCTGACGCAATGATTGATCAAGGTGTGGTATAAACCACTACCTTCACTTTTTTCTTTTTTTTACCTATAAAGTATTTATTCTCCCACTCTTTTCCTTTTTTATTATCATGTTTTGTGATGCATATGACCAATGATTTTACTTGTGTAACACCCGGTTCAGATCAAATAAAAGTTGATGAAACAGATGAACAACATAAAACTGTACACCAGCTCATGCCTTTTAAAGTCAGGGAGATATTGTTAGTATCAAGTCTTTATGATGCATTTATCATAGAAGAGGAAGGATTAATCTCAGAGATGGTGATTGGTGAATACCGAGATTTACAATTAAGTTCACCACCACGAGTCACTCGTGTAAAATCAGGAAAAGAAGCATTAGCACGATTAAAACAAAAAACATATGATCTTGTTATAACGATGTCAAAAAATATTGGGATGGATCCTTTTATTTTTGGAAAAAAAATAAAGGGACTATGTCCTGAAACACCGGTGTATCTCTTGGCAACGGATACAGCGGACCTTGTTAAAGCCCAAAAAAAGATATTAAATAAAAATATTGACGCATCGTTTTTCTGGATGGGGGATTCTAAACTTTTCTTAGCATTAGTAAAGCTCTTGGAAGACCGGATTAACGCATCGTATGATATAAAAAATGGAAATGTTCGTGTTATCATTCTTGTTGAGGATTCAGTACGTTATTATTCAATGTTTCTTCCGATGCTTTATGCAGAGATTGTTCGACAGACAGAACGATCAATATCAGAGGATGTCAATGAATTACAAAAACTACTTCGTCGACGAGCACGTCCAAAAATCTTGCTTGCTCGAACGTTTGAGGAGGCCATGGAATTATTTGATACCTATGAACAAAATGTCCTTGGTGTTATCAGCGATATTGGGTTTTATCATCATCAGAAAAAAGATGCAGACGCAGGGTTTTCTCTTGTTCAACAAATTAGGAATAGATACCCATTTTTACCAGTGTTAATGCAATCATCATTACTAGAAAACAAAGAAAAAGCAGAGGCACTGGATACCTCATTTTTATACAAACATTCTCCACATCTCCTCCAGGATATTCATCAATTTCTTTTAGATCATTTAGGATTTGGTGATTTTGTCTTTTTAAAATCTATTGATTCAAAAACATCAGAAAAAACGGGAAAAATAAGGACATATGAGGAGCTTGGACGCGCATCAAACATGGAGGAATTTGAACGATATTTACAGCATATTCCCTTAGAGTCCATTCGGTATCATGCGTTACGAAATGATTTTTCAAATTGGTTACTTGCCCGTGGTGAGTTCTCCCTTGCATTAACGTTACAGCAACAAACTGTTTCAGATTTCAAAAACATTGATGAAATACGTGCGTATTTGATGCATGTTTTCAATGAAACCAGACGGAAACGACAACTGGGAGTTATCACTGATTTTCATCATCAAACCTTTGAATTTGATTCTACCTTTACTCGTCTTGGAAGTGATTCACTTGGTGGAAAAGGAAGGGGTATTGCGTTTATTCGAAAACTTCTGAACCGATACCAATTACAAACAAAATTTGATGATATAGATTTAATTGTTCCAAACACAATTGGGATAGCAACTGATTTTTTTGATGCGTTTATGGAGCAGAATCATCTAGCTGAATTTTTTGAAGACAAGCAGCTTTCTGATAAAGAGATTGCAAATCATTTTCTCTCAAAAAAACTACCGGAAGAATTAGTAGAGCGATTAGAAATCCTTATTAAACATTTTAAGAAACCATTAGCGGTTCGCTCTTCAAGTCTTCTGGAAGATTCACAAAACCATCCTTTTGCAGGGTTATATTCGACATATATGCTTCCAAATAATCATCCCGATGAATCAATACGACTCAAGCAGCTCTGTGATGCGATTAAACTTGTATATGCTTCTGTATTTTATCGTGACGCTCAGCAATATATCAAAGCAACTGCGGCAACGGCTGAAGAAGAAAAAATGGCTATTGTTATACAAGAGCTCATTGGGAAACAATATAAGAAATATTTTTATCCAACCATTTCTGGTGTAGCTCAATCTTATAACTATTATCCTGTAGGGCGGCAAAAAGCTAAGGAGGGTATTGTAAGTATTGCAGTAGGATTAGGAACGACGGTTGTTGGAGGAGAACACGTGCTACGGTTCTGTCCCTGTTATCCTCAAATGTTACCAGATTTTTCTTCTACGGATCAAATCCTTGAAAATGCCCAGACAAAAGCATATGTTCTCAATACGCAAACCAAAAACATTTTTTTAAATGAGCAAGAAACAAACACATTGGAAAAAGTTCCAATAACTCGTCTTTTACAGGATGATAGTTTGCAGGAAGTAACAAGTTATTATGATCAAAATGACGGTGTCATCCGAGATGGACTTTCTGATGAACACCCAAATCTTATCACTTTTGCTGGAGTTCTAAAATATCCATCATTTTCTTTTTCTGAGGTCTTAGAAAAACTCTTGTATAGAGGGGAACAAGCAATGGGTTGTCCTGTTGAGATTGAATTTGCGGTGAATCTTTCTTCTGAAACATATCCCTTGAAAAAACCTGAGTTTGCAATTCTTCAGATTCGTCCATTGATTGTGTCTAAAGAGCAGGAACATGTCTCCTTTAATGATGTTGATGAAGATGATATTTTAATGCAATCATATCATGCACTTGGCCATGGTGTGTATACATCAATTAGTGATTTGATATATGTTGTCCCAGATCGATTTAATGCAGGAAAAACACTGCAGATGAGTGATGAGATTGATCGATTAAATGCGCAGCTCTCAGAGAAAAATATACCCTACATATTAGTTGGTCCAGGTCGATTTGGAACACAGGACCGATGGCTTGGTGTACCAGTTCGATGGGCACAAATTTCAGGTGCACGAATTATTGTTGAAACGGATCTCTCTGATTTTCATGTGAAACCTTCCCAGGGAACACATTTTCTCCAGAATATTACTGCTCAAGGCATTGGCTATTTACACATACCCTATGGGAAACCGGAGGAGTTTATTCGTTGGAATGCGTTTATTGATATACCCATTATCAAAGAATATACATTTGTGAAACACATTCGTTTTTCACAGCCGCTTCTTGTGAAAATTGATGGGAAGAAAAGAAAAGCAATTGTTGCGAAAAAAACAAAAAAAGAAACACCGCCGCTATGATTTGTTTCTCGCCTGTACTGTTTTTATAACGTAAAGTAAAGATTATGTCCTAATTATTTACTCAGAAATAGTAAAAACTCTTTTTCATTTCATATAACCTACTTTATTAGATATAAATAGAAAAGAATAGATGGAACTTTTTAGTATCGTAAAGTATTAATTATTCTCCTGGATTCAAGATACGTAACATAATATAAGCATCTCTTGATATTAATAATTCATTTCCAATATCTATTTACTATTAGATGCGTTCAATCAACAAAAGAAGATCATAGAAAATCAACATGTGATGAATATGGCCATTGACCTATCAAAAGCAAAAAAAATCATTCAATCCTATAAAGGAAAAAAAGGAATTCTCATCCCTTTACTTCAGGATATCCAAAAAACATATGGATATGTTCCTAAAGAATCCGTTCAATTGATTGCAGAGGCGTTTCAACTCTATCCCTCAGAAATCTATGGGGTTCTCACCTTTTACACACAATTCTATCTTACTCCTCGAGGAAAACACACTATACGTGTCTGTCAGGGAACAGCCTGTCATGTTATGGGTGGAAAGGAATTGTTGGATTATATCTCTGATCAGCTGCACATACACGAAGGAGAAACAACTGCTGATGGTCTATTTTCCCTTGAACGGGTTGCCTGTCTAGGTTGTTGCGGTATGGCACCGGTCATAATGATTGATGAAACATTTTATGGTGGCTGTGATTTCAAAAAAGTTGACAGCATCCTTAAGGAATACAAAACAAAGGAGAGTGCATAAATGGCTGGTCGAATACAGGTCTGTGCAGGAACAAGTGGGATATCTGCTGGTGCACTTGATGTGTTTGAAGCATTTAAGACCCATTTGAAACATCAGAAACTGAGTGATTCATTTACCGTGATAAAAACAGGGGATCGAGGATTATTCCGCGATGTTCTTGTTGATATCATTTTTGATGATAACACAAAAACCATCTATGAATATGTCACCGTTGATGATGTGGAACATATTGTTGTTTCCCATCTAAAAAACGGTGAGCCATATAAAAAACGAGTTGTTGGAAAAGATTACGAACAATTCTTTAAAGATCAGAAACGCATTGTGTTAAAAAACTGTGGGGAAATTGACCCTGAGAATATAAACGAATATCTGAAACGAGAAGGATATCAAGCTGCACAAAAAGCACTTACCATGAAACCGCAAGAAATCATTGATATCATGAAGGAATCAGGGCTTCGAGGACGCGGTGGAGCAGGGTTTCCCACTGGGTTAAAATGGCAATTCTGTCACAATGCAAAGGGTGATCAAAAATATATCATTTGCAATGCAGATGAAGGCGATCCCGGAGCATTTATGGATCGAAGCATCCTTGAAGGAGATCCACATGCAGTTATTGAAGGCATGATCATTGGTGCCTATGCCATTGGAGCAACAGAAGGATATGTGTACTGCCGAGCGGAATATCCTCTTGCCTTACGCATCCTTAGAACAGCAATAACACAAGCTGAAAAAAAAGGATATTTAGGTGACAATATTTTTGGAACTAATTTTTCTTTTCATCTTCATGTAAAAGAAGGAGCGGGTGCCTTTGTTTGCGGTGAAGAAACTGCTCTTATGGCTTCCATTGAAGGCAAACGAGGGATGCCACATCCACGCCCACCCTATCCAGCGAATCAGGGGTTATGGGGGAAGCCAAGTAATATCAATAATGTGGAAACCTTTGCAAACATCTCTCATATCATTCTCAAGGGGGCTGAGTGGTTCTCAGCAATTGGGTATAAAAAAAGCAAGGGAACAAAGGTTTTTGCTCTTGCTGGAAAAGTAAAAAACACAGGTCTAGTTGAAGTCCCCATGGGTATGAGTATACAAGATTTGATTTATGGGCCAGGGGGTGGAATGAAACAACCAAAGATCTCCTTTAAAGCAGTACAACTTGGAGGGCCTTCAGGAGGCTGTCTTCCGGAATCACTTATTGATACACCGATTGATTATGAATCCATCAATGAAACAGGAGCTATCATGGGTTCTGGTGGAATGGTTGTCATGGATCAGCGGTCCTGCATGGTTGATATTGCAAAATTCTTCCTATCGTTTACGGTTGCTGAATCCTGTGGGAAATGTGTTCCCTGCCGCATTGGATTAAAGCGGATGCATGAGGTTCTTGACCAGATTACCACAGGCCAGGGTACCATGGAGCATATCCTCTTTTTAAAGGAAATGAGCCAAACGATTCTTGATACTGCCTTATGTGGATTAGGAAATACTGCGCCAAACCCGGTGCTTACCACTATTAAGTATTTTGAGGAGGAGTATCTTGCGCATATCAAGGATAAAACCTGTCCGGCTCATGTCTGTACTCCTCTTGTTGATTTTGTTGTTGATGCTGATGAATGCATTAAATGTGGGATGTGTTACCGTGTGTGTCCTGCTGATGCAATTATTTGGAAGAAAAAAGAAGTAGCCGTTATTGACAAAAAGAAATGCATCAAATGTAAGTCTTGTATAACGGAATGTCCAGTGATGGCGATATCATGATCACAATCACAATTGATGGAAAAAAGATAGAAACAGAACCTGGTATAACGGTTCTAGAAGCAGCAACAAAGCATGGCATCTATATCCCAAATCTTTGTTATCATCCAAATTTACAACCAATCGGGTCCTGCCGTCTTTGTGTTGTCTCAATTGAAGGAATGAAAGGATATCCTATTGCTTGTCATACTAAGATAGCAGCGGATATGAGTATTCAAACAAATACTGAGGCACTTAAAAAATTACGAAAGAACCTCATCTGGCTTATTCTTAGTAATTATCCACAAGATGTTCCTCTTGATTCCCAATTGAAAAAAGTCGTGGAATATGTTGGTGTCAATGAGATTCTTTCATCATATATCTCTGAGCCAAAGCATCTTCCGATTCTACAAGAAGAACCACTGTTTATCCGTGATATGAACAAATGTATTCTCTGTGGGCGCTGTGTGCAGATGTGTCAAGAGGTTCGTGGTGTTGGTGCAATTGGGCTAATTAACCGCGGGATTGATACCATTGTTGGAACAAATTTTGATGACCCGCTTTCAACAGCAGGATGTAAATTCTGTCGTGCATGTGTTGAGGTCTGCCCTTCTGGTGCATTGGTTGATAAACAAGAAATTCCTGAGGATAAACGAAAGGATCTTCTTATCCCCTGTCAATATGGATGCCCTGCGGGAACAGATATACCACGCTATGTTCGATATACCGCTGAGGGTCGTTTCGATGATGCAATTGCGGTTATTCGTGAGAAATTCCCGTTCCCACATAGCCTTGGCATGGTCTGTCATCACCCCTGTGAGGTCGAATGTAGTCGAGGGGAGATTAATGAACCGATTTCAATTCGGGAGATCAAACGATATGTTGCCGAAAAGGATACAAAGAAATGGAAGAAAAACCTAGTTATAGCACCGGATACTGGGAAAAAAATAGCGATAGTTGGTGCAGGACCAGCAGGGCTCACTGCTGCCTGGTTCCTCCGATTAAAAGGACATGCTGTTACCGTATTTGAAGCGTTACCAAAACCTGGGGGGATGTTGAAAGCAGGTATCCCTGATTATCGATTACCTCCTGTTCTTTTAGAAAAAGAAATCAAGGATATCACCGCGCTTGGAATTGATATTAAGACAAACACAGAGGTTTCCTCAATGGGTGCATTGTTTCAAAAAGGATTTGATGCAGTGTTTCTCGCGATGGGAGCACCAAAAGGATTTAGTATGGGGATACCAGGTGAAGAGGATCCACGAGTCCTTGATGGTATAAAGACTTTACAAAAATTAAATTTCAAAAAAGAAACCGATATCAAAGGCGATGTAGCGGTTGTTGGTGGAGGAAATGTTGCTGTTGATGTTGCCCGCAGTGCCCTTCGAATGAACGCGAAAACCGTCACCCTTCTTTATCGAAGAACACGAGCGGAGATGCCTGCATATGAACATGAAATCGAGGATGCGATTGATGAAGGAGTGGAGATGAAATACTTGGTGAATCCTGTTCGAGTGATACCAAAAAAGGACAAGATTCATGTGGAATGTGTGAAAATGAAACTTGGTGAACCTGATGCCAGTGGCAGACGTCGACCTGTTCCTATTGACGGAAGTACATTTACTCTTGTCCTTGATCGATTAATCATTGCTATTGGTCAACAATCAGCTGTTTCAAAGGATTTCTCTGTTGAACTCAACAAACGGGGTAGAATCCTTGTTGATGAGAACACGCTTCAAAGCTCACAAAAAGGAGTGTATGCGGGAGGAGATGTAGTCAGTGGTCCAGCATCAGTTATTGAAGCGGTTCAGATGGGGCGGGTTGCAGCAAGTTCCATTGACAAGTATCTAGGGGGAACAGGGGATATTGAACAAAAACTTACAACCCATGATGAGGTATCAGCATATCTCGGTCGTGAAGAAGGATTTTCAGAGAGAAAACGAGTTGAAATCAAAAAAGAACAAGTTGAGAAACGTATTCCCGGTTTTTCACAAGTAGAATATTGTATGAGCACATCAGAAGCAGTTAAGGAAGCGGAACGATGTTTACGTTGTCAACTACGACTAAAAATTGAACAACCTCCTTTGCCACCGGTTCAAAAGAAAACAAAGAAGAAACCATAAACCAGGGATTACGACAAGCAGAACCATTAATATTTTCTTTATATGGGACATTTCCTTGAATTATTCCGTATTCTTTTTTGTTATTTTTCGATAGTGTTATTATGTTGAATGATTCTTTTTATGCATGCGTTTGTTTAATGCCCGATTGGGAATACATGGTACTGCTGGTTTCATGCTGTTTGCTGGTGCGCTTATTTTTTTGTTTGGAATGATGCTTGCGGAATTTACCTATCCTAATTACAATATGGCTAATAATTTTATTTCGGATTTAGGAGATTTCACTCATCTTGTTCCAGCACTTATTTTTAATACAACGATAGTTATTTTTGGCTTGTCTGCAGTCTATGCAGGATATTTGCTTAAGGATTCTCTTGATAAGCGGTTGGGTGTGTTTCTCATGATTGCAGGAATAGGTGGTGCGGGTGTTGGAATAGTAAATGAGGGAACCATTCTTCTCCTTCATTATTTCTTTGCGTTCACCGTGTTCATTGTAGGTGGAATTGCCATAGCATGGTCTGTAAAAGTACTCTATCGTCCACCAATATCCTATATTTTTATTGTATTAACAGGGATTGTGGCTTGTTTAGTCACCTTAATGTTAATTAATATGGTTTTTCAAGTACACCTTCATTTGGGTATAGGGGTAGGTGGTATAGAACGAATGGTTGTGTTTCCCACAATCTTTTGGGTGATGGCCACAGGTGTTTTTCTGTTTGCTCAAGATCAATATTTGGCTTCAAGCAAAACAGAAAAACACTCTTGAATAATCCTAAAAAAAATGATGGTTACTTGTCCTTTTTTCCATCGCTTTTTCTGTCTTTTTTTAGTTCTTGAGCAGGAACACCACCATAGTGTGTTTTACTCTTTAAGACCATGTATTTTGTTGCAAGGCTCTTTCCACCAAGCACTGCATAATCCTCCATGATCACACCAGGCATAACAAGTGCTTCTCCTCCAACAAGGCAATTCTTTCCAATCTTCACTGTTTTTATTATGAGTTTATCTTCTCCAAGATGTGATAAAATAGATGCACCACCACCAATTAATGTGTTATCTCCTATTTCAACTGCACAAGGATCAGCTATATTATTTCGTCCGCCAAAAAACACGTTTTTTCCTATTTTTGCCCCAACAAGACGAAGATAGGTTGCATAGAGTGGTGATAAAAAGAACACATGGATGAGTTTGACTGTTGGTCGATAGAGCGCGTAATACAGTGAGAACCGAAAAGATACTTTATCTCGCATGGATTTTCCATACCGACCATCTCGGTAGATGAGATGAAACCCGCGAATTGCACCACCTGTGATAAAAACAGATGATACGACCAATACAAGAAAAGAGATCATGAGTACAAAGGGTAAGAAAACAATGATTTGCCATGTTGCTTGCACATAATAAAAAAACAGGGTGATAATGGCAACGGGTGGAATAAGACATAAGGAATAAATAACAATTGGTGTCAGAACGAGGAAAAACATTCGTATCATGACTTTTGATGACTTATCATATTTTGTTTCTTCACCGGTATATTTCATAATTAACCACAAAAGACATGTTTGATGCTTTTTTATGTATTACTTTCTTTGTGAAAATCGTTTATTGATATGAGAGGGTATACCCACATCGGGTACAGACATAAAATGCTTCATGTTCTGAATATTTAAAGATATGTTCATTGTTCTTACAGATCTCAGTTGACACATATGTGTTTTTGAATTGTTTTGTTTTACTTTCCTTTAATGTTTTGAGAAATTGCATTTGATCAGTAAGTATTTTTATTTTTTTATCAATGGATAGAATTTTTAGACTGATCTGTTCTTTTTCTTCAGAGGATAAATCTGCTTGTTGTTTTGAAATACTGGAAAATATTTCTAATAGTATTTGATAGATTTGTTTACTTGTGGAA
>Ga0180432_10007598_pt1 | contig 13717 bp, 8 predicted proteins | sample SS_ome_10_FD_132414 | JGI IMG/M metagenome (GOLD analysis project Ga0180432, IMG submission 132414) | Hypersaline lake sediment archaeal communities from the Salton Sea, California, USA - SS_1_MS_2 metaG | ecosystem: Environmental > Aquatic > Non-marine Saline and Alkaline > Hypersaline >...
CGGGAGTTTTTTATGATCGAAATCCCGCGGGATCAACTCGGCGAAGATTCTCCCACAGACGGTGCCCACACAAGCCCTGAACCCGGTGAATGGAAACCGCTCATCGACGAATACATCAGGGAGCATCCGCTGGATTACCAGTACGACCCGAATAAGGGTTTTATGTGTCCTCAGCTGGTGTGCACATCCAACTTCGGGCCCGAAATTCGGGATCTGGGTGTTGGTGATCCTGGGACGGTCACCGTGCGGGTGACCAATCAGGGCAACGGCATCAGCTTCAACGCACAGGTGGAGGTGTATGAGGGGCCAGGCGGCTACAGCCATTTGCTGCGTGATTACCGCCTTTGCGACTACCAGGTGCTGACTATCTGTCCATGGCAAACCATGGATGTGAAACTCAGGTGGAACCGGTTACTCGAAAAGGGCCGCTGTGTGGGGGTTTGCTTCGATCCATTTTTAGATCCACGCGGTTTCACGGTAGTGGAGCAGTACAATTCGCATATCACTTCAATTCACTACGGTTATGTGTATTAGCCTGAAAGGAGCCTGCCATGCCTAAATATGGTGTTCATCATATCGTGATGAAGGAGGCCTTGAGCCAGTTGGCTGTATCGCAGGACCCGATCGCAGCGGACGCTGCCGTTGCTATCCAGGATGAGCTGCCGGCTGCCATCATCGGATCAGTGGGTCCCGACCTCTTCTTCTGGGGGCCGGATTATGAAATCGTAGACAAGCTGTACCGGCTGTATCAGAACATTTCGGATGTGGTTGAGATTTACAACAAGGTGGTCGGACCGATTCGCCAGGTTGGAGAAGCAGTAGGCGAGGTAACCGACGAGCTCGTCAGCACACTGGCACCGAACACAGTAGAATTGATCAAACATCTTATCGCAGAAGTCAAGGAAACGGCCGGGCTGTTTAAGAGTGCTTTGGGTGCGAACCTCTTTGCCGGCGTTATCCAGGGTGCCGACCTGCTAGCCGATGCCGCGGGGCTAGGGTCGCTGTCGCGCCAGTTCTTCCAGCAGTTCGTGCCCGATGTCCACCACAACGACCTGGAAAACCGGTGGTACTGGTTCGACATGCTGCACTACCGCTACACCGGCATGTTCAGTAGAAACCTGCTTGAGGCAGCCGGCACCGATCGACAGAAGGCTTTTGCCTACGGCTACATGTCCCACGTGGCAGCAGACGTCGTCGGTCACCCGTATGTGAACGTCATTGTGGGCGCTCCGTACCGTCTCAATGTCCAGCGCCATGTGACGGCTGAAAATTTTCAAGACACGTGGAAATTCAGGAATTACTACGGTGGAGAGAGCATCAATCAAACCCTCTTGGCACGAATGGGATTGCCGGTCACCCTGCCGACAGACATCGGCGACCAGCTGAATGCGGCCTTTCGCGCCACCTATGGCCATTTGCCTGCACAAAGGAGGCCGGGCCGGCTGGGAGGCGATGGCTTCTACACACGGGCTCAAATTGATACCACCTACGAAGTATTTTACAAGGTTCTGGAGATGATGCAGGGGATGGCAGTGGAGCGTCCCACCGAGCCGTTTTCCGGGGTGATGGACATCTTGGCTGATGCACTAGATGCCTTTGAACGGCCGCCGGACGCACCGGACACTTCTTCGTCCACATGCAGTTGGAAGGACATCATATCGGTCGGTTTTACATCCAAGTCCCGAGAGTGCTACGAAAACTTTTTTGAGGAGGTAGCCGACTGGCTCTCGTATCTTGGCGAGCTCTTGGTCTGGACAGTGGAATCGCTTCTGAATGTGATTGATCTGTTACTGACAGCGCTCCTTTCCCTGCCCATCAGCGTGCTGCTGGCGATTCTCTATGGGATCCAATTGCTTTGCTACCAGGCCTATCGCAGCGCCCGTATGGCCCTTTCGACGACCGGTTTCGTTATGCCGGAACCCGATGAATTGAATACCAGCATCGGCCAGAACCTCATCACCTTGGGATATGCCTGCGCAGATAACTTCAAAAACTTCCCGAGCCGCGGTACACCGCCCGGCAGCCATCTGGTCTGCCCGACACCCTGGACGGAGGGACCCAAGACCGCCGCGGCCTTCTACGCACACGACATCGAGATCACCCCGGACTGGTACATTCGCGACGAACCGTTTGATGAAGACGGGTTGCGTATGTACGCATCTGCTGAGGCGCCGCATATCACCCGTGGGATTCAGGTGGATCGTCGAAGTATCGGCAATGCTACCGACTTCACGGCCTGGATGATTCGGCAGGCCCACGACGCAAACCGGCCCGCAGATGTCCTGCCGGTGCTATTCGCCAATTGGAACCTGGACTCAGACCGCGGATACGGCTATCGCATGTGGCAGGGAATGATTCCCCACGCCGACCCCTATGAAATCCAGGATGAATCGTACATGATTGACTAAAGCTGATCTAACAAGCGTGCTGTTATTTCCTCAAAAGCCTGCCTTTTAGGGCGGGCAAAAGCCACAGGGATTAGGTTAGAGCAGACCCTTCCTCCTTGACAGCAATGAACAGTAATGCCCCCTTAACGGTTTTGCCATGCCTGAGATAAGTGCAATGCTCGCCCTCGCCGTTGTTGCCGCTGCAATGCTTTTCTTTATCAGCGGAAAGTTCGAGGTTGACGTAATCGCCCTGTGCGTACTGGCTGTGTTGATCGTCCTGGGCCTCATAAGGCCGGATCAGGCACTGTATGGTTTTGCGAGTCCTGCCACGGCAACCGTGGCTGCCATGTTCGTTTTGAGCGCAGGGTTAGTGCGCACCGGTCTGGTTGACTGGCTGTCACGCTGGCTGAACAAGCTGGCCGGAAGAGCTGAGTCCCAGTTGACCCTGGTCCTGTGCGTTGCCATTGCGTTCCTGTCGGCCTTTATCGTGAATACGGCAACGGTGGCCATCTTCATCCCGGTTGCAACGATATTGGCGATGGCACGAAGGGTTTCTCCGTCCAGGGTCCTGATGCCGCTCTCCTTCGCGAGTCAATTCGGAGGTGTCTGCACTTTGGTTGGCACCTCCACCAATATCCTCGTCAACTCAATTGCCGTATCATGGGACATGAAGGCCTTTGGGCTGTTCGAGTTCGCTCCCCTGGGCATGGCAATGTCTGGTGCCGGCATCTTATATCTCATGCTTGTTGGCAGGTGGCTCTTGCCGAAACGGAATGTGGCAGCCGAAGAGGTAGATAAATACCGGCTCGCCGACTACCTGGCCGAATTGATCGTCGGCGAGCAATCTCCGCTGGTTGGTAAGAAATGGGACAAGCGAAGGGCGTCCAGAGGGGCCGTAGACCTTATCAAGATAATCCGCGGTGATAAACCGGTATCTCGGCCGTCTCGCGCCGTAATTAGGGCAGGAGATATCCTCTTGCTTCACGGGAGTGCTGATAAGCTTATCAGCATGAAGGAGAGACTGGGGTTGGGTATCCGGGCCGATGTTACCATGGATGACCGGGATTTGAGCTCCGATGAAGTCAGGCTGGTTGAAGTTCTTATTCCGCCGCGGTCGACTCTGGTCGGGCGTACCTTACGGGGTTCGGGCTTTCTGCGTCGATATCGCTCGGTAGCGCTCGCTATTCAACGGCGCGGGAAAATTCTGCGTCATCGCTTGAGGGATATCCGCCTGGATGCCAACGATACCTTGCTTTTGAAGGTTGGCAAGAAAGACGTTTCTCGTCTCATCAAGGCCAGCGGCGTAATTGTCACCAATGAGTTGACTAGCCTCTATCTCCGCAAGGATCGTGCCGTTATTGCCCTGCTGGTGTTTCTGGCAGTACTTGCCCTTGCTGCCTTCAGGATCGTGCCCATATTGGTTGCCGCACTGATCGGTGCGATCGGCATGGTGCTGGGCCGTTGCATTAGTGTGGAAGAGGCCTATCAGGCGATCGATTGGAAGGTCGTTTTTCTTCTGGGCGGCATTATTCCCTTGGGGCTCGCTTTAGAGCAAAGCGGAGCTGCTCAGTGGTTCGCAGGGTCTATTCTGTCGCCCTTTGCGGATTTCGGGCCTTTAATGGTTCTCGCTGTGCTTTACTTGTTTACCGCAATTCTTACTGCATTCATGTCAAATAATGCAGCGGCTGTGGTACTCGCGCCTATTGCGTTTTCCCTTGCTGCATCCTTGAACGTGGATCCCAGGCCGTACCTGGTGGCCATTACCTTTGCCGCTTCAACCAGCTTCGCAACACCGATAGGCTATCAGACCAATACCATGGTCTATGCCCCGGGCGGGTACCAATTCACCGATTATACGCGCCTAGGGGGGCCTTTGAACCTGATATTCTGGGGGCTGGCGGTGTTGCTCATACCGATGATCTGGCCGTTTTGAGTGCTGACATCAATCGGTTTCCCAGAGCATTCGTATCAGTCCCGAAGGAGGCGATGGGATCCTGGTGGTCAATCCCTCCCCGACGCCGCTGACCGCACCTGACACACTGATCACCCCGCCCGCCTCACCGGCCCGGGTGACGATCCGCACGCCGGAGGCTATGGTGGTAGAGGTTATCACCTGGTAGGTGTCTCGAATGTCACGAACATCAACGTCGCCGCTGTTGTTGCCCGTGTAAAGGTCAAGCACCGAGCTCCCCCAGCAATAATCAATGGCATAGATCCGCGTATTGCCGCCGGCAGCACACGGGTCGTCATATACCGGCTGGTAGGTGGTAAAATACAAATTCTTGAAGTACAGCGAGGGCTGGCTCAGCATCTTTTCACCGGTATGATCGTCTGCGCCGGACACGCAGTCTCCCTGTTCATCCAGGATCCGGTACCATCCTCTGGCGTCTCCGGTGTACAGCAGATTCTTGAGATCATTCTGGATGTCAACGTCATCGTCGTCGACGGTACCGCTATCGTCCAGATCCGGAACGGTCCAATCCTCCAGTTCGTTGCAGGTGAGGTTCAACAGGTCCGTCTCCTCGGTGATGTTATAGATCCCAAAGCCGTCTTGCACCGCATAGAACCGGTTGGAAACCATGGAATGGTTGGGGTGCTCCCGATCACCGGTCCCGAAGTAGAGCACCGGGGCGCCGGTCCAGCAGTTGCCGCCGTACGAGACATCCGGGCCGTAGAACATCTTGCGTCCCTGGTCGCTCGTGTCTAAAGACGCCTGCTCGATGTCGGTACTTCCCGTGGGCAGATCAGAGCCCGGATTTGCCTTGAAGATACGGTAAGCCGACCAGGTGCCGCTGTCCGTGTAGGTATAGCTGACCCGCCAGATCTGGCCGTAGATGTCCGGGGCATAGATCAGCAATCTGCTGCTGGAGAGAGAAATCACGGTGGGGTCTGCCGGAAAGCACCATTTCATCTCACCAAACCCGTCATCCCATTTGTCCTTGCTGAACACATGGGATCCGTCCGTGACATCCACCACGTAGATGCCCCTGCCCCATTCATTGGAGTCGTCCAGGTTGTGGGTGTCGTATTCACTGTTGTGGTTCAGGTCGTCATAGCCCTCCCCTGTATCCCATATGCCGTTGGGGGTGACAAGGCTGTCCTCGAAGGGCTCGGGGTAGTTATCCTCCTCAGGATCATAGCCCCCTGCAAAGATGCACAGGTCCTTGAAGGTGTCGGCGCCGGTTCGGATCCTGGCAAACTGGGGCTTGTTCCAGGTCTGCCCCATGGCCATGAAACCGTCACCTCCCAGACCCTCATCTTTGCCCATGCCCTCATGCTTCCACCGGATGTCCCAGGTGGTAGCATCTGGGTTCGTCACGTCCAAAGCCCAGTAGGTACACCCTCCCCTGCGTTCGCCAAAGACCAGGATCTTTTTGCGATACTCCCCCGTATCCCAGAGGCCGTTGCTGTTTTCATCCACCACGCTGCCCTGCCACAGGTTGGGTGCCCCGTCCACGGTGTAGAAGTGCCCGGTGCTCGCAAACGATTGAAGGTCGTCGATAAGGTCGGGCGGCACAAAGGCGAAGACCTCGCTCCCCTCAGTCAGGCTGCCCAGGCTGTCATGGTCCACGAATACATGCAGCATGCCGTCGTTTGCGCCCACCGCAATAAGGCGGCGCACCAGTCCGGTTTGCGGGTCATGATACTCGATGACCTCAGGCTCGGAGTGGATGATGTCGCCCAATATCCAGGTTCGCTTGGCCATGGGGGTGCCGTCGGGATTCGCATCGAAGGTGTAGCCGTACACGAAATTCACGATCTTTTTGAGGACCGGGTCGTCCTCCAGGTCTTCCAGATCCAGCTCTTCCAGAAAATCGTCGTCATTGATGTTGTCGTAGGTGAACCGCATCAACTCGTCTTCCTCTTCCGAGTATGTATAAATGTTGCGGAAATCGTAATAGGGACCGCCGGCCAGGTTCACGGCATTGATGGCATCCAGCAGCAGGCCGCCGACACCGCCCTTGTTTACCGTGATTCCGTCGGCGCTCGAGGACCAGCAGGACACGGCGGAATCCAGTATGGTACCGTCGCAGGTCGTTGCAATGTTGCCGTTCTTATCCACAACGGTCCACTCCCCTTCGGTTCTGCCGCAGTCCGTACGGATCTTCCAGGCCAGGCCGAATTTCTTGAGGTTTCCTTGCCAGTAGTCCTCCTCCACGGGGCGGAAAAGGGCCATGTAGATCTCGTCGCCGCTCTGGGTCCGGTTGGCCTCGTCCACCGATACCACGGGTGCGATAAAGCTCGATGTTGAGGTCATGGTGAGCCCCAGGGTATAGAAGGCATCGATCAGCTGGTCACGGTTATAAGCGGTGATACCCAAGCCGGACCCATCGTCGGCGATATCCGCCAGCAGGGGGCTGTCAAAATTGAAGCCGATGGCGTGGGTGGTGACGTTGTAGTCGGGGCCCACGCCGCCTGGTTCTTCGGGCTGGGCGTTTTGCCACCCCGCCATCCAGGCGGCTACATCATCGGCATGCTCCGGATACACTTCACCATAGAACCAGGTCCAGACGTCTTTGTCGTAGTATTTGGAATCAGTGAAGTCGGGGTTGCCCGCGTCGTTTGTGTTGACCAAGTTCCAGGTATAGTCTCCATTGGGGTAGCCGTCGGTCATCAGCAAAAGGTAGTTTTTGGCGCACGCGGCTGCCTCAGGGTCGCTGTCCAGATAGGTGTCGAAGTAGTTGTAGCTGTGCTGCATGGCCATTCCCGTGGGGGTGGATCCATAGGCATTCATGGCCCAGACATCGGCGATCACGGCATCCGCACCTTCACTGAAGTCGGTGCGAAGTTCGGCATTGCCTTCCTCCGTGGTTCCCGTACAGTCGGGGAATACCGCCAGGCCCCAGTTCAGTTTGTCCCTGGTGGCATTCACCACCTGGGCCATGGCCACCTGCGCAACATCAAAGCGGCTCTGGATCTTATACCCCACACCGTCGGGGCCGTTGCAGCAAGTGATCTCCGCATTTGTGGCGGGTGTGGTCGTATACTCGAAGCCGATTATGTTGAACCCCCGGGTCCTGTTATCTCCGGCTCCGTTATCGCACCAGTCTCCGTCACTGCCGTTGAAAAAGAAGACCCGGACCTGTTCGGTGTTTGCGGTAAACCACTCCGTCCATCCGGTGGAATCATCGATGTACTCACCGTCGGTCCAGTTGGTTCCCTGATCACCCACCTGATACCCTGCGTCCGCAATGGTTTCTTCAGCTCCCGGGCCTAGGTTCATGCCCTTGATGCGCAGCAGCACCGTGCCGTCGGCATCCCGGAGCTCCACATAGTCCGGATCGTTTCCGCAGGCATCCGTGTCCACGAACTCGAACTGGACCCGGATGCTCCCGATGAAGCCCCCGGGGCTGAGGGGAGTCTTTTCCTTGTATCCGGGACCATTCACCCCCTGTCCAGACGTAGAGTAGTTAAAGGACGTTTGGTGGTTCTGTCCATGGGAACGGATGGCAAGCCCGGTCTGCATGAGGAATTCATCCGGCTGATAGCAAATGGACCGCCACCCCAGGGAGGGGTAATAGGCATAGTCTGTGCACGAGGTGTTTCCGTCGTTTCCGTTCAGGCCGTTTACCAGCTTGATGAAGCTCAGGTAGTTCCCTGTAACAAAGCCGTAGACAACATGCTCATCTGAAGAAGCCCCATAGGCCAGGGATTCGTCAGCGGTGATGGAGTGATCCCCGCTGAAAGTCGTTCTGAACAGACCCGAAAAAACCACGCCGGGCGCGTTGAGAAATCCCAGAAACCCCACATTTCGGGTCACACCCGTGGCATCGTCGGTGACTGTTTTGGTTATTTGGATGTCCGCGTAATTGCGGAACCTCTGGCCGGTAAGGTCCTCATTGTACCAGTAAACAGATTTACCCATGACAGGGTCGTCCGAGCTATCAAAGTCGGGATAGACCACCCACCGGTTTCCATCTCCATCCACCTCAACGGGAATGTTGTTTCCGTTTACCGGGTCGTCCCAGTCGGTGATCGTCCATCCCGTGTCAATGACCCCATAGTTGATGAGCCTCACATTGACCTTGGCGGAATAGGGATACTCGGTTGTGATGTTTCCGTACCACAGGTAGTCGCCCACCATGCTGCTGGTATTATTATCCTCGTCCACGATCTCTTGGTAGCCAATGTCTGCGCTCACCAGATAGATCTTGTCCTTCTCCCAGAGCATTTTGCTCAGGGAAGGGTAGCCCGGCTCCTGCTCGTCTCCCGGTATGTTGGGGGGGAATAATGACGGGGTAATCCGGTGGGGGATTACCTTGTAAGCGTTAGGAAGAGTAGGGCCGTAATAGCACTCCCCGGAGCTATTCCATTTCTGCCACACGCAGATATCCGCCTGCTTGGGATCGGTGGCATCCGGGTCCTCGGCCCAGTTCAGGAAGGCCGTGTAGTCGATGTTGTGGTCGTAGACCGGCAGGTTCATGGAACCGGAATTGTCGATGAGCAAAAGGGCGTTGTTCTTGACTATTGCCCGGTACACGTCCGTATCATCGGCAACAGCAGTGGGAACTGCAAAAACCATACTCAGCATGCCCAGCATGAGGAGGGCAACTGTCCATATTTTCTTTTCAGGTTTTCGTCTCATGAGAGGTACCTCCAAAGTTATGTACAAAGGCCTTTAGCCGGCCTTGGGGCCGATCTTGTAGTACCGGCTTCCCACCCGTACGTCCGCTTCGCCGCTTTCGGCGTTGATCGTATAGTCGTAGCGGCTGAAGTGAACCGCCGAATAGCCGGCCGGCGGGACATAGTGCCCCTGGTAAAACACATCGAAGTCATAGCTCTCTCCCGAGACTTCATGAGATGGTCCGGGAAGAGCCCCACCACCGGCAAGGCCCGTCTCGCTTGCGAGCAGTGGCGTGGTAAAGTCATCGATATTGGTCACCGGGTAGTTGCCCCGCCCTACTTCGGCGGCCTCCCGGTTTACCCCGCCTTCTGCCACGTAGAAGTTTTGCTTGTAGGGAATCTGGTTTCCGGCAATCTGGGTGTCGATGCCGGCTATCCGGCTCACCGCAAGCCCGATGAGCGTGAGCACTGCCAGCAGCATGAGGGCCACCACCGTTGCGTTGCCCCGATCCCGTTTGGTTTTGTGCGTGGCGCGTTTCATGGTTACTCCTGCGATTACTCGTGCCTCAGGGAGGTTAGCATAACGCGATGCTTGTTCTTTTCCCATTCCACGATAACGGTAATGGTCTTCATTTCGGGCCACCCTGCCCCTGTGTCTTCATCCCGCACGTTCCAGATCCTATGATAGAGCCCGTCCACGGTCTCATCATGGTCCAGGGTGGCGGTTGTGGTCAGGTCGCTGTTGTTTGCCGTCTCGATGTCCTGGAGATCCGCGTGGTTATAATCCAGGGCGAGAAGCTCTTCCATCTTTTCCTCGGCCAGGGTAAGGGCCATGGTGGTGTTTGCGCTGAAGTAGTTGCCCCGTATCCCCGAGACCTGCATGCTGGCCACCCCCAGAAGCCCTACCATCAGGATGGAGATGGCGATGAGCAGCTCCAGGGTGGTAAAACCACAGTGGCTTTTCATTCTTTTTGCCTGCATAGGCCTTGTTTCTTTCATGGCGGTCCCTATGAGCCCAGGTTTCTGATTTCCGTAATGGAGCAAAGGGTCTTTCTTCGAAACCCGCTGTCGGCAGTTGGCGGCGTATAGGTGTCGCCTGCCCACATGGGGTAGGCTTCGGTATCGGTCCAGCCCCGTATGGGGTTATCTGTCCTGGCTACCAGAAAGATCTGCACCGCCCTGACGTTGGCTGCCGTATAGCTCGGTGGATTGTGCGGGTCGTCTACCCATGTGCCGCTGTCAAGCTGGTAGCGGATCTGCAGATTTTCGATATTCTCGGCCACCAGCTGGCCCCCGGACTCATTGTTTCCAAGATTGTGGCGCCGGAGTCCCGGCCGGTTGGCATCGTCGTCCACATAGTACTTGATTACATCCGCTCGGTGTATCCTGTCGCCCTGGGAATAGCTCTCGGTCAGGGAGCCCATTAGATCGCCGCTCCCGTCCAGTTCGAAGAACTCGGCGCGGCCCAAGTCGCTCTGGACCAGGACACCGCAGTAGTTTTCATCAAGAAAACTGGCATTTACATTGAGAGTGCTCCCAGAGGCGTATTCCGAGCTGGTTAACTCCCTTCCTTCAGTGACGCTGGCCTTCACGATTACGATCACGTCCGTGTTATTGCGGATTCCGGTGACGCCCGTAATGTTATTCCGAGCATACAACAGCGGCCGGATGGTCTCAGTGTCGCCGTCCAGGTTGTCCCAATCCATGGTGTAGTCTTCGGGGTCAAAACTCGTGTAGTACCCGGCCATCTGGACATCCCGAGTGAGCATGTACATGCCCCCCCTCAGGGTCTGCTGCATAGTGGTCACCTGGCTTTGGACCACGTAGGAGTCCTGCTGGCTCTTGAATGCGTAAAAGATGCTCCCCATGACCACCACGGTTATCCCAATGGCCACCAGGATCTCCACCAGGGTAAAGCCCTCATTGTTCCATCGGTCAGGTCTCATAACCTCCATCTTATCCCCTATTCCCATGTGCTGCCGCTCCATCTTCGCATCCGCACGGCCCCGGAGGAGAGACTGCCCACGGCAAACGTGTTGTTCCTGCTGTTCTCCAGATAAACATAGCCGGCGCTGCATGTGCCTCTCATGTTAAACACAGCTACGTCACTACCGTATGTTACGTCGTCACTGATTGGATTGGCCCCATCCGGGACGTCGTCTGTGGCGTTCCCGTGTCCGAATGCCACGCCGCTGCCGTAATCGGAGAGATCGACCGTCTTGACTATGGTTTGACCTACCTCTCCCCATTTGGAGATAAGGCCATAGCCGTTGTTGACGGTGTCAAACTGGACGGCCCATTCGCCGTGATCGCGCACCGCCCCGGATTTGGCCAGCTGCATGTTTGCATACAGATCATTGGTGGCTGCTCGGAGGCGGTAGTTCGGCAGCCATACCGTAAACGCAGGGATGGCTGTGGCTGCAACAATCGCGATTAACGCCATCACCACTATAACCTCTATCACGGTAAAACCGTTTTGTTTCTTCATCATAGTAACCGCTCACAACGTTGAGAAATCAAAAAGCAAGACTTATGCCAAACGTTTCTTTTGTGCCCAATATCGCAATATGACCGGAACTTGCTGTTTTTTCATTGCAATTTTTTAGTATTTGGCATGCAGTAGGAGCTGCGGGTAAGGCATAACTGTAAACTAAGTTATCGACCGTAAAGTTTTTTTACGATTTGGGTAATGATTTCTTGGGAGAATCGCCAAGAGCGAATTCCCACTGGTCCATTGCGCCTGAAGTATATATCACATGTGTGTTCCTGGATAAAGATATGATACCCCTTTTTCATTGCGAGAACTTGTGAAAAGACCTAAAGTTGATAGTCTCGTAAAAAGTGCTAATCTCGTCACTCCGGCGAAAGCCGGAGTCTATAATTTGTTGAAAACACTGGATTCCGGCACCTGTCCCGGACCCCGATCCGGGATTCGCCGGAATGACGGATAAATGGAAAAAGTGACTTTTTACGAGACCATCAAAGTTGGTACACTTGCTATCAAGTGGTTTTAGCAACAGGAGGTGAAGAGACATGCTGGAGCTATTTAGAAAGAGTTCCAAAAAGGCCGGGCTTTCGCCGGGCACGCTCGTCCACATTGGGGAGAAGAAGGTTGAAAGGGTCAGAATCAGGATCATTGACTACGATGTAGAGCAATTTCAAGTGAAAGAAATAGAAACGATTGAGGAATGTTTCCCTTTCAAAGATACGCCCACAGTCACATGGATCAATATTGACGGCCTCCATGAAGTCCAGATAATAGAGAAAATCGGACAACATTTCGGTATACATCCCCTGATACAGGAAGACATACTGCATACGGGACAGCGTCCGAAGATGGAGGATATGGAGAGCTATGTCTTTGTAGTGGCCAGGATGCTGTTCTATGATGACGAGATGGGGGAGGTTGAGTCGGAGCAGGTGAGCCTGATTCTCGGGCCGAACTATGTTATTTCCTTTCAAGAGAAAGAGGGCGATATCTTCGATCCTGTGCGAGAGAGAATCAGAAACGGAAAAGGCCGGATCAGGAAGATGAAGGCCGATTATCTTGCCTATGCGCTGGTGGATACGCTTGTTGATAATTATTTCATCATTTTGGAGAAACTGGGTGAAAAGATAGAGGGGATGGAAGACCAGTTGGTAGCCAATCCAACGCCTGAAACCTTGCAGACCATTCATATTTTAAAACGAGAAATGATCTTCCTGCGGAAGTCCGTTTGGCCGCTGCGGGAGGTTATCAGCAGCCTGGAGAGAGGGGAGTCCCCGCTCATTTATGAATCCACGGGAATGTACTTCAGAGATGTGTATGACCACACCATACAGGTCATGGATACGGTAGAGACATATCGGGATATGGTCTCCGGTATGCTTGATACATATCTTTCGAGCCTGAGCAACAGGATGAACGAGGTAATGAAGGTGCTCACCATAATAGCCACCATATTCATACCGTTAACCTTTGTGGCAGGTATCTACGGGATGAACTTCGAGTTTATGCCGGAGCTCACATGGCACTGGGGCTATTTTGCCGCCCTCGGCCTCATGGTCATAATCTTTCTTGGCATGGTGGTGTATTTCAAAAGAAAGAGGTGGTTGTAGCCGTCCCCTATCCTGCTCAACGCCGCGGTTGCCATGAGCGGCTATTATCCCTGAATGATAAGAGCGGTAATATAGGCTGCATAAAGGGCGAGAAAAACAGCTCCCTCCCATCGGTCCAGCAGCCGTTTCCTGCCGGTAAACATGGAAATAAACAGGAGTATATTGGCCAGGATAACCACACCGATGTCTCTGTTGGCTGTGGGCTGAAACGGCAAGGGCCTAACGACCGAACTCACTGCCAGCACGAGAAAGACGTTAAAGATGTTTGAGCCAACCACATTGCCGACGGCGATTTCAACATTCCTCTTGTAGGCGGCCATGGTTGAGGTGGCCAACTCAGGCAGCGATGTGCCCACTGCCACAATGGTTAAGCCTACCAGTGATTCACTCATTCCGGATTTCAAGGCCAGGTGCACGGCACCATCCACGATCCATTTACCGCCCAGAGTTAGGCCAGCTAAGCCCACGACAAGAAGCAGTATTGACCTTACGAATCCATACTCCTTGGAAGACACATACTCCTCCATGCCCTCTATCCGCATGGCAATGGTTGAGGAGTAATAGATGAAAATGGCAAAGAAAGAAAAAAAGACCAATCCATCTATTCTGGTTACAAGGGAAGGTCCACTCTTGTCTATGAGTTGGTCGTTTGCAACAAAACCCAGAAC
>Ga0180432_10007599_pt1 | contig 13716 bp, 6 predicted proteins | sample SS_ome_10_FD_132414 | JGI IMG/M metagenome (GOLD analysis project Ga0180432, IMG submission 132414) | Hypersaline lake sediment archaeal communities from the Salton Sea, California, USA - SS_1_MS_2 metaG | ecosystem: Environmental > Aquatic > Non-marine Saline and Alkaline > Hypersaline >...
ACTCGCACACCGACGCTGACCTCGACGGCCCCCACCACACTGTGGCATCGATCCACTGTTGTTTACATGCTCGTTCTGCAGGGTGAACCTTGGAAGGTTACGCATAGCCCTGGCCGCTACGGCATATTGGGCTAACAAAGGCCTCTCTGGCTTTGATGTTTTCGGCAAACCTTCGCAAGGTTTGGAGGCGCCTCTTTATGAGATACCGAAATCTGGATCTAGAAGCCTTCGATTATCGGGCAACGGATGGCGGCGAGCGGTTCCGCGTGCGCGTCTCCAGCTCGCCCGGCGGCGAACAGCGACTGGCCGATGCCGAGGAGGTCACGCTGCCGCCGGAGCTCCGGCGGCGACTGCGGCGGCTGGAGAAACGGCAGTTCCGCCTGCCGGAGATGATCGCCCTGGGCGAGGACCTGGCCGAGCTGCTCTTCCCACCGACCGTGCGCCCGTTCCTGACCCACAGCCTGGAGCGGATCGAGGACGACGAGGGGCTGCGGATTCGGCTGAAGCTGGACACCTACGCCCTGGCCGATCTGCCCTGGGAGTACGCCTACGTGCTGCCCCCGGACACGCCCCCCGACCAGAAGAGCACGGAAGGATTCCTGGCCTTGAACCGCCGTCTCTCGCTGGTACGGTACGAGGTGATGGGACAGGCGCCAGGCACGCTGGACCCCGTGGGCACAGGCCCGCTCCGGCTGGTGGCGCTCCTGGCCAGCCCCGACGATCCCGAATACGCGGAGCTGGCGCTCGACGCCGAACGGGACAACATCCGAGAGGCGCTGAAAGACGTGCCCGGCGTCGGCGTCGAGTTCTACCCGGACGCCACTGTGGACACGCTGGAGGATGCGCTGACCGGCGAGGCACACGTGTTCCATTTCGGCGGCCACGGCCGGTTCGACGGAGATCTGGGACTTACCTTCGGCAGCGTGGAGGGCGAGGGGTTCATCGTGCTGCTGGACGAGGATCGGCGGGGGATGCGCTTCCCGGCGGACCGGCTGGCCCGGAACCTGACAGGGCGCGGCGTACGGCTGGCAGTGCTGGGCGCCTGTGAGGCCGGACGGCGGGACCAGATGAACGCCTGGACGGGTGTCGTGCCGGCCCTCACCCGCGCGAGCATTCCGGCGGTGGTGGGCATGCAGTACACCGTCCGCGACAGAAGCGCCATCGCCTTCAACCGGCGCCTGTACCGCGCCCTGGCCGACGGGCAGCCGATCGACGCCGCCGTGACTGACGGCCGGCTGGCCATCTTCAACCGCTCCAGCGACGACGAACGAGACTGGGGAGTGCCTGTGTTGTACCTGCGGGCCGACGAGGGCGTCCTCTTCCCCAGGCCCCAGGTCGTCGAAGAGGAAAACACCTGGGACGACGTGCTGGAGCGGTCGCGGGGGCAGACGGAGCGTTTCCTACGAGAGGCCCGAGGCACACCTCAGCGTCCCGGCCCCTTCATATCCGAGGTATACACTCACCGTGCCACGGCCGAGGCCGAACTGAACGCGTTCTTGGACAGCGACGCTTCAGCGCTGATCGTCCTGGGTGACTCCGGCGTCGGCAAGACGAACCTGCTGTGCCAGTGGACGCTGGAGCTGCTGGAGGCCGGGCACAGCGCGTTCTTCTACGATTGCGGTGGATCGATCGGGCTGGACATCGAGCGCGAAATCGCCCGGGATCTGTCCGTGGAGGGCTCCGAAGACTCGCTGGTCGCTCTTGAGCGCGTCGGCGAGCTGGCAGGCCAGGCCGGGCAGCAGTTCGTCCTCATCTTCGACGCGGTTAACGAATTTCGCAGCAGCGATCACGTGGGCCCCGGGGCGCTCTTGAAACGTATCGACGCACTGGCAGGCCGCCTGCCGGAGCGGAACGTGCGCGTCGTCCTGGGCTGCAGCATGCCGGCATGGCGACACCTGGAGCGCGTGGAGGCGACCGATCTGTTCTGGAGCCGCTATTTCCAACCTATCCAGCCTGGAAGCGGCGAGCCACTGCTGCAATTGAACATCTTCACCCCCCAGGAATTCGGGACGGCGTACGATCGCTACCGGGCATACTTCCACCTGCGATCAACCCTGGCCGAAGTGCCGGCCGGCCTGCGCGAGCGGCTGCGCACGCCGCTGCTGTTGCGCATGACGGCCGAGGCCTACCAGGATCGAGACGAGCCCATCGTTCACGAAGCCCTGGCCATGGGCATTATTCGGCGCTACTACGAGGACCGGGTAAGGCGGCGGAAGGACAGACTATTCGTCGACGATCTGGCGGCAGAGATGCTGCGCCAGCGACGCAGCACGTTAGCCGTCGACGACCTGGCGCGCCACGAACGGCTGAAGACGGAGATCCTGAGCGACGACCCAGACTCCAGCTACTACCAGTTGCTGGACAGGGACATCCTGACCGAGACGTCTGGAGATTTGCTCCTGGGCGACGTGGTCAAGTTCACGTACGCCCGCGTGGGCGCGTACGCACTGGCCCGCCACCTGCTGCGCCAGCCAAGTCCGAACGGAGATCTCGTCTCGACGCTGGTCCGCGAGGCCCGCGAGTTTCCTATGGCCTGGGACGCGGCGCTGACGCTGCTCCTAGTGCGCAAGGATCCCGACGCCTTCGCCAGGCTGGCCCGCTCTATGGACGTCGAACTGCGTGAGCTGGCCGTCGAAGGCCTGGTGGAGCTCCACGCTGACAAGCCGGACACGGCCGGGGATCTGATCAAACAGTTGCTACAGACGGACTCGGAGGAAGCGCGACGAACGGGGCTCAAGGCAGCGTATACGATCGGCCCTGGGGCACGGGACGTCTTCCTTTGGGCGGCCACCAAGGGATCGCCCGCCCTGCGACGCGCGGCCAAGGACGCCCTGTACCTGATCTGGCGCACCGATCCAGAGTTCACCTACAGCCTGCTGAACGAGCTGGTGGAGCGCATCGGGCTGGGCAATCTGCCCGACCTGCGCAACATCCTGGAGTTCATCATCGACCTGTCGATCACGATCTACATCAACCACTGCGAGCGGGAGGACATCGTCCAGCAGACGACCGACCTGTGGTACGAGATACTGAAGAACAGGCTGCACCTGGATCTGCTGAACACCGGCATATTGGGGCCAGCCTTCGAGAAGCTGGTCTTCCAGGCAGTGGCTCGCGCCTTCTCCAGGCAACTCCTGGACACGGCGCTGTTCACCGACCTGGCGCCGGCCGAGCGGTTCTTCGACCTGCCCGCGGAGGAGAGGGAGACCTTCAAGCGCGTGGTGCCGCTGGTCGATCCCCAGGCCGACCTCGAATCAGCACAGGATGATATGGCGGCGCTGCTGAGGTCCGACATGGTGTTGTTCAACTACCTGGCTGCCCTGGTGTTGGCCATCCACGGCTATCACGACTTCGAGGCCACGGAACCCTTGCTGCGACGCCTGTTCGACGAGCTGGAGGTCAACGGCCGGCTGTGGGAAATCCTGGGTTTCGCCGTGCTCCTGCCGGGCACACCACCGGGCTGGGTGGGGCTCCTGGAAACATTCACCCGCCGGCTGATCGAGCAGCACCCCGCGATTTTCTACGGCGAGGAGCAGGGGGTTCTGGCCCAGTTCGACATCCTGCTGGTGCCGCTGGGGCTGGCCTACGGCAAGCGCGGGCCGTCGATGCCACATTTCGAGGCCCTGATCCAAGAGGGGCTGAGCCGGGGCGACCGACGCCAGGTGGCGCGCTGCCTGGCCGGATTGGGGCCGGTGGGCTTCTACTACCCGGACGCCGTGTTTCACACTCTCCGGGCGGCCATCCCCGACTTCACGGATCCCGACCTGCAGGCCGCCCTGGTCCCCCCACTGGCCACCATGCGCACCCTCCACTTCGACGCCGTGGACGTCTTTCTGCAGCAGATCGGCGCCGACGAAGCTTTCCAACGCAGCATCTCGGCGGCCGCCGACGTGGAACTGGTGCAGCGCCACATCTACACGCTGGGCCTCCACAACAACGCCGTCCACCAGGCCCTGTTCTATCCGAAGATGCGTCGGCACATCCTGATCGGCGGTCTGAACGCCCTGGCCGACGCTCGAAGCCCGCAGGACTTCATCGCCACCTACACGCCGATTCCTATCCGCATGGTGCGCGAGGCCGGCTTCCGGCTGAGCGAGTGGACTTTGCCTGAGTGAGGTGGCGCGGGGCTGAAGTCCCCGCGCTCAAAGGACGAAGCCCCTGCGGGGCTAAGTCGAATCTTGTGCCGGACTGTGATCCGCGCCGAGCAGAAAAGACTTCGGAAGTCTTCGGTCAGTCGCTGAGCCGCAGAAACGACTGAAGTCGTTACTACGAACCCATCGGCTGATTGACGGAGTGCTGGTGTTTTGCCAATGATGATTTGATGGGACGTGTTGGTGGCCCTTCGGCCACTCACCAAGCGGCAAGAACGACTGAAGTCGTTACTACGAACCCACCAACGTATGACTGACGGAGTGCTGGCGCATCTCTACCTGAACCATGGCGAATTTATTCTCGAAGGCGTGGCGAGGTGTGATCGACTTTGGATTGCTGATCCGTTTTTCCGCGCTGGGCGGGACGATCATCCTGCCGCTGATGGGCGCAGCCGCGGCGTCGCGCCACGTCGCGGGGTCGCAGATCGCGGGGCTCATCGGGGTGGCGGTGGCATTCCACATCTTTGCCTACGTATTCAACGACGTCGTCGACCTGCCCGTCGATCGAACAGAGCCACGGCGGGCCGTGTTCCCGCTGGTTCGGAGCACCGTCCAACCCTGGCAGGCGCTGGCCTTCGCCTGGCTCCAGGTGCCTGCAAGCCTGGCCCTCACGGCCTGGCTGGGAGGCGGGGGGCCGGCCTTCGCCGCGCTGGGCACAGGCTTCGTGCTGATGGCCATCTACGATCTGTGGGGCAAGCGCGCTCCTTTCCCGCCCCTGACCGACGCGGTGCAGGGACTGGCGTGGGGAGCACTGGTAGCATATGGCGCGCTGGCGGTATCCGGCCGCCTGACGCACCTGACGATGGTGGTGTTTGCTTTCGTGGTCGTGTTCATCGTAATGGCCAACGGCGTCCACGGCAGCCTGCGCGACCTGGCCAACGATCTAGAGTGTGGCGTGCGCTCCACCGCGATCATGATGGGCGCCCGGCCGCAGGGGGCCACGGGACTGGCCATCCCGCGTCCGCTCACGCGCTACGCGCTGGCGCTGCAGGTGATCCTCACCGGCATCACGGTGTGGCCGCTGGCACGGAACGATTTTGGCTACACAGCGGTGGGAAGAGTCATCACGCTAGTCACCGTCCTGGCCCTGGCCGCGCTCTCCCTGCGACTGCTGCGGACCGCCGCCAGCTCGGCCGACGACCGCCAGGATATGCTCTCCGCCGGCATGCTGCACCTGCTGGTGTCGCTGGGCGCCCTGGTGGTGCCATTCGCCCTGTACATGGATCGCAGACTGCTGGCGCTCGTGCTGGGGGTGTATTTCGCACCGCTGCTGACGCACAGTTGGCTGTACGACTCGCTGCGCTGGGCCTGGCGGCTCCGGCGCGGCGAGACACGGCGGAGGTTCCTGGACGACCTGGGCCTGGGGGTGCGGGTGTTGGCCGCAACCGTGCGAAACAGGCGACGCTACCCGCTGACGACGAAAGCGTTCCGCAGCGCCTTCGCGCGCACATCGACGCGCGTGCGCCTGGGAGACTTCAAGCCATTCCTGGTGGTCACCCGCGCCCAGATCGAGCGGTTCCTGACCCAGGGGTGGGACTACACAGAACGACGGCTGCGGTTGCTGCAGCAAGCCAGCGACTTCCCCATCTCGGGGGACGGCGCCGAGATGCTGATCGAGTTGCGCCAGTGCATGGAGCGCATCCGTCACGGCCCGTTCAAGCAGGTGTGGAACGAGATCTATGGGAATCCCCTGTACGCGGTTTTCCAGCACGTGGGCCAGGCCTTTCGCAACCAGGTCACGGGCCGCCAGCCGTTCGTGCTCGCGACCCTTTCCGGCATGAACCCACCTCCACGTCGGGTGTGCGACATAGGGTGCGGGGCAGGGATCCTGCTGGGCGACGTACTGGAGGAACATTCGCAGGCCGCCGGCCTCGGCGTGGACATCAGCCACGTGATGCTGGACCACGCCCGCCGCGTCCTGCAGGCCTGGCGCCTGGACAGCCGGGCAGCGTTGACGAACGGCGACCTGCGGCGCCTGCCGTTCGCCAGCGGTGCGTTCGATTTCGTGATGGCGATGGAGGTTCTGGAACACGTGCCCGACCCTCAGTCCGGGATGGGCGAACTGGCGCGCATCCTGGCACCCGGTGGCCGCCTGGTGACCTCCATCCCGGTCCGAGACCCGGCCCCCACTCATCTCCACGTGTTCAATTCCGTGGAAGAGGTCCTGGAGATGCATCGCTCGGCCGGGCTGACCGTCGAACACCACCAGGCGATCGAGGTGGCTCCTGACGTGCCCAACGTCATGATCGCGGCGCGGAGGGGAAGCGAATGAGCACAGGATGGGGACTGATCCAGGTCACCCGCCCCCACAACTGCCTGGCGGCGGCGTTGGCCAGCCTATTGGGTGCATATCTGAGCGGGGGCAGCGCGCACCTGCTGTCGTCGCCCGTGGTGCGCGCCGCCACCGTGGTGGGACTGACCGTCGCCGCGTGCAACGTGGCAAACGATTATCGGGACGTAGCCGCCGACCGGGTCGACAAGCCGCACCGGCCTATACCCTCGGGGCGGGTCTCGCGCAGCGCCGCGGAGAAGCTGGCAGCGGTGCTGACCCTCGCCGCGCTTGGGGTAGCGGGGACGCTAGGTCGGTGGCCTTCAGCTATCGCGCTGACCACAACAATCCTGGGAATCGGCTACTCATACTTTCTGAAGAGCACTGTGTTGCTGGGCAACGGGATCATCGGGCTCCTGTGCGGGGCCACGGTGATCTACGGCGGCCTGGCAGCAGGGGGCCTGACGCCGCAGGTCGGCGTGGCAGGACTGCTGGTATCCCTATTCGTCTTCACCCGCGAGATCCTGAAGGCGCTCGCCGATCAGAGAGGAGACGTCTCAGCCGGCGTGCGCACCGTGGCTACGCAGTTCGGAACGCCGGTCTCGCTACGGCTCTTCCAAACCTTCGCCATCGTGTTCATCGTGGCCGCCCTGACGCCGTGGTTTCTGCACCTGGCCGGGGACAGATACCTGTACGCCATGGTGCTGGGCTCGATCTTGCCAACCGCCGTGATCGCTATCCTGTTGGGCTTCAGGCTCACAGACCACACGGTTCACCTGTCGCTACGGGTGACCAAGTGGCTGTGGTTCTCCAGTCTATCTGCTATGGTGTTACTAAAATGACAAACAATCAGCAACCTAACGTGATCGTAATCGGAGCTGGCGTAGCTGGGCTAGCCGCAGCGCGCAACCTGACCCAGGCCGGCAGCCAGGTGATCGTCCTGGAAAAGAAGGTGCACGTGGGCGGACGGTTGTACACGGACGTCGTCGATGGCTTCGAGATCGACGCCGGCGCCCAGTTCATCGCCAATTTCTGCCCCCACACGCTGCGCCTGATCCGCGAGCTGGGACTGCAGGAGGATCTGGTCCGCATCCCCGGCGCCGCGGCGATTCTGCGCGGCGGGCGCCTGTACGGCGCATGGCCCGACCTGCGCCTGGTGTTCACCGGCTTGATCTCGCCTGGCAGCAAGCTCACGCTGATCAAGGCACTGGGGCCGCTGCTGCGCCATTGGGGGGAACTAGATCTTCACGCGTTCCATAAAGCTCACCGGCTGGACACGCGCTCCATCGCCAGCTACGTCCGGCAAGAGTTAAACGAGGAGGTGCTGGAATACGTGATCCAGCCGCCCCTGACTGGCATTTTCTACCTGACACCGGAGCAGGCCTCCCAAGCCCTGCTCTTCCTGCTGCTGAGGGCCAGCCTGGGCGTCAAGATATACACGCTGCGCCACGGGCTGGGGCGGCTGTCGGAGGCGATGGCGACCGACTTGCAGGTGCACCGGAGCGCCGAGGTGGTCGCGGTCACGCCGGGCGAGGCCGGTGGATACACCGTCCAAGCATACGTCGACGGAGAAGCGCGCCAATTCAACGCCGACGGCGTGGTGTGCGCTACACCCGCTGCGGCTGTGCCGGACCTGTTCCCCACCCTGAACGCACAGCAGCGGTCGTTTTTCGAAGCCATTCGATATTCAATGAACGTCACCGCCGCGATCGGGGTGGAGCGGCGACTGCCATCCGATTTCTACGGCCTGCTCTTCCCACGCCGCGAGGCAGAACACCTGGCCACGGCGGCCATCCAGTCGGCCAAGAACCCGGCCCAGGTGCCAGGGGAACACGACCTGGCTATGCTGCACGCGGCGGATGCGGTCAGTCGCGAGCTGTGGGAGAAGGAAGACGATGCAAGCGGGGATATACTCCGGGCCGACCTGCGCCAGGCCAGCCCGGACTACGACCTGGGTGAGGGGATGTTCTGCCGGATATATCGCTGGCAGTACGCGATACCTGACTTTGACGTAGGCCACTTCAAACGCCTCAACACTTTCGCACAGGGCGAGATCGAGACGGGACGCGTGGTCTTCGCCGGGGACTACCTGGGAGGGCCGTTCGTCGAGGGCGCCATCACCAGCGGGCTGGACGCTGCCCGCCGGCTGCTGCAGCGATTCTAGAGCTCTTCGTCGTCAAACAGGTCACTCAGCGCCTCCTCCCAGACGGCGTCGAGCGGTTCGAAGCGCTTTTCCTGAAAATTGGCGTTGACCTGATCCATGTAATCCTTCACCCTCAAATGTGGCATGGTCCTGGCCAGGTGTTCGACCTTGTCGCTCCAGTCTGCGATGAGCTCCTCGCTCCGCTCGCGCAGATCGTATAGATCCAGGTCCAGACCGAACATATGGCTGAGCCGCCGCATCAGGTCGTACCACGCTTTGAAATCATCTTCGATCGCGATCTGTTCAACGGTGGTGGACTGCGTGGAAAAGGCGTAGGCCGGAACAAAGGCATAGAAGGCAAAGAACTCGATCCCGCGTGACTCTGCCCGATCGGCAAGGTACGTGCTGATGGTCGCCCCACCCTCGTAGTTCGAGAACCTGACCGTGTATTGGGCAAGTTGCTCCTTCATCTCCGGGAGGCTGTACACGCACGAGATGTCCCTGTCCTTGTCATAGGGCATGGGACCATACACACCAGCGACGGCGGCCACGCGCTCGACGCCTAATTGCTCGACCGCGTCGAAGAAGGCGTCCGCGTAGCGGCCCTCGCGCTGATGCGGCTCCTCTCCGAGAAAGATCAGGAGTTCTTTATCGGACGCGTGGAAGAACTCGTTTCTCCGCTGCTGCATCGATTCCCGATAGCCTTCATTCAACTTCACCACCGGCCGAATCAAATGATGGGTGCCCGGAATCTGGAACAGGTAGCACCCATCGGGCTTGATTCTCCCGATCCGCGCAGCGTGTGTCTGCTCGATCAGATACTGAGGCAGGCCTGAGGAGATCCCCCCGGCATCCGCCCACTGATGCCAGCCGGCGATCATGTACTTCGCCGCGGCAGGTTTCTCCCAGAATTCAACCAGCTCGTTCATCTCACACCTCTATTCCCCCACCATCTCTCCCAACACCTGCCGCAGTTCAGACGGCACTGCGACCAATAGTTCACCATCCACCGTCGCCTCGACCAGCAGCCCGCGCAATCGCAAACGTCCCATCGTCGTCTCCGGCACGTGCCACTTCCAGTACGGCGATTCCTCCAGATCGTTCCCGAACGCAGCGTCGAAATCCGACCAGGACATCGATCCACCGCGCGCCAGCACCTGGCGCAGCGCGGCGCGTTCGTCCTCGGTCAAGTCCTCGACCATACGCTCCACGTTATCCGGGTCGCTGAGCTCAGCGACGATCAGGTCGACCAACTCGGCCTTGCGCAGCGCTGACCAACCGCCCCGCGGCACAACGACGTGGCCCATCCCGGTGAGCGCGTTCTTGGTGTAGAGCGGCACTGCCTCGGAGAGCACGGGGTCCGCGGTGGAGAGCTTGGCCTGCAGCCGGGCACGCGCGGCCCGGTAGCGCTCCAACTGTTGCTCCCAGAATGACTCATAGTTCGCCCGGATTTGGACCGCCTCCGCAAGACGCTCAAGCAGATGCTGCGCCGGTTCGTAGCCGGGATAGATGTCGAGCGCGTACTGTAACGCACGGCGGGCAGCCTCGTATTCGTCATGCTCGATCAAGAGGCGAGCCTGGGCATAGGAATAGAAAGCCATCTCCTGCGGATGGAAACGCCGCGCGTCGCTCACCGGCTCCAGCATCTCCTCCGCCCCGTTGAGGTCGCCCTCATTGAGGAGGTACATCGCCAGATTGCAGCGCGGAAACACGTAGCCTGGATCGACCTCCAAAGCCCTCTGGTACATCTCCCGGGCCTGGGCGTGGTCCTCTCGACGGGCGTAGATCGTGCCCAGGTTGTTGTACGCCTCCCGGGCGTGGGGCTCCAGCTCCAACATACGCCGAAACAGGCGCTCGGCCTGGTCATATTCGCCGCGCTGAAAGGCCTCCAGGCCCTGGTCCAACAAGCGCGACGCCTGCGGCGTGTACCGGGTCTCAGGCTGGTCGGAGATCAGAACCCGACGCACCAGTACCTCTCGCCACTCCCCCTTCATCCACGTGCGCACGGGTGTATCCTCCGCGATTTCCCCGGCCCCTACCAGGCTGTTCAGCGCCCGGAGACGCACATCGTCGTCACCGACCTGGCTCTGCCCAAACCGGCGCAGCGCATCGTAGGCAGCGGGGGTAGCGACGGTCTCCAGGATGGCAGCGCCCGCGTCGACCTCGCCATTCTCCCAGATCATCTTTTCGGCCACACGCACAATCTGAGGGAAACGGGCGGCGAAATCGCCCACCTGGTCACGGAACTCCTCGGGCGACATCTCATCCCGGCGGCCAGCCAACTCGACGAACTCGCCCATTCTGGCCGAAGACAAGAACTGAGAGGTGTGGAAGTAGGGGAAGCGGTCGGCCGACCCCGGCCCTGGCCGCCCGGCCTCCAGTGCCGCCAGAAACTGGCCCGCCTGCCGATCCTCGTCCTGAAACGCCCTCAGCCGCCGCCGCGCGCGGCGGCGGCCCGTGTTGGCCTCGGCGACGGCGAGGAACCACTGGACGTTCCGGGCCAGGCCCGGCGGCAATTCCCACGCCACATCCGGCCCATCGAGCGATCGCAACAGTTGGAACACGAGCTCATCCTCGCCCAGGGCGGCGGCTGCCTCGGCGAGCTTGAGACGCTCGTCGGCATTTCGCGGCTGGAACTCCTCCAACCGCGGCAGCAGCGCCCGCGCCTCTGCCTCCTGCCCCGTCCAGGCCAGGAACCGGGTGGTGTTGCTGAGTGCGTGGACGTTGTCTGGGGCATGCGAAAGCAGCCGGCGTTCGGTGGCAATGGCCTCCTCCGGTTGGCCGTCGAAAAACAGGGCCAGCGCCAGGTTGTTGTGAGGTGGTGGCCAGTCGTCCAGCAATTCGATGACGCGACGGCTGGCGGCGATGCAAGCAGGGAAGTCACCCATCTGCAGGGCGCGCAGGCCAACATCCATGTAATAGAGGCCCTCCTCGGCCTGGGATACCGGAATGTGCAGGCGATGGGCCAGGGCGGCGATGTCTTTCTCCAGTTCACCCACCCCCTCGCGCACAGTGTCGACCATCGGCCCGTCGGCCTGTCGCTCGACCACCTGGCGGAAGGCGCGCAGGGCGTGGACGCGCAGATCGAGCTCCAGGTAGAGCGAAGCCAACGGCAACCAGTGATCGGGATCCTGACTCAGCTCCACTGCCCGCTCGTATCCCTCCAACCCCGTCCAGATATCGCCGGCCTTGATGCGAGCATATCCGAGATGATAATGCACATCGGCCACACGCGGATGTGAGGCCAGCAGCGGTTCGAGCAGGTCGATGGCCTCCCGGGCACGGCCCTGCTCGAGCAATCCGTCGGCCTGCCCGAACGTCTTCTGCAGCGCGGCCGACGGCCGCGCCGTCGGCCGATGCGTCCCCCGGCTGGACGGCGAACTGCGACGCTTCTTGCGCTTGCCCCTGCGTTTGCGCTTGGTCAAGGGTTACCCTCCCAGAACACTACAGCGGATTGAGAAATCAAGGGAACAACGTGATTACATTGTAACCGGTTGGGGGATGAGTGTCAACCCAGACCTGACAGGTTTCCACAGGAGTCACCCTGAGCCAGGCTCGGACCCGCTCACAGGCTCGCCTGCGACCAATAGCCGGGCTGTGAAACCTGTCAGGTCTTCGCCGGGGGATCCTGTGTGTAGCGGCAGTCGGGGTAGCGGGCGCAGCCCCAGAATATCCCACGCTTGCCCTTGCGCTCGACCAGGTCACCCCCGCACCTGGGGCAAGTCCCCGCCACCAGCGGCGCCTTCCACTCGCAGCGGGGGAAGTTGGCGCAGGCGCGGAAGCGCCCGTACTTACCCTGCCGCACCACGACTTCCCCGCCGCACTCGGGGCATTTCTCGCCGGTTGAGGGGGCCTGGGCCCTCTGGCGCTTTTCGCGCTTTCCGCCAGCCGACAGGGTCACGGACAGGTTCGAGGCCACCCCCAGCGCACGCTCGACGGACGTCGCGAAGGGGCCGTAGAACGCTTGCAACACCTCGACCCAGGGCCGCTCCCCGCGGGCGATGCGGTCCAGGTCCTCCTCCATCTCGGCGGTGAAGCCCACGGCGAACAGATCGGGGAACTGGGCGACCAGGAAATCGCAGACGACGAAGCCCAGCTCTGTCGCCAGCAGCGACTTGCGCTGCCGCCTGACGTACTCCCGCGTGAGGATGGTACGGACGATGCCCGCGTAGGTGCTGGGCCGGCCGACGCCGCGCTTCTCCAGCTCCTTGATCAGCGACGCCTCGGTGAAATGCGGCGGGGGTTTGGTGAAGTGCTGCTCGGGAAAGAGGCCGTGGAGCACCAGTGGCTCACCGTCGACCAGCGGCGGGAGCGTCTGGTCGGCGGCCCCTTCCTCCTCGGACGGTTTCTTGTCTCTGACCTGGTAGGCCTTCAGGAAGCCTTCGAAGAGCAACTCCCGCCCGGTGGCCCGGAAGAGATAGGGCAGGTCGCGCCCATCGCGGGCGCAGGCGACGTCCACCGTGGTGACGTTGTAGACGGCGGGCTTCATCTGCGAGGCGATGAAGCGACGCCAGATCAGCTCGTACAGCCTGGCCTGGTCGGGCGTGAGGTGGTCGCGCAGATCCCGCGGCGTGCGGTGCGACGACGTGGGGCGGATGGCCTCGTGGGCCTCCTGGGCCACCTTCGACCGGGTCCTGTAGCGCGGAGGTTTTTCGGGCAGGTAGGCCTCGCCCCAGAAGCGGCGGATGACGTCGCGGGCCTCGGCCTGGGCCGGCTCGGCCACGTGGGTCGAATCGGTGCGCATGTAGGTGATCAGGCCCACCGTCCCCTCCTCGGGGAGCGCGACACCCTCGTACAGCTCCTGGGCCACGCGCATCGTCTTGGACGCAGGCCAGCCCAGCCGGTTGGCCGCGTCCCGCTGGAGCGTGCTGGTGATGTAGGGCGGGTACGGCCGGCGGGTTCTGCGACGTCGCTTGACGCTCAAGACCCGGTAGTCGGCGCCCTCCAGCGCCTCGATGATGGCCTGCGCCTGGGCTTCGGTCGTGAGGTCAGGCTTCTCCTTGCCAACACGCACCAGGCGGGCGCGGAAGCGGCGCTCGTCGTCGACCTTCGACAGCTCAGCGTCCAACGTCCAGTACTCGCGGGATACGAACGCTTCGATCTCCCGGTCTCGTTCGACAACCAACCGCAGGGCCACCGTCTGCACCCGCCCG
>Ga0180432_10007600_pt1 | contig 13713 bp, 12 predicted proteins | sample SS_ome_10_FD_132414 | JGI IMG/M metagenome (GOLD analysis project Ga0180432, IMG submission 132414) | Hypersaline lake sediment archaeal communities from the Salton Sea, California, USA - SS_1_MS_2 metaG | ecosystem: Environmental > Aquatic > Non-marine Saline and Alkaline > Hypersaline >...
CATCGGACTCGTGGACGCCAACCGTGGGAGCCATAAGCCCAGCGACGAGAAGCCGGTAAGGCTTCAGGTGATGGTGGATGATGCTGATGCATGGTTCAAGTACCTAAAGGGAAAAGGAGTGGAGATACCGAGGAAGGAGCCCAAGGTGGGTGAGACACTGAAGATCAAGGCGTTCACTGTACTTGATCCCGGTAGCTATAGTGTCGAGATATGCGAATATTTGACACCATATGGGGAAGGTTAGCCAAGGGACCAAAGAATATTTGAAATCTTATCGATATCCGAGTATCGATTCCAGAAGCCGATGGAGAGCCTGATAGTTGGCGGCTCAAGGGCTCCAACTGTTCTCGTGAAGATGTTTTGTTCTCTTAGTTTCTCAACAACTGTTGTTGGTTCTTGGGTTTTTACTCTGAGGCTCATCAGGCTGTTTTGTTCTCTTCCTGATACGAGTTCTATATGTGGCATAATAGACAGTGAGTCCCAAAGATCAGTGTACAGCTTGGAGGTGTGTTTAATGATCCAGTCCAGCCCAACATCATCTATAATCCACCTAGTAGCAGCGGTCCCACCCACGATCACAGGGAGTGGTCTGGTGCTTACCTCATATTTCTGCGCTGAGGGAATAGGCTGGAGTTCACCTAAGCCATGATGCTGATCTGTGAAGACGCCTGAGTAAGTTGGATGGATCACGTCCTGTGCTTTCTCTGAGACAAATAGGGCTCCTGCTCCATCGGGTCCACAGAGGAACTTGTGACGAGCCAGCGCATAACCATCGACCCCCAAGTCTCTTACATCAACAGGATGGTTGCCGACGGCTTGTATACCATCAGCCAGTAATAACGCATCATAATCATGAGTTATCTCAGATAATGTGGCTAAGTTTACTCTGGAGCCTGTTGCGAAGTCAACATCGCTTATCAAAACCATCCGTGTCTCTGCTGTTATCTTGTCTTGCAGGTCCTCCTCCGGGTTATTGGTATCAAAGTAGACCAATTCAACGCTTCTACGCTTGGCTAGGACCATCAAAGGTACTTTCGCTGCTGGATTCTCTAGGCGCCCAGCTAGAATCTGGTCACCGGGTTTCCAGTCATATCCCCAGAGAAAGATATTCATCCCAGTCGTGGTAGAGTCACATAACGCCACCTCATCGGGTTTGCATCCGAGAAAACGCGCCAAGGTATCCTTAGCCTCAGCTACTACCTCACTATATCTGGTGAGCCCTGATTTTTTTGACTTCATGTAGCTTGGGTCGTCACCCCTGCTTGAGGCTTCCTCGTGATACGCAGAGGTGATTGCTTCTCGTGCAGCCTTGCAGAGGGGTCCCCATGATCCAGCGTTTACAGCTATCACGTCATCAGGTAGGCTGAGGTGTCTTCTGGCTTCCTCTGGGTTCATATCCTTAGTTAAGTCTCTGAGAGTAAGGGGTTTGTGTCTAATAATTGGGCTTGAGGCATGTTTTTATTGGGACCCATAGATTAAACAGAAAGTGATCACTTCTTCCCAGAACTTTGAAGACCATTGATCACCCCACTTTAACGTGAATAATATGACAGAAGAAGCTGGATTTCTATCAAAACAGATGCGACCATTCCTAGTAATCTTCAGCGGTCAATCATTCAGCCTCTTTGGAAGCCGTCTCGTACAATTCGCACTCGTCTGGTACCTAACATCCCAAACAGGCTCAGCACAAGTATTGACCACCGCAAGCATCGTAGCCATAGTACCCCAAGTACTGATTGGACCTTTTGCCGGTGCCTTGGTTGATCGCTGGAATCGAAGACGAGTCATGATGATAGCTGATAGCCTGATAGCAGCCGCAATCATGCTTCTTGCAGTAATGTTTGCCCTAGGTAGGGTTGAGATATGGCATATCTACCTCGTGATGTTATTCAGATCAGTTGGAGGAGCATTCCAGTGGTCAGCAATGCAAGCCTCCACAAGCATGATGGTTCCGAGACAGCATCTATCTAGGATAGCTGGGCTGAACCAGAGCCTACAGGGGCTTGTGAATATTGTGGCTCCGCCTACTGGAGCACTGGTTTTAGAGATTCTCCCAATACAGTATGTATTGGCAGTGGATGTTTTGACCGCTGTATTAGCTGTTGGCCCACTTATTTTCATCTCAATACCACAACCAGAGAGGGGCGACACCAACGCTAAAGGTGTCTTAATGGATATGCGGGAGGGGTTCAGTTGGTTATGGTCGAAGAAGCCCCTCGTTATTATCATGGGTATTTCTTTGATGATCAACCTTGTTATTACCCCGGCTTTCACATTACTCCCACTCCTGATAACCACCTATTTCAAGGGCGGAGCCATCGAGCTTGCCTGGGTTCAATCAGCAAACGGGTTGGGCATGATACTCGGAGGTATAACCCTTGGAATATGGGGAGGCTTCAAGAGCAAGAGCAGAACAGCATTCACAGCCATACTAATAGGAAGCTTTGGGCTTATCGGATTCAGCCAGACCCCAGCGAATATGTTCTGGCTTGGCGTCTTCTTTGTCTTCGTCTTTGGGTTTATGAACGCGATAGGGAATAGCAGCTTCTTCAGCGTACTCCAGACAGTCGTACCGTTTGAAATTCAAGGCAGGGTATTCACACTGGTTATGGCAACCAGCGGAGCTATCGCACCACTAGGGTTAGCAATAGGTGGTCCGGTAGCGGAGCTTGTTGGGATTCGTTTCTGGTTCGTGATAGCTGGAATTACCATCTTTATAGGCTCGGTTTTGGGGCTGATTATTCCCGGAATAAAGAACCTTGAGAAGGAACTCCAAATACCTCAAAGTGAAGAGACTTAACCAAGAAACTCTCTGATACAATTGAGAATGATGCAAAAGAGCAGACTAGGATCAACAAAAGTCGAGATATCAAGGCTCATCTATGGCACAGAGCCATTCAACTTCAAGAAAGGACCAGACGGAAACCGCACACAAGGAGATAAAACTCCAGAAGAAGCAGCACAGATTCTGAAGGATGCATTGGATCTTGGAGTTAATACATGGGATACCAGTGATGACTATGGGACCCATCCACATGTGGCTGAAGCATTGAAGAATGTGGAACGTAAACAAGTGGTCATCGCTGACAAGTCCAACGCGCTCAGTGAGGAGGATGGCTGGAAAGCATTAGAGTATAGCAAGAAATCCCTTGGAACAGATTACGTAGATATCATGTTTCTACACATTGTACCTCCTGTTCCATCGGATAGAAACGATGCACTTGGCAGACCATTCCACTCGGGAACATTGGATGAACGAATGGGCACCCTGAAAGCGTGGCTGGAGGCAAAAGAATCAGGCATAATAAGGGCAACGGCTCTGAGCACCCACAGCACCAAGGTACTCAGACAGGTGCTGGATTATCCTGAGATAGATGTGATCTGTACTACTTTGAACATGATGGGTGCTGTGATGGATGATGGCACATTGGAAGAAAGGATCGATGCTATCAGGGCGCTGAAGGAGGATGGTCGGGGAGTCTATGTGATTAAGCTCTTGAATGCTGGTAGGTTCAAGGACAGGGGAGATGAGGTTATCGCGTGGTGTCTACAGTTCAATGACTTCATCGATGCTTGGAACATCGGCATGTACAGTGTAGCTGAGGTAAAGCACAACATCGAGTTATTCAATAAACACATCTAATGCGGTTCTCTTTTATCATAGAATATCATTAGCCTCTCTGGTTTTATCCATTGGAGAAGCTAACCCAATTCCTAGCCCTAGAAGGCAACATACGCGTCCTTGCGGCGCAGACCTTCCTAAGCCAGATTGGGCTCGGCATGTTCTTCGTCATATGGCAGCCATACATCCTTAGCACAGGCGTCAGCTTATCCCAGCTTGGGCTAGTACAGACGATTATCAACATTACCACAGGTCTCGGGTTGTTCTTCTGGGGCTATATAAGCGATAGATATGGTAGAAAACCAGTCATCATCGCCACCCTACTATGCAGAATAATCGCGATAGGATTCCTAATCGTATCAGATAGCTTCTGGGCATTCATAGGGTTCGGGGCTTTCATGGGGTTAACAGCCATGTTCTATATTGGCAATCCTGCCCGGAACGCCTTGATAACCGAATCCGTGGAAGTCTCTCAGAGAGGCACGGCACTGAGCACACTGATAACCATCTCCCAAGGGATGAGTACACTGGTAGCGACACTAGGCGGCTATATAGCTCTCAGGATGGGTTATGCACCAATCTTCTACCTACTGGTAATCGGAGACACCCTTGGTACCCTGATATGCTACCGATATCTCACCGAGACCTTGCAGGGAACCAAGAAAGTAGGGACCACATCAATCATTGAAAAGCTCAGGCATAGCTTCGCCCCAGAGCCACAGCTACTTCGACTCTATATTGCACTACTCTTGATGGGTTTCAGCTACGCAGTAGCATACAGCCTTCTCTTCGGGGCTCTATCAGAGACCTTTGGATTCACAACTGTTCAACTAGGAGTATTATCCACAGCCTTCAATCTGCTCTGGGCAGTGGACTCTATTCCCTTGGGAAAGCTCGTTGATAGGATCGGACGTAAAAAGGGGCTGTTGATGAGCCTCATCATGGCAATGGTTACCCCCATTGGTTACATTTTCTCGAATAGGTTCGAATGGTTCGTATTCTTCTACGCTATATCAGCCCTTGATATAGGGTTCTGGATACCATCCTACACCAGCTATATCACCGAGACAGTAGCACAGGAAAAAAGAAGCACAGTATTCGGGAAACTGGACGCATATAGCAAGATCAGTGGTATACCAGCAGCGTGGATAGCGGGTATAATCTATGAGAAATATGGATTCTATGCACCCATGTATATCCAGATCGTCACAGTAGCAATAGTATTCTTGATTATACTGGGTCTCAAAGACCCAGAGAAGCCCTGACATCCCTTTGAATCTCATCGCTTTGTCTATTGCCGTCGATAACAGTCCATTCTGGTCGTGAGGCGAGGCTGGTTACTTTTTTGTGTACTTTTTGTAGGCGCTCTAGGCTTTCAAACATCTCTTTCTGGGAACGGTTTTGTTCTATCCTCTTGTGGGCTTCATGGGGGGAGGTGTTGATGAAGAACATATGTGGACTACTTGGGACCACCCTGAGGAAGAAGAGGTAACCAAGCTTGTAAAGCGATTCTGGGAGATAAGCTGTGCCCATCAGGTAACGCACAAACACCACGTAATCGATACGTCTCCAATAATAAAGCATGACAGAGCGAACCACATCCAAAAGATAAAACAGGCTAGCAGAGACACGCGCCCGCTTACCCTCCAAAAGAAGATAAGCCCGGCTCTTCCTCCCAAAGAAATTATCTCCAGAAGGATGAGCCCTCATAATATAGCTCGAGCCTAGACTCTCAAGGTATTTGCAGAGCATAGTGGCCTGTGTGCTCTTACCTGAGCCATCGAGACCATCAAATACAATGAACATCTAGGCGCCTCCCCCAGCGAATATGAAGGTTAAAGCCCCTAGAATAGGGACCGCGATATTATCCAAGCCTCTTGGACTGAAAAACTCTAGAACAGTAACCACAATGGACACAAACAGTACTGGGACCACTTGATCAAAAAGACTGAATCCATAGATCGAGGAGAAATACGCCATCCCAAGCAAAAGACTGATTAAACTCCCAAAAAACATGCCAACAGACCCCTCAAGGCTCTTTGACCCAATCTTTCTTCGCCCATATCTCATACCAACGAGGGCAGCAATACTATCACCATAAGCCATGGGAAATATCCCCGCAGCCACGAGATAGGGTCGGGTACCAAAGAAAAAAGCCAGTACGCTGTAGCTTATAGCATAAAGAACTAGCCCAGTATGGTGCCCTTCTTCTGTTATATCACTGAGTCCACTGAGCTTCTCGCTAAGCCAAGGGAAAGGGCTGTAAGGTGTGACTAGGAAAGTGACGAGAATGAAAGGGCTGGCAACTAGGAAAGGAAAGATGCTCTGGGTGAAGTATGGCATGATTAGTGGGAGGTTTCCTATCATTGCGTGGAGGAATTTTCTACTGGTCTTGGGGCTCAATGTTCCTTTTTTGAGGTAACTAGAGATAATGATAACTAGGATAATGTATAGGTAGCAGGCTGCCATGATGAGGAGATTAGCCTGCAGATCACTCATATCACAGTATGCTCCCCCATGAGGTATTAAAGAATAAACCCTAGAAGGTTACTTCTCGTTGCTCTGGAACCACATGAGGTGGACGCTTCCCCTCAAGGTATGCTTTGATGTTTCCCACGGAACGTACAGCCATCTTTCTACGGGTCCCCCAAGTAGCAGAAGCACAGTGGGGAGAGAGAACCACATTATCAAATTTCAACAATGGGTTGTCCAATGGTGTGGGCTCTTTCTCGAATACATCCAGTGCTGCTCCTATGATCTGTTTCTCGTTTAGAGCTTTTATCAATGCCTTTTCGTCGATTACGGGTCCCCTGCTGGTATTAATGATGAGGGCTGAGGTTTTCATCTTGGAGAAGGCTTCCTCGTTGATCATTCCTCTGGTTGATTCCGTTAGTGCTGTGTGGATTGTGAGTATATCGCTTCTCTTGAGGAGATCATCAAAGGAGACGTATTCGATACCATACTCCTCCTCAAGGTCTTCGCGTCTGTATAGATCATAATAGATAGTCTTCACAGGGAACCCTTGTGCACGCTTGAGAACCTCTAAACCTATCCTTCCAAGCCCAAAGATACCAAGGGTCTTGCCCTCTGTATCCCAGCCAAATGGGATATATCCTTCTCGTTTCGCCCATCTGGTCTTCGTGTATGCATCAGCCAATGGGATATGCCTGTTGAAGCCAAGTATCAATGCCCAAGTGTGGTCCGCTACACCACTGCTCAACACATCTGGAGTATGGGTAACTATGACCCCACGTCGGGTGCATTCATCAACATCCACAGAGTCGTATCCTACACCAAAACGGGCGACCAGCCTCAGTTTAGGCGCCTTATCCAGATACTCTGCGTTTATTTTTCCTGTTCCTACTAAAACCGCTGTTGCGTCTTTGAGTTTATCATCATAGTTGCCTGTTACATATTCGACTTCTGCTAGTTCTTTCAGTGTATCAGTTACATCAGCTGGCACATTTTTTGTATCCGGGGTGATCAAAATCTTGGGTTTCATGATTAAGCTATGTATCATAGCATATTTGAACACACCGAGGGCTTTTTCTGACCTTTTTAGTACAAATAAACTGAAAAAATAGGTATTTCTCCTTTTTTGAAAGCTATGTTTTATAACCGATTATCTCGACGGTAGTTCTTGTTACCCTGAAGCTGGCTCTTTGGATTAAGGAAGATTAATAAAACTTAGTATAACGCTACAAGCGCTTGTAGAGACTCCATGAGTTATTGTTCAGCCTCAGCTGGATTCCTCACAAATAGATAGATCAGAATCAAGCAGATAACCAGCGCCGCGGAGGTAATCATCCATGGATAATTAGGATTAATCTTGTAGATCCATCCCCCAACATAGCTCCCAAGTGCTGCCGGTGGGAAAAGGAGGAACCCGCCGCCCCAGAAGTTACCGAAGCTAATCATTATGCCCCGCTCCCCAATTAAGCTGTAGAGTCGTCCTCTACGGTTTCTCGGAATTATGTTGGCTATGATGGTGCTGAACGCAGGCATCATGACATTGTTGCATATGGTTACACCACACAGGATCAATAGGACGCCTATGAAGCCTCCAGCGTACTGATAGCTCCAAATGACTATGGGGGCTAGCGTCATGCCGAGGAGTATCATCTTCCTTGACCCTATTTTGTCTACGGTTGCGCCCAATGGGAATGCGATACTGATACCTAAGAGTCCACTAAGGAACATTATCAAACCCCACTGACTCTCAACCAAACCGATAATCTGCTTAGCATAAACAACATAGAAGGGGGCGCTCATAGCGATGAAGAAGCTGGCGAACATCTCTATGATAACTATTATCTTGAGACCCTTGCCCATCCATTTGATGCTATCCAGTATACTACGGTAAGCAGGCATAATCATCTTTGGAATCTGGGCGAAACTGAATTTCTCGGTTGTCTCTTCATCAGTCATGGTCTCCTTAAGATACCTGAGCCTCAGCCAAGCAACAAGAAGCCCTGTTAAGAAGGCGATGCTCCAGCAGATACGAACAGCCAATACAAGCGCTTGATCACTGCTTTGACCACTAGTAGTCTGGAACCATTCAATGATGTAGCCACCGAAAACAGGAGCAACGATCCTCACCGCACCGGGTACTACCATCATAAGGGCAAACCCTCTACCTCTAACTCCCGGAGGAAGACTATCTGCCTCAAGGGCGTTCATGGCGGGCATGTAGAAGAGGAGGAGTTGGCTGAAGAACTGACCAACAGCAATAACCTTCCAGTCATTGGCTACTACGAAGAATAGGTGGGCAAAAGCATAGAGGGCAGTGCTATAGCCGATGAGCTTTACCCTACCTGCACGGTCGGCGATATAGCCGCCAACAGGGTACAGGACCATTCCAGCTAGGATGCCTAGGCTGTTGATAAGCCCAATCTCTGTACTTGTTCCACCCAGAGCTAGTATGTAGAGGCTGAAGAAAGGATAGATTATACTGGTGCTCGCGCTCCAGAGAACCCTGCATAGCATGAGTATCTTGACGTTTCCCTGGACAAACCAGAACATTCCCTTCTTTGCTTCGCTCATATAATAATCACCAAATTAAGTGCTGGGATACAGCTAAGGTTATAAAGGTTGTTGAATCGGTACAGAGCCATGTAGTAAAAATGGGTTACTTTTTCTTTGTGACCTTGAAGGTTACAAGATTCCATCTGTCTGGGCACTCATATTTCCACTCATCATTATTGTACCAAGGGATTTGACCATCATAACACATGTTCATCAATGTAGGAAACATGTCATGGTAGCAATATCCACAGATCTTGTCGGTCTTGTGAGTGTTGATCTCGAACTTGTCTCCCACATTGTGTCCAGCGCTGCAGTTTTTCAGTATGCTCACGACTTCGGCTATGTAGATTGGCTCTTCACTCATATGCATCAAAGATAACTTAGACAAACCAATATAGAAGCGTTATAGGCACCAAACACGAATAGCAGTGTATGAGTCTACTCGAATCAATAGAAAAAATAGCAACAGGCTTCAAGGGAGAGTTAGGGGTCTCTGTTAAGCACCTAGAAACAGGAGAGATAGCCAGCTATAATGGTGAGATGGTTTTCCCAACAGCAAGTGTATTCAAGATACCAGTAATCGTTGAGTTCTTCAGACAGATAGATGCCGGAAAGATAAGCCTCGAACAACAGATAGTGCTGAGTGATAGGGATAAGGTTCCGGGCTCCGGGATACTCAAGGAGCTCAGCGAGGGAATGCCTGTCTCATACAAAGACCTATTGAGCTTGATGATGATTGTCAGCGATAATACCGCCACAGACCTTGTGGCAGAGATAGTGGGATTCGAGAACATCAACACAGCGATGAGGGAGCTTGGACTCAATAACACTATGGTAACAAAATATTGTAGACAGATCCTCTTCGATCTGGTGGGAGTAAACAATCTTGAGATCGAGGAGATGACACTGGATGCCTTCAATAAAGCTGCTGAGAACAATGATTATACTGGGTCATGGAGCCTCGGGGTAGAGGATAATGATGTCTCAACTCCAGAAGAGATGACAAGCCTTCTTGAACTAATAGCGACTGGGAAAGCAGCGAGCAGAGAAGGATGTCAAACCATACTGGATATAATGACAAAGTGCCAGACAGGGACATACAGGATACCCAAGTATCTGCCACAGAAGAAGCTGCTTCTTCAGAGAAAGACAGGAAGCCTCCCGGGAATCAGAAACGATGTGGGTGTAATAACCATCAAGGAGACAGGAGAACGTTACGCGTTAACATGCTTCACAATGAAAGCCGAGGACAACTACAAGGCAGAGGAAACCATAGCCAAGGTTAGCCAAACCATCTACGAGTATTTCTCCTAAGTCTCTGTGTCTTCCTCAGAAGACAATTCCTCAATATACTGTTTTTTGGGAGGCTCCTTTACCCCAAGCCAGAATATTGATACACCTATTAGCCCAATAATTGCGCTTGCCCTGAAAGGCCAGATAGGTCCTAGATTATTCCAGAGCCAACTACCAGCAAGGGAGGCAGGTGCAGCTATCGTACCTGTGATTGTACCGATGGTGCCCATAACGGTGGCTCTTTTTTCCTTGGGCACAAGATCCGCTACAAGGGCTTGCCAAGCTGGACCCCCAGCGTTTCCCATTCTTCCTCCTCCTCCAAGTGCTTCAGAGAGAGCGTTTATTCCGTATGCGGTGAGATAATGGTAGAATCCACTGGATATGGTGATTATGAACATAGATATTGGGGTCAGGACTCGTGATAGGCTGATTACTGGTTTTCTTCCTATCCTATCGCTGAGCATTCCACCGGGCATTGCTAGAATTGTGGTGATTATTCCTCCAACTGTAGTTACTATTCCAAGCTGGGAATAAGACAATCCGATGATATCTCTAGCGTATATAGCTATCAAGTCAAATACCATGCGGGCAGCAAAGGCGCTTACAACAGCGACAAGCACCATTACCCAGACGGTTTTTCCAAGGGTCATGGTGTCCTTGATTTGAGCCTTAATTGGTGGACGGCTGCTTGACCGTTTCTTAATCTCTTCCTCATCGAAAAGGGTCTCTGTGATGATTCTATGCCTTGCATAGGTGACTATAGCGTTCACCAAGATGCTGAAGTACATGAATAATCTGAATCCTTGCTCTGGACCCATCCTGTCGAAAAGAAACCCCCCCACTATGGGACTGAATATCTGAGGTGTAGAGGTTATCATCCTGTAGGCGCCGTATCCTGCTCCTCTCTCGTCATCAGGGAGGCTATCTGCAATAATAGCGTTGAAAGCTGGCATGTATATGCTGGTGACCCCATTCAGTAGAAGAGCGGGGATTACTGTGACCCAGTCCTTAGCCCATAGGAAAAACATGGGTGTGAATATTCGTAGTGCTGTACCGTAGACGATTATTTTTCTTCTCCCAAACCTGTCTGCGAGTACGCCTCCAGGTAGCTGGAAAAGGAGTCTCTCAGATTGAGAAAGCATCGATAGGAGTGATATTGCCCAGACGCTGGCGCCGAGAACCTCTTTTAGGTATAGTGGCCAGAAGGGTCTCCACCCCATATCGCAGAGAGTTATCATGCTGGTAGTGACGGCGATAGTGAGTATGTTTCTGCTGCTGAAGACGTTCCTGATTACTTGAAGGGGTGACTTCTTGGACATGGGCTCACCGTGATAACACTACACTGCGATGTTACGGTATAAAACAGTGTAGTATAGATTAATTTCGTAGAATGCTCCTGATGGTTTGAATAAGCACATAGAGTCCAAAGAGAATGCCAAGTAACCAGACAAGAAGTGCAGATACATAGTTTATCCCAGATTCAAAACCGATGACAGAGCCAAGAGAAATCAATACTCCCAAGAAAATCAAGTGAATGGGAGAAGGCTGCAGTTGAAAGTCCAATCCGTTTTCCTCTATTGTTCTGGATTTTCTTAGACTGAGATAAAGAAGCCCTCCAAAGAAGAGATAAAGGACCCAGATCGTAGCCTGTGCGCCTAGCCCAGGAATCTCCTCTGGTCTCATTGTGAACCCGGTTATGAGATAATATGCCAATAGGAGGACCCCGATTATTTTGAACTGCCTCGAATCAGGCAATAAGCTACGCATATGGTATATTTTTCCTATATTTCTTCGCCAAAGAACCATGAGAACCACGACAAACAGGGTGGTCATGATGCCTGAGAGGGCAGCGTCCAGTACTGTTGGGGCTCCTGTGCTCTGGAAAACCCCACCTAGCACAGGTAGCAAATAATACAGCCTCTTTTTCTCTATCACCTTCACAATCTTTAACGCCCAGTCAGGGAGCAGAGAATAAATCTCGCAACTGTTTGTGAAAATTGTTTCTGCGAGGAGCAAGGGTATGATAAAGCTCATGAAGCAGTGCCAGAAAAGCACCAGTACCATGGTCTCGGTTAACGCGATCCCGAATATACGCGGAAATTCGCTCGCCCAAGTAGGGTTCCATAGAACCTTGGTGATATAAGCCTCATAGAGCCCAAAAAGGCAACCAGCCGGGAATAACGCGTAGAACCATGGACGCCCATACCGCCAGACCAGTGTCCATAGAAACAGGGTGTGAAGCGTGTATAGGGGTATCACTAGGATGTAGCTGAGGGGGTTGTAGAAGGTGTATATCTGTGAGCCACTCCAGACCTCAGCGAAATATGTGCTCAAAGCGCCGAGAATAACCCAGAAAAAGAGCTTGGTACAAGTACCAGGAGACCCCATAACAATAAATGAGGACCCCAGTGTTTAACAGATTCCAAAAAAGGGGTTAGCCCAAGAGACTGTTGAAGAGAAGCTTGAATGTACCGTGGGTCTGGCACCTGTGCTGGACCCTTGGACCCATCAAGACAACATTACCCTCACCGACATGAGCGTTGATGGCCGCTATCTTGTCAACAAGCTTGTCCTCACCTACGAGCCAACCCGACTCCAGTAGATCACTCTCAGGATAATACGCGATTACCTCATAGAGGTGATTGTCTGGCCCGGGGTTGATCTTGAAGGCTGGGCTACCCCAGAATAATGCGAGAGCCTCCTCGGGCATACCATAGGCTGCTGGGTGGGTGTTCTCGACAAGTACTCTCAGGGTGCTGCCTGGGCAGTGGAACTCGGTTGGTTTCAGGTCTTTTACCACGTTGGTGATGGGTAGCTCCAATGCATCTATGGCGTACTGTGTTGAGCCACCGATACAGAGGAGGGTCCCACCGTTTCTAGTCCATTCCGCTAGCTTCTTCTTCCCATCTTCCCCAAGCCCTGACTCATACTCTGGGGGATAGTTGGGCAGTGGCCAGTCTGGGCGGTTCTCCTTCCACCATTTCTTCAGCTCATCACCACCAGTGATCACCTCGGGGTTATCATGGGCTAATATGATGACATCATACTCTCCGAGATCTCCCTCAAGTATGTCCTCATCAAACAATAGCTCATAGTCAAAGCAGTATTGCTCTAGGCATAACCTTGTCCAACCCGTATCCATGTTGCCACCCCAGAACCGGTCATACATACCGACCTTGAGCTGTTTGATGGGCTCAATCTCGGCGTCCAACTCAGCCAAGGCGTGGAAATTGACACCAGTCTCCTCAGCAACAGGACTCATCTTCTCCTCATACCCTGTATCAACTACGAAGCATCCAGCCGGTAACTCAAAATCCCCAGCTATAATAGGCTCCATGATGCGGCTAACCGGTACCCCCTGTTTCAATAATAGGTTGATTGCCTTGTAGGCATGGTTCTCACGGGTATCAACAAGGTATCCTACCTTGCTGTCCTCATCCACGAAACCCACTGGTCGCTTGTACTCGGTTACTGGCTCCACTTGGAAGTCGCTAAGATAATCTGCGGGATGCACTGATACACCCATGAACTCTGCCATGGTATCTGTAGCAGTATCATAGGGTCTGTGGGGGGTTCCATCACCCCTTCTCGTGAAGCTATCATCCGGGAACCTTGTCTGGGTTAATAGGGTCTTTATGAGACCCCTCTTAGGCTGTGCCAATGGGATAACGTAACTTCCTGAGCCATGTATGTAGCCGTCGGCTGTAAATGGCTCCTTGGCTTGGAATATCTTGACACCCTGAGTGAGGAGCTTCTCTATCATCAACTCCATA
>Ga0180432_10007603_pt1 | contig 13710 bp, 10 predicted proteins | sample SS_ome_10_FD_132414 | JGI IMG/M metagenome (GOLD analysis project Ga0180432, IMG submission 132414) | Hypersaline lake sediment archaeal communities from the Salton Sea, California, USA - SS_1_MS_2 metaG | ecosystem: Environmental > Aquatic > Non-marine Saline and Alkaline > Hypersaline >...
CGCAAAAGCTATTTGTCAGACCAATTTCAGAAAGCACTTGAACTCAAACCTATCATTCTGCCTGCCTGGGACCCAATGGGCTCTCTGGCAAATTAATTATCCTCAGCTGCTTTAGATTTAGTATTTCTGCAGCCAGTCGAATGGTGAAGTATCAATACATCACTTTTCATGGGCGATTAGGTCATCGTATATTTGGCGTTTTCTGATGATGGTGAATTTATCGCCGTCAACGAGGACTTCGGCGGGCAGGGGGCGGGCGTTGTAGTTGCTGGCCATACTAAAGCCATACGCACCGGCAGTAAAGACACTGAGCAAATCGCCCCTTTTTACAGGCGGCAGTGCCCTGTCCTTTGCAAAGAAATCCGCCGACTCGCAAACCGGCCCAACGACATCCACAGTTTCAGTGCCGGCGGGCTTGAGGCGGCTGTCTCGCCGACGAGGAACGAATTGTTCGTCCACTTTTGCAGGCCAGATGAAATGAAATGCGTCGTAAAGCGACGGGCGAATCAGGTCGTTCATTCCCGCATCGACAATAACAAACTTTTTACTGCCGCCCTGTTTTGTATAAAGGACGCGTGTAAGCATTATCCCTGCGTTGGCGGCGATGGTTTTGCCGGGCTCGAGGATGAGCTTAAGCTCCTTGTCTTTCAGCAGCGGGACGATGCCTGTTGCGTAGTCGGCTGCTGAAGGCACGGTGTCAGACTCGTAGTCGGCGCCGTAGCCGCCGCCCAGGTCGAGCGCCTCGATAGTGTGGCCTTCGCTGCGCAGCCGGTCGATAAGCGGCAAGATTTTTTTTACGGTTTCGACATAAGGGTCAATCTTTTTTCCGCTTGACCCTAAGTGCACGTGAAGCGCACAAAGCCGCACAGCCGGGTTGTCACCGTAATCGGCGAAAACCTTCAGTGCATGCTCGATGTCGACACCGAACTTTGTTTCTCTTTTGCCTGTTTTCAAAAAGATATGAGTTTTATATTCAATATCAGGATTGACACGGAGGGCGACTTTGGCCCGTTTGCTTTGCTGCTGCGCCAGACGAATAAGGTTTTGAAGTTCCGCTTCCGATTCGATATTGAAGTAACCGATGCCGGCATTTAGAGCCTGGACGATTTCGGCATCGGTTTTGCCGACCCCGGCGTAAACGATTTTTGATGGTTGGCCTGCGGCTTTTAGAACACGATACAGCTCTCCGCCGCTGACGATGTCAAATCCACTGCCTGCTTCTGCAAGAATCCGCAGGATATTTATATTGCCGCACGCTTTAACGGAATAGCAAATCGTGGTTTCAAGTTCGCTGTATGCGTGCTGAATCTTTTGCAAATGGTCGATGAAAGTGGCTTTGCTGTAGATGTAGAGTGGCGTTCCGACTTCGGCGGAAATTTCTTCGACGTCTGTCTTTTCAGCAAACAGCTTTCCGTTTTTATAATTGAAGTAATCCATATTGTTATTATCTATCGTGAAGGTTACAAAAATCAGCCCTGCTGCAACGGCACTTTCAACAAGTATTATAGGCAATTATCGGACAATTGCAAAAGAATTGTCAGGGGTGCAGCCATGCTCGTAGGAGAAGATTATGAGGAAAATATATTGAGGATGCTGCGCAGAAAAAGATGGAAGGTTCCATCGCAACGAGAGAACCTTCCATCTTAGCATAATCAGTTGTAGTGCTGATATTTTTGCTAAATCGTTATGCTATCTTTTTTTCTTCTTGGCTTTTTTCTTCTTCGTTAGTTTTTTCTTGGCTGTTTTCTTCTTGGCTTTTTTCCTTTTTGCTTTTTTCTTTGCCATTACTTTACCACCACCTTTCGATTAATTAAATTCCTTTTCAAACTAATTTCATAATACTTGTGTGCTTAACAAACACTTTCAAATAACTCATCAAGAGCTATTAACCATTGTTATAGTTTTTATCGTCCAAATGTTTAAAAATACTTCATAAAAATTTTTACTATCGGTCTTTCACACAACTTTTTAGATTGTCAATTAAATTCTCCGATGCAATGATGAAACTTGTTTTGTTGTTGCTAAAGTTTTCAATTAAGGTTGTTCGTAATGCAGGGTTTTATTTGGAATGCAAAGACCCTTGTTGGGAATGCTTGTGATAAGTGCGTTTTATTTAACTTATAGGCCTGTTTGGGCGAAATTGACTGTAAATGAAAGTGTCGCATTTTTGTCACTGAATAGTTGTTTAGCGCGTTTAGAAACGTTATGAATTGAGCTGAAGCTGAATCGCTCTATAGAAACCTTCGCTGTTTTTTAACTTATTTATTGCTGGAAAAAATTTGTTTTTTTTTGTAATATTTTCTAAAATAACACACAGTTTTTTTGTTAATTGTTTTATGGCGAAAAGAAAGACAGTCTTATTCGGCGGTACGTTTGACCCGATTCATATCGGTCATACTACGGTTGCTGCCGAGGCGGGCGAATATATCGGCGCAGAGGAAATCATTATTATTCCTTCAAAGTGCTCTCCTCTCAAGGAAACTCTTCCTATAGCAAGCGATGATGACCGTCTTAAAATGATAGCACTTTCAATCGCCGACAAGGAGAAGTTCAAGTTAAGTGATTACGAACTGAAAAAACCCGGACCGAGCTACACTTTGGAGACCATAAGATGGTTTCAAAAAGAGCATGGCGGTGATACTTCAATCTATTGGCTCATCGGCGCAGATAGTATTGATGAACTGCCGTATTGGTATGGCATTGTTGAGTTGATTGACCAGTGCAGTTTGTCGGTGATGTACAGGGCCGGCTGCGAACAGCCGGATTTTGACAAATTTGTTTCTCTCTGGGGCCCTGAGCGTGTAGAAAAGCTTCAGCGAAACGTTATCAAAACCTCTCTGATTGATATAAGCAGTACCCAAATACGAAACCGATTGGCAGCAGGACGTGATGCGGCTGATATGCTGCATCCGTCTGTCGCTGACTACATCCGCAAACACAGCCTCTACAGGTCAAAAGCCGCCCCTTAACAAAAATTACAAACGGCCAATCGAAGGCAGAAAATTATTTGCCTTTATGGGATGTCTGTGTTAATATTAATGCAGTTTGGGGCCATAGCTCAGATGGGAGAGCGCTTGCATGGCATGCAAGAGGTCGTGGGTTCGAATCCCATTGGCTCCATTTTGCCTGTCCTCTTATATTCTTTTATCCCTGGAAATAGAATCGATTCTATCCGGTTGCGGAAAAATCCCTTTATATTCGGAGGTGTTTTAACTTGACCGGATGGATGTAGCCTGCTATCATCCTTGAATTATTTTTTGAGAGAATCGGAATAAATTGTATGAAGTCATTTAACCGGATATTCAAATACGTTTGGCCGCAATGGCCTCATATTATAGTCATTATCTTCAGTGCGATATTGATTAGCCTGTTGTTTTCGCTCAGTTTTATGACGATTATACCTTTGCTGAAGGTGATGATGGAGGAGGAGGGTCTCCACGGGTGGGTTGACCGGAAGGTATCTTGCCGGCGGTATGGTTTGGAGTTTTATGTCCCCAACAGAAGCGATTTTGTCGACCCTGACAAAGCTGATATTCTGTACTATCTGGTTGTGACAGCTGTTGAAGATGATTCTGCGGCCCAGGGTGCCGGCCTGCGCGGCGGTGACTGGATTGTCGGGGTTGGAGATTTTCTGGTTGGTCAAAAGTACAGCAAAATCAGTTCAACGATGCTCCTTGAGGAACTTTCAACCGCAGGCAGTAATATTGATTTGGCCGTTCAATATAAGCGTTTCGACGAGCTTGGCAGATACCAGTTGCAACTTGGCCGGTTTAATACCGGACAAAGACCGTTTTATCTTGACTTGCTTGAGCGGGCAATGAGTTATATTCCAAGGCAGCAAACTCCCGCTAATAAGACGCGTGCCGTCAGTATTATCATAATTTTGATGGCGGTCTTTACCATTGGAAGGTGCATAGCAAGGTTCCTTCAGCAGTATCTGGCTGAAAGAGTTGCACAGAAGGCGGTCGGCAATCTGCGAGAAGAGATGTTTGCACACGTGGTCGATATGCCGATTGGCTTCTTTGCAAAAGAAAACCCAAGTGACGCCGTAAGCAGGCTGATTCGCGATACAGGCGAACTTAGCAATGGTGTTAGAATTCTTTTTGGCAAAACCCTCAGAGAACCATTAAAAGCGATAGGCCTGGTTGCAGGTGCAATGTGGCTGGACTGGAAGCTGACGCTGATATTTTTGTGCAGTGCTCCTCTGGTAATAGGGGTGGTTGTCAGGTTAGGCCGAAAGATTAAACGCGCCACCAGAAAATCACTTGTCAACTGGAGTTTGATGCTTGGTAAGCTTGAAAGCGCTTTTAGTTCGATGAAGGTCATTAAGGTTTATAACCGCCAGGATTATGAGAATGAGAATTTCCACGGGATTAATAAAAAGCTGCTAAAACAATCGTTCCGGATAGCGAAAGTTAACGCTGCTATGGCCCCTGTTCTGGATGTGCTTGGAATGTTCGCTGGCGGAGCTGCACTGCTCTTCGGCGCTCACTGGGTCGCCAGACAGGAAATTGACCCATCCGAATTTCTTGCACTTGTTGCACTTTTGGGAGCAGCATCTGATTCTGTCCGCAAAAGCAGTGATATATGGAACAAGATTCAGCAGGCCAACGCCGCTGCTGAGCGGATATATTCGATTGTAGATGAGTTACCGGAGAAAGAAGCCGCCGATGCTATAGAGCTTGAGCCGATGAGCAGTGAAATCCGGTTCAGAGATGTTGTATTTACTTATCCCAATGCGCAGGAGCCGGTGTTAAAAGGAATTAATCTCCGCATTAAGGCAGGGCACAATATCGCCCTTGTCGGCCCAAATGGCTCAGGCAAAACAACGCTGGCTAATTTGATACCGAGGTTCTACGACCCCGACAGAGGCCAAATATCGATTGACGGCAAAGACATTCAAAAGGCGACTCTGTTTAGTCTGCGAAGCCAGATCGGAATGGTTACGCAAAATGTGGTAACCTTCAATGATACAATAGGTGCAAACATCGCTTATGGCAAAGCCGCCGCCACCAAAGAAGAAGTAATTGCAGCAGCCAAGCGTGCCTTTGCTGATGAATTTATTTCTGCAATGCCGGCTGGCTATGATGCGATAATCGGCGAATATGGCAGCGGCCTCAGCGGCGGACAGTTGCAGAGAATCGTTATAGCAAGGGCAATCCTGAAGAACCCGGCGATACTGATTTTCGATGAAGCCACCAGTCAGGTTGACGCCGACAGCGAGGCCAAGATTCACAGAGCCATCGAGGAAATTATGCTCGACAGAACCTGCTTGATAATCGCACACAGATTCAGCACTGTGATATCGGCTGATATGATAGTGGTTATGGATGCAGGCCGAATCATCGCTCAGGGCCAGCACGAAGAGCTGATGCAGACCTGCCCATTGTATCAAAGTTTATACGAAACACAGCTAATCACTCCATAGTGATACCAGGTTGCAAAGAAAGGACATTTTGTTGAATCATTTTTTGTGCAAGGCGGGATACAATTTCCCGGCTGTTACCAACCACCAAAATAATGATTTTAAATTTGGATACCTTCTGAAAGATTGAATTAGTACCTGATGTGCCGTTTCTATTAATCCTTCTTTTATTGCTGCCCGGCCGGCCCTGTAACCTTCCTTGCTCAGTCGACGCATTGCGATTATTTTATATACCAAGCCGCTCGGCATTCAGAAAGATGGCATTGCCCCACATGATTAATCTGTTCGAGTTGTATTTTGGCTTGTATATGTCATATAGAACAAATCCGTATTTGCGCAGGAACAGATCAATCTCACTGTAAATCGCGCCATCTTCATATGGACAGTTAAACCAGATTTCTGTATATACTAACAGTGTTGAATACTGAAGCATACGAGTTGCACCACGAAGAGCCTTTAATTCGCCGCCTTGAATATCGAATTTCATAAGCTGGATGGCAAGATTTCCATTGTGCTCTGCCCAGTCATCGATAGTAACGATCTGGACCTTTTCTAACCTTTCCGCACCCGAACCTCGAGGGTCTATCTCTTTTAGGCGTCTTCCCGGCATAAGAAGGGAGGTGTTTCCAGGAGATCGGGTTATATGGAGATCCGCGTTACCTTCATGATCAGATAAGGCCAGAAAATAAGGATGGAATCTGGGATTTTCTTTTGTGTACTGTTGAAGCGAGTCAAAATAAAGCCGGTTAGGCTCAAAAGCATAAGCATCCGCCGCTGGAAATTTTCGGAGCAGTCTTTTAGATATTCGGCCATCACTTGCACCTGCATCAATTATGCCTGTTATATCATGCCCTTTCAAAAGATGCCTCATAACCTCATAAGGTTCGTCAAGAGAAATCAAGTTGTTATTCTTCCTGAGAAGTTTTTTTTTGATAAACGACCTGATTTGATTTGACATATTTTTCCTCTGGTAAAATATAATTCTTCTTGATTTGCCACTGTCTTGATAATATAGGTTTCTGCAGGCATTGTGTAATCAATTCGGTAAGTTGTTTTCCAATTACACTCACGTCAAACTTTTCTGCGTGTGCTCGGCCTTCTTGCCCCATCTTTTTTCTCAATTGCCCGTCTTCAATCAGTTGAGTGATTCTGTTGATCCACTCTTGCGTCTCTATTACCAAAAAACCTGTGACATTATCGCGAATATGATCTGAGTTTGTTCCTATTGGCGATGCGACTACAGGCAGGCCTGCGGAGGAATATTCCAGAACCTTGAAGGTGCATTTTCCCCGTGTGAACCTGTTGTCCGGCAGCGGTGCAAGGCCGATGTTACTGCTGGCCAAATCAGCAGCTCTTGTCTGTTCGGACCATAACCGTTTTTCCACAGGCATATTCTGAAGGTCAAAGAAATCATCACATATTATTTTGAGGATAACGTTTTTGAATCTTTTGCCGATTTCTTCAAGTGCTGGTTTAATTTCGGCCAGATAAGGCAGGGTGCTTTTGCTGCCAATCCAGACGAGACGAATTTTTCCATCATTCCCCCCAGAAGAGCCGATTTTGTAGTCGCTGACTTTCAGGCCAAGCGGCAGGACCACGACATTAGGATTGAACTTTCTCGCCTGTTCAGCAAGGTAAGAGCTTCCCGTGAGGACCATATCAGCCAATCTGACACTTCTGCGAAAGGCTCTGGAGCGCGAAGAGCTGTTACGGTCGGGCGTTTTAGGATTGTACATTATAGCGTCATCGAAATTGTAGATTATTTTTTTGCCGTACCTTTTTATGCGGAGCGCATCGACCAAATTCAATTTCTTTTTGTGCAGGAAGACGCCGTCGAAATCCCCTGCTTTCTTAAAGAGTTTTCGGCGCGCCAATGAGCCGGACGGCATCTTTGCGACCTCGCAATCTATGCCGTCAGCCTGCAAAATATCAAGGTACACTCCAATTCGCTGCTTGAAGCTCGCACGATGCGGGTTATTTGTAACAATAAGTAATTTCATCCCTTTTTATGTTCTACCAAAAAAAGAAATTATTTGATCGCCTCTAAATTTAGACTAATCATGTATTCTTTACCGTTTATTTTAATTCTTTTGGAAGCTTTGTCTTTGAAATTGTGATACCGGCAATTGTCAGGGTCCCACGATACAACTTTCCGAAACCCAACTTCTTTGAGCAGCTCCGATAACCGCCGATGATTAAAGACAGAGTAGTGTATATTATACTGGTGGTCCTGGCCGCCCATCAGTTGACGAGATATTGACTCGATATTATTACCCGAAGCGTTGTAAACCTCAACTAACCTGTCAAAATCAGGGACAGATAGCCTTAGCACACCACCGTCTTTTAGTATCCTTTTCATTTCCGACAGAACATTCTTAAGCTTACTTCTTTTTATATGTTCTAAAATATGGCACATATATACCAGGTCAACAGTTCCTGTGGCGAAGTCCGCAAGGGAAGTAATATCGTCAGTGACGATGTGAACGTGTGCAAACGGCTGAGCATCAATGTTTATGAACTCGGGGCTGTTTTTCTCACCACAGCCAATGTGTAGCAGAACCTTGCCATCATTATTCCTGGGCAAAGCCGGCTTTACAAATCGTCTCCTAAGAAACGACAACCGTTGTTTGAAATTCCTTTGTAATCTCTTGAGCATCTTGCGATTCTTTCTATATCCTGCCGCGATTGAGGCAGGAGCGCCGCACAGGTACAAAAGACCATCCACGATAGTCAATCAACCTCCACAACACCAAGACCAGCCTCCTCCTCAAAACGATCGAATGTATTGACGACCAGCCCGAGGTTTGGATCCGAGATAGACGACAAACCCAGCAAATTATGCGAAGCTGTGAAGCAAAAGAACGCCTTGTTCCATAGGATGTCATGGCTGATAATGATTGTACCGGGGCGCATCAACGCCCTCGCACAGTTATACTCGAAAAGCATGTGCGTCCTGGTGTGGAGCGAATCGTGGATGAATATATCCACTTCGTTTTCTAATAGCAGCTTTGGTAGCAGCTTCTTGGCATCACCTGTATGATATTCCCAACGATCACGATATCGTTCCGGTATGAAGCATCCCACCTTCTCACGTGCCAATGAGGTAGTCATAGTAAGCTTGCCTTCCTGCGGAGGTATGTCTATCGACAGCAGCTTACCGTGATTGTTTTTGTACATCGCACTAAGGACCCAGCTCGTCAGACGCCCCTCAGCCGTGCCCGTCTCGATTACAATCTTCGGCCTGTTTTCACGAATCAGTGCGTAGTAATTCGTCACATAGTTCTCTCTATTGAGCACGTTACTTCCAGTCGCATCCTCTCGGTCTGTACCCATCGCCTGCAAAGCTGCTTCCTTCAGAAACTCATCCGCCATCAATTCGTCACGGTAGTATGACAACGGGTGCACAGGCGAGATTCCCAGACGGAGCATCACCGTGTCGTAATATCTCCCCCGTTGCAAGGTCCGATGGTTTTTCCAGAATAGTCTTTCAAGATAACGAATCGGCGTATCGAATACCCACGGGTACTTGCGGCACTTCCGTAGGAACCAACAGTAAAGCTCTATATCATCAACTTGGGCTCTTCTTTTTCTCACGCAACTAACCTCGATAAAACTTTTGCATATCAGGTCTATACACTGTTCAGGTCATCTGCGTCTCTGCTGGGCGGTGGCATATTCCTCTTCGTATAGTCCGGCCAATTTGGCCTTCACCACATCATGGCAATACTGCAGGCGGACGCGTTGCCGCGCCTTTTCCGCGTATCTTTTCAACCCCTCTGTAGGAATCTGAGCAAGGGTCACCATGGCATTAGCAAGCGCATCTGCATCTCTTGGTGGAACCAGCAGGCCAACACTACTATCCGGAATGACCTCCCGGTTCCCACCCACATCCGTAGCGATGCAGGGAACACCTGCGGCCATTGCCTCCAGGATTGATCTAGGCAGCCCTTCAGAGCCGATAGACGGCTGGACGTACGCATCCATAGCTTTTAACAGTTCAGGGACATTGTCTCTGCGACCAAGAAAATGAATTGAGTCAGCATACAGTGTCTGGGCGGCCTGCTGTTCGAGCTGGCTTCGCAATCGGCCCTCACCGGCAAATACGAGATGCACTGAGGGCAACTCTTTTTTAACCTTTTCAAATGCCCTTATAAGAAAATTATGCCCTTTGTATGGACCGAATCGTGCAACAGTGCCAAAAACAAATGAATCGCTCGGCAGGGAAAGAGCATCCTTTGCCTGGGCTTTTGTAAGGGATACATTAGCATAGTTTTGATAGTCAATGGAATTGCCAATAGAAACAACCTTATCCGGCTTTACATGTGGATTGGCCCTTAGAACGTCTTCTCTTACGGCCTGGCCTACGGTAACTATCTTGTTGACTTTCTTTAATATAAAGAAGTTTGTGAGCTTTCGTTTTAGATTTCTGGTTCTGCTTATCCCGTGAACATGGGATATGACCACTTTCGTACCGGCAAGCAGTGCAGCGACAGCGCCATATATTGTTGCCTGGTACCTGTGGCAGTGCAGAATGTCGATTTTTTCTCGTTTGAGTATTCTCGAGAGCTTCCAGATAACCAAAAGATTGAACATACGCAGAAACCTTTTCCTGGAAATATAATAAGCCTTGAGGCCTTTTTCCTCAAAGTAATTTGGTTTATCACTGTTTTTCATCAGGTAAATGCATATAGTATCGAATCGGCTGGAGTCCAGACCCATAATTATTCCCGAACGGCTGGGGATGTTCCCATTGTACCTTGACCATAGGCGGGCAATTTTAATTTTTCTCTCTGCCAAAATGTGTTCCTTTAACCTGCACTTTTAAATCCCTTTTTCAGATGCCAGATGCCGAGATTATAAGCAAATCCCATCTTCCGTCAATCTACATTATTTACGCTAAAAGATATTCGTTGATTTTGGTTCAAAATCACGGCCTTTTTCGCAGATGCCGCTGGCTGTGTTACTAATCAGACCCTGACAGACCCTGATTTTGCGAAAAACCCCGGAGGCGACAATTACGGTTTGAGGCGATTATCAGTGCTGATAACCGCAAAAATTTGCAAAAAAAAAAAATTTTTTCCTTTATATTTATACCCTCTTACTATACATTGCCATTCGAAATCTTGGTTTTTTGTTCGTTTTCCAGCTTTAATGGTAGGTGAGTATCAATTATGAGCTTTTCCTGCCTTTGAAGCGTTTTTACTGTAACTGGCTAACTTGATTGCATAGGAATTTGTATTAGCTGCAGGAGGACGCAAAGCTCTAAAAATAAAGTTTGCCACGAAAAGCCACATGAACAATGAACTACGAACAACGAACTACGAACAACGAACAATAAACGGGCTTTCAGTATCTGCAACTTAGGATCAGTTGCTATATGCAACTCAAGGGCTTTTGTAAATCCTATCCGTTAAGGATTTACCCAAAAAACTAAAAAATGTTAATTTAGGAAATTTAGGTGTTGACAGGCCAGTGCGAGAAGTGGTATAATGTTACGATAGGCAACATGGGGAAGATATGCAACCTCGTTTTGTGAATGGTCAGTTTCGGAGCTAGGCTTAATTGGCCTTTGGATACCTAAATCATTAGGGCAAACGAAGTGATTCGTTTCAGAGTTCATATCATGAGTTTGAGAGCTCGTTCGAGCTTTTATCTAATGTGGTAATTGGTATTCATAGGTCAATTTAAGGAGATTAATTATGGTTAGCTGGAAAAAGTTGATGTGCGTGGCGTTTGTCTGCTTCTACCTGGGATTTATGGTGTGCCTCGCGAATGCGGCTCAAAAAGCACCTGAGCCCGAAACTGCTAAGACCAAAGCTGAGTTAAAACGCGAGAAAAAGGCGCGGGATGCCGAGAAGATTAAGGCTAAACGTGAGGCTGCTGCAAAAGCAAAGCGTGAAGCCGCAGAAAAAGCCAAAGCCGAACGTAAAGAAAAAGCCAGGCTTGCTGCGCTGGATGCCGAGGCCAAAAAACAGGCCAAAGCTCAAATCGCCAAGGCAAAGGAAGAAAAGAAGGACAAGCTGGCAGCACTGGATGCTAAAGACCAGGAACAGGCAAAGGAAATTCAGGCCGAACGCAAAAAGCTCAAGAGCAGGTTTATTAAAGACAAGGCTGCGTTAGCTGCAGAATCCAAACAGGATAAAGCAGAAGCAAAAAAACGCAAAGCAACAAAGCAGGAAATGGCAAAACTGGATACGCAGTATAAGACCCAGCTTGCCCGTATCGAAGCAGGGTATAAGACAGATATCGCAAAGCTTAACGAAAAAGCTGATAACCAAGCCGAACAAATTGCTCTACAGAAAAAGCAAATAAAAAAGCAGTATCAGGAAAAGGTCGCAAAAATCAATCTTAAGTTTGCACGCCGAAAAGAGGAACTGCTGATTCAGAAACTGAAATTACCCGAAGATACCACACCTCAACTGGCAGTGAAAGAATTGAGTATCACCGGCAATGTCTTAATTCCAACTGCTGAGTTGCTGGAGAATATGCCTTTGGTGTATAATGCCTCCGACAAACCACTCGAGAAGGCTGATAAAGGCGACCTCTATGACTTTAGGGTATTGAGGGATGTAATTTTACAGCCAGGCCAGACTCGCCAGGTCTCTACAAGAACGATTCAGGGCTTTACCCAATACATTCTCTCAGTTTATCAGGACCAGGATTATGCGGGTATATATGTTTATGTGCCTGCAGGTGCCCTACGGGCCGGTGTGGAGCTCAAGGACGGTATCCTGCCTGTAGAAGTGCTTGAGGCAGCGGTTACCGCAGTTACAATATCTCCCTACGACCCCGACCAGAAGAAAATGGAAAAAGGTTTTCTCCGCACAACTGCTGTGCGCCAATGGTCGCCGATAGAAGTCGGGCAGGTAGCAAATCAAAAAGAACTGGATGATTTTGTCAACCTGCTCAACCTCAATCCCGATAGATACGTCTCAGCAAGGGTAACCAAAGGTATTGAGCCGAACACCCTTTCAGTGAACTATGATATTTACGAAGCGAACCCCTGGCATTTCTTCATCCAGATGGACAACTCCGGCACCGACGAGAGGAAGTGGTCACCCAGAAGCGGCATAATCAACACCAATCTGCTTGGCTTTGATGATACGTTTACCGCGATTTATCAGGCACCATGGTTTTGGGAGTCGGATTGGGATGAGAATTACTCGCTCTATGGCAGTTACGATTTTCCCATTTGCGGACCTCGCCTTCGACTGAATGTTTATGGCGGATACAGCGAGTATGATATACCGTCCGGAGGCATCAATTTCATGGGTAGCGGTTCGTTTGTCGGTGGTAAGTTGCGCTATAACGCCTTCCAGACGAACGGCTGGTTCTTTGATGTTACCACCTCTTTCAGCCACGAAAGAAGCAGGGTTACTTCTTCGTTGGCTGCGCTGTTCCCGGGATTTTTTGCAAGCGACGTTGAGTACCAGTTGTGGGGCATTGGTCTGGATGTCCACCGCAAAGATGATATGTCCGACACTTCCGTTGCAGTTGAAAGACTTCAAAGTATAGGGGGTTCCAAAGAGGCGCATTTCAAGGCTGCACGGACAAACACCGACGATAATTTTACTATCTACACGGCCACAGCCGCTCACAGCCAGTTCCTCAAACCTGATAAGGTCGAGAGAATCAGCGGTACTTTCAAGTACATATACCCCACTGCGAGACTGGTCCCTGCAAGGATGACCACCTTCGGCGGGATGTACACCGTCAGGGGATATGATGAATTTGATATTGTTGCCGACGGCGGATTGCTCGCATCAGCTCAGTATGAATATGACCTGGTAAAGTATGACGAGGCAAAACAGACGCCTGAAGTCAAGCAGATGCAGAGGCAAAAAGGCGAAAAACCCTTCATCAGGAAGCTGGCCCCCTTGGCGTTCTTCGATTACGGCCGCGCCAGAACCAGAAACACCGTAGCCGGCGAAAAAGGCGACCAGACACTTGCATCGGTAGGTACCGGTGCACTTGTAGAGCTTGGCGATAACTTCAGCGGAGGAGTATATTACGGCTGGCCGCTGACAGGAACCGCCGGTACCGACAAAGGTCAGGGAAGATTCAACGTCGGAATGATGCTGAGATGGTAAAAATTTTCCCGGCAGCGTAGTCGGGATATAGATATAGAGTATAGATGGAGCTGTAAAATGAAGGTTTTTATATAAACTGTACTTTCCAAAAAGAAAAACGCTAAGCAACAAGCTTTAGCAGCTTATAAAACTGTTTATGAATTTTGTTAATCTCATGGCTTTTATCAGAACTAACAAAAAATGTCTGCTTCAAAA
>Ga0180432_10007604_pt1 | contig 13709 bp, 16 predicted proteins | sample SS_ome_10_FD_132414 | JGI IMG/M metagenome (GOLD analysis project Ga0180432, IMG submission 132414) | Hypersaline lake sediment archaeal communities from the Salton Sea, California, USA - SS_1_MS_2 metaG | ecosystem: Environmental > Aquatic > Non-marine Saline and Alkaline > Hypersaline >...
GTATGTTCTATTTCATAACTCTTACTTGCGCTTGTTTCAACAACAACATCCTCTGTTGTGTCTCCGCCAAGTTGAATACTTAATGATGCACTACTTCCTGTTGTTGATTCTATCGTAAATGATACACGATATGATTTAGAAGCAAAAAATGTTGCGAGGTATCTCGCTATCCCCTGGTTGTCGTCATCATCGGTAGACAATTCTAATCTTCCTGATGAAACACTAATGCTACCAGTTCCGGTTGAAGCATCTACCCACGGAGAATCAAGCGGGTCAGATGTAATAAGCTCATCACCGTCTTTACTCCTCAACTCTTTAGAATTAAAAACATTTTTAATATTTGTAAAGAATGTTGGATTTGTCCATTCCTGAAATGTCCCGGATAACCGCCATTGACCTTTTTTGGTAAAATCAAAATTTCTTAATTTGCGGTATTTATCTGTTGGGGCAATATTTTCACTTACATTCGATAAAATTCCACCCGGCACAAATTCCACAAGTTTGTTTTCAGGCATTACATTCTCCTTAGAAATCAATCGGTTTACATACAACACCATCGTCTCGATGCTTGCTTTTAAGCCTGACAAGATCACCACGCATGTCCGCATAATCCACCTTATCAGCTTGCCACATTGGGTTTTTAGCCATTCCAAGATTAATCCCCGCTTTCAAAATTATCATTTCATGATATGCTTCCTCAATCTTAGGCTCAATATCAAGTTTGCTACTTACAATTTCATCATTAGAATCAAACAAATCACTAAATACAGTATCTTTCTCTGAATAATTGCACTCTAATATCCCGGTTGACGCTCTTGGATATACACCAATAACATCCTTGTTGCCAATGCGCCTAATGTAATAATATAACGGCGTTCCGGTCGTATAATCCACATCAGAATAATCAATAGGTGCTATACGATTATTATTGAAATTAACCCCATCTTTCACCTCATAAAAGCCGGTTGGTAACTCCATTTCATCTACATTAACAATATCAAGTTCATCAATTACTAATGTGTATCCACCGTGATCTTCATCGTCTGTTATTAATGATATAGCCTCAATTTGAACATTCTCACTATTCTCTATCTGAAAATATTGGGTAGAGAATAACGCTCCAAATGAATCGACCTCTATATTGATATAACTAAGGTCAGATGCAGTTAACCTTATTCTCATATTTAACAAACTAAATGATGGCGGTGTCCCGGAAAACTTTGCTCTTAGCTTTATATAATAGTTACCATAATACGGCAAGTGGGTATTTAGTGTGTTTCTAAATCCAAGTGCCATAAAATTAGATACAACTATTTGCGCCGTATTATCAGGCCATGTTAATACACCGCCCTCGTATTCAAACCAATCTTCGAGCGTCATATCCGGGTCTGTTACTATACCCTGCGACCTACTAAACGGATAAGTTGAGTTCTCTAAATTTACACTAAGTTTGTTTTGCAAATATCCAATTTCCCCAAGAACCTGCAAGTATGCGTTGTCAAGTTTTTTGACAATTCTACGAACCGACAAATCCGCCCCATATCGTTCCTGAAATTCAGAAATCATTTCTTTTGCTGTCATTCCCATAATTTACCTCTTTGGAGTTGCGGGAGTTATTTTTGAATGGTATAACTCTGAATATTTACCCGCAGTAGTTAATGAATAATCATCAATATTTGCCAAATAACCAACAGCCCCATACATCGCAAATTCAAGCAGTTCATCATCACAAGAAATACTATCTGTGCTATCAGTCAATGTTATCAAAGGAACATAAGTCAATTCCAGCTCATACGAAACATCAGGTGAGAAATAAAGATACCCGTTTTGGACAGTATATATAGGGTCAAGAATGGTTGGTTTTCTCATATACAATGAGTTCCCATACCGTTTAAATATATCAGGATCAGTATATTTTGCATCAATACCGCCAAGGACAACCGCAACATCTTTCAAAAAATCCCCGTCAGTAGCAATATCAGACCCAATCTCTACACCACCGGTTCCTGTTGCTGAATCGTCATCATTCTTATATGGATAATTAAATTCAGACAGCGGGTAACGATTAAGTATGTCACGCAACTTACTTTGTATCTCCGTCAACACTTGTGTTCTACTGAACATTACTTCATCATCATCCAGCAACTCAAATGCACGGTCTATAAGCGACTTTCCAGTATAAGCCATAACTTACCCCTTATTCAGGTTTATCTTCGCTTAGCTTTGCTTGTATGGCTTCTAATACTACTTTTTTAGAGAACTTTACCCATACCATCTTTATGCCAAGTTTTTTTGCTTTTTCCACAAGAACATCTTTTGTGGTGTTTTTTAAGTCGGTTTCTGACATTGTTAAAAACATTTGATCCGGCATATCTTCAGATACCTTTTTCACAACATCTTCATTCACGTCCTGCCAATTCCCCGGGTCGTCCTTTAGTATCAGGTTAGCCCAAAATTCAGGTAGTTCCACATAGCCGTCAACTACCGGAAATTGATACCCTTTATTCATGCCAATAACAGAGGGACATTCCCTGCTTTCATTTATAAACTTCAGTCTTTTGGTTTTGTTTGCCATGATAATCCCTTTCGTTTAATATTAAAAGGGGGCATCAAGCCCCCTGATATTATGACGGAGTTCCGTCTGTTGACATAGCCCATGTAGTAGATGTTTGTTTATAAAACATCGTTCCATCGGTGGTCAGCATCAAAATTGAACCAATCGGTGCGTCGTCAAACGTGGTTACACCTTGAGGTGTCGTGTCGGCAATAATAAAGTGGATGGTTGTGCCATCGTCACGTTTGAATACTATTGCATCATAAGCAGTTGGTTCATTTTCTGCATCATAATCAGCTACTCTAATATAAGCCATCATTTCCTCCTAATTTTATAAAATTCATAAAAGATAATACATCCCTTATGTTATACTCCGGTCGACAGACCTACTCCGTCATTGTAAACAACATTCCATGCTAATGCTCCACCAACCGTGATTGCCTCTAATTTGATAGCATCTCTGGCAGCACCAAATGTCAAGGTGTTATTTCCTGTCTGGTTTACTCCGGATGCTGCCGTAATCACTCTATCACCAACAGCGTAAGTGTCGCAATACAAATGCAGAGTTTGACCTACCACGGTAGGAATCGCCAATGTATTTGTTTCAGCAGCGGCCGTAGTAATCGCAATTGAAGCGTGCATATACGTCACCGGAATAGCTTCCCCGTCACCAGGGTCTGTAACTGCATCAGGCAATCCAGTATCGCTTACCCATTCCGTAGCGGTAGTTTTAAAATACTTTTTCGCATTAGTTCGGTCTATGGCGATTGAGCCTACTGGCGCATCATCGAAGGTTGTTACAAGGGAAGGGTCAGTGTCAATTAGCAATATATTAACCTGCTCACCATCCTTTCTTCCCAAGACCAATGCATCATATATTGTAGGTTCATCATCAGACTGAAAGTCCAATACCCTCAAATAAGCCATTTTAAAGCTCCTTATTTTAAAATTCAAATTAAATAAGCGGGATGCAGAACACCCCGCCTATCGGGGATTAGTGCTTACGCACCGTGGGCTATCATGGAGAATATGTTCCAATCAAGCAGGATGAATCATTGTATACAGTTCCGTCAATATCGAAATCTGCACGTCTGTCACCTACAATCATTGCTCCACCAACTTCTTTTGTGTTTTCATGATCGTAAACTTCAGTGGTGTAATACAGGTCAAAACCAATACCACGTGCCAAGGCATTTTTACCTAACACCATTCCAAATTTTTTACTTGAATCAGTAATGGTGTCCATCCAGCTTGTGCTACCCCATTGAACTGTAATGTTCGGGTCAGAACCGGATGTGACAGCACCTTTTACAATGTTAATATCTTCAAAAATTACAAACCCTGCATATTCACCGGCTGCACCACTGAAAATCGGGTTTTCTTTTGCCATTCCATCAACAAAAGCACGTGAATTTGCTGCAACCCAATCACTATCAGCACGAAGCTGTCTAACTTGGTTTGGATGCAATACTAATAACCAAAACTTTTTACCATTTTTAGTCATTATCTGAGAAATCTTCAATTCCATAACTTTTACTTTTAGAGATTCAAGTAATGATGCAGACATGTAATCTCCGGAAGTTGCAGTCAATCCGTTCACTGCTGTTCCAACTGCGTTTTCATAAGCTGAAGTTGCAGGAGTTCCACTTACTTTTGTTGCTTCACTGCTCACTGATGTAAAAATATGAGGATGAGAACTAACACCATTTGCAGCTGTAAACCCATATCCACCCCTGGTGGTTGCTCCGGTAATGTTTTCTGAAAAACCATAATACATAGCATGGGTTAATCCGTAAGTATTGTTCCAGTCCGCAAACCAATCAGACAATAACGGTCTTGCGTTGTTCATCATCTGGAATGCTTTTACTCTCAGGTTTGACATTCTTCCACCCTGAGCCGATACACCCTGTCTTACCTGATTGATGTAGGCAGTAAGATATTTGATGCTCATTTTTGATACAAAACCGGTCAATTGTGAATCACCATATTTTGCATCATCACTGATTCTACTTAACATAGGAATGATAATAGAATCACGGCCTTCCTGAACAAAATCACGATGCACTGTAACGATAGAATCTACCGGAGCAGGCATAGCATTCAGGCTTGGTCTTTTTTCAGGAGGGGTAGTTGTCTTTGCAAACCTTCCCCAAAATGTTTTATACCATGCTTCCCGCTGTAACTTTTTGTTAAGCAGTGGCACGTTAGCAGTTTCTGTTCTGCCAAAATAACTTATTCCAGTTGCCATTTTTTTATCCTTTCATTTACGATTCGTTTTCTCTCCGAATCTGCTCCTCAATGGCTCTATCTAAATCATCATCACTAACATCATCACCAAGCTGTTGTGCTTGTTTTACAATATCTTTGTCCGGTGATAATTTAGTTTTCCCGCTTCTCTTCGGTTCACCATGTTCAGGTTTTCCGTTTTCCAACTTATCAATTAATTCCTGAGAACCTTTCCTCTTTGCACCAACAATAAGCCTGTTGCGGTTTAGATAAATATGAGCTACACTAAGAGCTTCTTCGGGATATTTCCCAAACTCGTCTTTGTGGAATAATTTCTCAGCAAACTGAGCAACCTTAATATACTCAGGACTTTTTGAAAATTCTTCCAATTTCCCAATATCATTAACATCCACACCGAGTTTTTTTGCAAACCCAACAAATTGCCTTGTGTTTGAATCAGATGCAGCCTGTACCGCTTTATTACGTTCAACCTCAATTTGCTGTTTCTGCATATTTGCATTTAATTCATATTGTGCTCTCTTAGCCACAAGTAAATCATATGCTACGGGATCTTCTTCCCGCAATTCCATAAGCTCCTCTTTCGATTTCTTAAGAAAATCAGGAACTTCATCGCCACTCCCGGAATCATCTTTTTTACCATCTCTATTCCCGTGGCTTAAATTCTTTACAATATCATCTATACTTGCTTCTGTATGTTCTTCTTCTGCTAAAAATTCAGCAAAAGGATTTTCATCTGCTTCTTCACCTTCACCACCAGATTCTTCACTTTCTTCACCTGAGCTTTCTTGCTCTCCTGCATTAGCTTCTTCACCTTCAGCTTCTTCGCCTTCACTTTGTTCTTCTTCTACATTTTCATCGGCATCCGCTTCTTCACCATCGCCTTTATCACTCAATATTTCTTCAATGCCTTTATCCAATTCTTCATCACTAATATCATCGTCAACTACGGTTTGACCCATATCCTGGTTTTCATTGTAGAAAAATAAATTCTTTCTTCTCATTGCATTTCCCCTTAGTTTTTACCCATGTTTTCATTACTGTCACGCAGTGCCCTCGCTGTCATGACTTGTTTTTGTTGTTGGTCATTTATTAACCCACGCATCTGCAATAGTTGGTTCACGTTTTGACCAGCCATTTCTTCCTGTTGCTGTTCTGCTTGCATACCCATTATCTTATGGATGTATTCAATTTGTTCATCAACATCGGTTAAATCTGAATCTTTTAATATCCACGGCCAATAAACAAGCTCCGGTGGCATCATCCTTGTCAGTTCGATTTTCTGCATGAATTTCGCCAATCTTGCCGTTGGAGTATTGTCACCTGATTCAATCTTTATACCAATATTAGCTTTCCGGATGTCATTTATAATTGACCCGTCTGGTTGCATTACATTAATACCGTTAATTTCAACCTCACCATTTTCAGATACCACATTGAATATTTTCTCCGTTGTTTCGCATTGAGCAGCAACATCGGCGGCATACTGCCACGCTTGTTTTAATGACCGTTGGTTGTTAGAAAATAGGTGTTCAAGTAATCCTCTACCTGCTTCAACTCTTTGTCTAAATAGTGTTCCGGTTTCTTCTCTTGTTTGGTGAAAACCAGCCATATTAGGGTTAATACCAGATACCATCTGCATTTGGTCAGGTCTTTTATCAGTTGTCATCATCAGGTTAGAACTGTATTGGTTAGGTTGTATCTTTTCCGGCTTTCTGCCATCATTATGCTCAATTACAATACCATTCTTTGAACCATGCTCTCTTAGCCATTGCGGGTCAACGCCGCTACCTTTAGATAAATACCAGCCACTGTTAGCAGTAGTGTTTATAATGTGCAGTATTTGGCTCTCACGTTTATTGTAATCATCCTGGAGGCCAATAAGGTTTTTAGGAACACCAAACACTTCTGTTTTCGTATGCAGAAAATCATAACCCCAAAAGCAAACGAACGGAAATCCGCCATTTTTACTCTGTATTTTGTATTTATGGGTATCTGCAAGGGTTAAACCAAGAACCGGGCATACAACAGTAAGCATTAACACATCTTTTTTCTTTGATATTACCTTTAAATTAGGGTTAATACTCATAAGATACTGAAGTTCTTTTTTATCTTTAGGTGGTTCAAAATAATCACCGGTCATTTGGTCATACAAAAAGCTGGATAAAACACTTTGCTTCTCATAAAAATACAAAACTTTGTATAAATCATCAGCTTGGTCATATAATTCAAAGATAGTTAGTTGTTTTGAGCCGGTTAATTTGGTAAATATACCCTTTACCAGCTTAACACCCTTTTCCCACCAGGTATTTTTCTTTTCTTTAAATTGTCCGGCTGCTTCTTTAATTTTCTTCTTTTTGTCCGGGAAATTAGTTAAAAGTTCATCTATGCTCATCCAGTGGTGTCTAAATGCAAAACGGCAATCCGAAAGATCAGGTTCGGTAGAGTTTGGGTCTAACAAAGTAGTAAACGGGTCATCTGCCTTTATCTCAACACTACCTTCAACATCTTTATCGTCACCAAACGTCAACGACACTGAACCAAACCCGCCAATTATGGCATCAGCCATAGCGACACCGAAGCTGTGCGGGGTATCGTTTAACTGCTCATAATACATAAGCAGTTTTTTCATAGCAGCAGCTTTATCTTTATCATTACCCCTTAATGGATAGCATGAAACGCCATTCCGGTTCAGCTTCTGGCTTCCAAAAGCGGTCAATACCTGCCCGAATATCATGTTTATAGTAAGATGCGGACGGTTTTCTCTATCCAGCTTATCCTCAACAGCTTTATCCCACTGATCTCCGGCAACATATTTGTAATGTGACCATCTGCTATTAAACACCGGCGTCCATTCTTCAAGAACCTGATTATACAGCTCCACTATTTGTGCAAAACTCGACTTTTTCATTTATGCTCCCATAAAAGAACCGGAATTATTATTCCCGGCGTTCATTATTTTCTCACGTAGCATATCACGCCACGTCTTGCGTTTAGGTTGATCCCCACCTTCATTTACAACAGCAGCCATCGCATATCTCCAATCATCAGCACAGTGATCCTCAGCAGTCGTATCTAAATCTTCAGGGTTCGTTTTATCATGTATCAATCCCGGCACAGTTCTCACAAAATCATCATTCTCTCCTATAAAGTATGAAAAAATTGGTTCTTTTGCAAGGTTTGGATTCAAAATATCTTTACAAACTTGCCAACCAGGCACTCTTGCGTTGTTTGCTTTTATCAAATTCAAGCCATGTGCGCTAAATATATCCGCCGGTGAATAGCTGTTAGCCTCATCCATACGCCGTTTCGTAAACATTGATGGATCAGCATATATAACTTTCGGAACTTCACCATGAGTATAATGACAATTGTTGCAAAATTGAATAATATTCTTCGCATGTTCACTCGCCGTTATGTCAGCCCGGTAATATCCACCAACACGAATTATTTTATACGGGTGTTTTCTTACAGCATAAAGACCAAAGCTCGTAGGCGCACTCTCTCCATAATCAAGACCACCAAATATCTCCCATTCATCACGCCTTAACATAAATGGCTTCCTGCCATGAACCAATGGACTGAATTGTTTAAAGAACTGCCCTTTAAATACGTTCCAGTCACCCTCTAACAGCATTTTCCTTTCATCAGGTGGCAATGACTTTAATCTTGCTACATAACCAGGGTCATTCTCCATAATAGCAGGGTTATCATACACCTTTGCCGGTATAAACTGCCTACTCAAAGAGTTACCTGTCGGTGCGGGAACTTCTACAAAATATTCAGAATTATTCTCATAATTAACACGCTTCTCATAATGTCTTATCTTATATGGGTCAATATCCGGCCTGAAATAATAACGAACCCATGTATGACCCGGACCGCCAGGGTTTGTAGCCGAACGTATATATGTATTAAGTTCAGGTGACGATTTCCTTAACCGGGATATTAAATATTTGTATTGGTAATATGTAAAGTGAGTAAGCTCGTCAAACGCTATATACGTAAATTCTGCCGATTGATACTGCAATGTGGTGTCGTCATTTGACATATGACCAAACCAATAAAGCGCACCAGACGGAAACTTCCAATAATGCTTTGAACCATTATAAGTCGCTCCAAATGCCGGAAATATCTTCTTACTACGAGGAATTGCACTACGTTCCAACTCAGGGAATGTCCTCCTGAAATATATTGACTGTGCATTAGGGTTACCCATATCACGCAAACCCTCTATCATTAATACCTCGCTTTTTCCGCCGCCAGCCGCTCCACCATACAATAATTCATCCACAGAAGATTTCATAAACTCTTCCTGTGGTCTGCTATTTGGTCGCCATTCACTCATTCCTTGCTCTCCACTACTACGACTTCCTTACCACCAATTTCCTCTTTCTCCGGCATATATATATTAATCTGTTGCGCCATCACTCCCCTCGCTTTATCCGCACTGTCACGCCAATCCACATCACTCGTCTCCCTGAGTGCTATATTTATTGCCTGAACATTGCCCTCATCTACACGCTCCATTAACTTCCGCATCGCACCCATCCGTAATTCCTGCTTTACTATCCGAAACTCACGAAATATCGACTCACCAAACTTTCCCATATACATATAATACTGAGAACTGTCCAAATCCAACTCCTTCATTATCTCCAATGGCTTTAATCCACGATATACCAAACCGTCTATGAATCGCTCCAACATTATCTTCTCGTCAGAACTTAACTCCATAATTTCACTTTTTTCTTTTTTTTCAGACATTTGTAAACACCCCCTACCCCTTTTTTATACTGATTCTTTAAAACATGAAAGAAATAAATGTGTGGATATATAGAAATACTGTTCCACTACCCCTCCCCTGCTCCCCTCCCTACCCCGGCCATCTTTCGAATTGTTGCGCTTGCTCGGGATCCTGATCACTCTGCTTGCTCAGTTGTTCACGGTCTCAATCACTCTACTGTATTATACTGTATTCTCTCTGCTATATCAACCACAAACACCACTACGATTGTATAAAGTGCAATCATATAATCAATCCTAAGCCACGATTATTAGTGAAGTAATACTAAACCATGCCATATTTTACCACTTGTTTAGCTCCCAAATACCACAATACCATGAAGTAGTGAATCGCTGTATCGCTATATATATCAGGGTTTCTATGTTTGACGTTCGTGTTAAACATGGAAGATAAATGTGCTGATATACATTCCAACTAAATTAGTCATCCTACCAATTACATTGTTGTTGTTATTCTTTCGCTGTATTGCTTCCCGTATCAAGCAACGTAAAAGTCATCTATATTCATACATTCGCATATAGTCATGTAGTAATTGAAAATAGGTTGAGATGGGAAGTTTTGAAAGAATAGTTATAGAAGGTGGATTTGTTTAAGTTTTGTTGGTTTTGGGTAAAAAGAGGGAATATGTGTAAGACTGTAAAAGTTGATTAATGGCAAGTTTAACGGCTTACTTGTAACGGTTCCGGATGCCCTTTGACTTATAGCGGTTAGGATATTACAGGCGGTTCCGGTCTATGTGGTGGCCTTGCTACGCTGCCCTATTACTCCGATTTCCGTAATAACGACCTGAATTCGCGCCCTACTACCAGCACATATTTAATGACGGCTTGTAAGGTTCGGACTTACTAAGCTCAACTATTTTTAATATATGTATATTATTCAACATTTTCAAGGTTTATTTTTCCGATTGCATTAAGTGCAAGCGTGAGGCTGGCCTGACGGGGCTTTTGTGTGATTCTTAATAGTAAGGCATGGCGTTTATGATCGTGCCTTAGAATTGCTCTGGTGATAGAATGTGATATATAACCATTTGACCAATTTATCAAGTGTATATGCTTGATTTCGGGCTTAATTTAGTGCTACTTTAAATTTTTTAATTTTCAAAGTTGCGCTACGTCACATTCAACTGACATCCATTTCACTATATTTATAATAGTTGAGGCAAGAAACTAACTAAACAAAGGGGTTTGACATGACAAAAGAAATTATTGAAATTAAGCAAAACAATTAAGACTTTGACAAGTATAAATTGCTTGCAAATTGTATTAGCAACGATGCCTTGAGACCAGCATTATGTGGCATTTACTCAACAGGAAAAAAAGTAATGGCAACAGATTCAACAAGAGGTGTCATATTTGAAAATTTAGACCTGCCTCAAGGGTTTTATTCAGTTGTGAAGAATGTTAAAACGATTATTCAGTTAGAAAAGATAGAATATAATTATGAATATCCCGGCTTGGAAAAAATTATTAATGATGCTGTGGAAAACAAAAGAAATAAGGTTGAGTTAAATAAAGAATATAACAAGGCCGTAGATGGACAGGTTGACTGGGTAGAGGGTTCTTTTTATCTAAATGTTTCAAAAGTTATTAAAAATTTAAAAGATGGTGCATTTATAAACATAGACTACCTGAAAGAAATATTGTTTTCAAGGTTGTTTAAATATCATTATTCAGATACAAGCGGGGTAAATTTATTCATGGGTGATGGTGTCAATTGCATTATAATGTCAATTCAGAGCAAATAACCTTTAACCTTCCAACATTGCCTTGATCCGTCAAGGCTTTGTTAGGCGGTTAAAACTAAAAAAAGGGGTTTGACATGAAAACTAAAAAAGAATTTTTAAATGATTTTAGCAGAAATTCAGAATTGGCAAAAAAAGTATTAAATCAAATGGGGGCAAGTTGGCAAGAAATTAAAGAATGCCCTTATAATTATAGGGACGCTGGAGCTGGTGTATCTGGATTTATTTATTATTCAGAAACAGAACCATTTGCAAAAAGGAACATTGAGTTAATCCTGCAAACATTAAATGAGTTTGAGCAAGAAATGGGTGAGCCACTAAAAAAAGACAATAACAACTTGCTGAATTGGTACGCATGGTTTGCACTGGAAAACACCATACAAGAAATAATCGACTATTTAGAACAATAAACCAACTTTCCGGCTGCCCGATCCCACACAAAACACACCTTAACCTTGTATCAGGTGGCCGGAATAATTTTTCATAAACGAAGCGAGGGGAGCAAAAAATGAGAGTTTGCCGGATAAAAGTAGTTTGCGCCTGGTGCGGGAAGTTCTTAGCCTGGAAGTCCGGAAAAACATCCGGCATTTCTCACGGAATTTGTGATGGATGCTTAACAAAACAATTGAAAGGGGTGAAACATGTTAACACCACTGGAATTTGCAGCAGTGCTGGCGATTATTTTTGTCATAACAATGTTTAAAATATGGCGGGATGATTATACTAAGACGAAGCGAAAAAGAAAGGCCATAAAATGATAAAAATAATGGCGATCGGATGGGTGATTGAAAATCCGACCGTATATAACAAAAAGAATACCAGCATGCCGTTTACACACGTCCGGCTACGGTCAATAGATGTATATTATACGGTTAAAAAAGAACGTAAAAAGAGAGTTGTGTATATAAATTGTATCGCCTACCATGAGAATCAAGCAAATAGAATACTCGATAATATCAGGGAGGGCGACAGGGTATATATTGAAGGTAGCTTAAAGGTAAATCGTGGAACGGTAGAGCAGGGATACTACCATAATATAGTTATTAACAAAATAATGAGGGTATAAATAATGTTTATTGCGATAAAAACAGGGTATGGCAAGAAGAAAACAGCTTACGCCATATCAGACTATAAAAAAATAAAAAAGTCCGGTTACGTTAAGGATATGACCGATTTATATAATATCCTTACAAGTAATAAAATAGACGAAGTGTTTATAGAGGACACTTATTTTACTGAATACAACACGGACACGGCAAAAGTCTTAGCAAGGATAACCGGCAAACTTGAAGCGGTGGCGGAATTATTGGATAAGCCGGTCAAATTTGTAACGCCTGGAGAATGGCGAAGCGGATATAACGGGATCAGAGAAATTGCCGCAAGCGGAGTTGTCGGAAAAACGATAAAGGAATTAAATTTAGCCTGTGCAATCTTGATAGCTTATTACTTATCGGGATCACCGGGGAAGGATAAATAAAATGAAAAAAAAAATAGTTCACATCGACCATAAACACAGGTTAAAGATAGTCAAGACCCGGCGGGTTTTACCGTTCCAGGTATGGCACAACAATACCTGTATAAGCCAAAGAAAGCAGTTGTCCGACGCTATTATAGACTTCAACAATAAAGTAAACGAGTTAAACGGAGTGAAAGATGGATAATTTCGGAGATTTTCACCAAGTGCAGACCAAAGCACAAAAGAAGATAATCGAGATTAATAGAGAATTGCTATCTGCTGAAAAACAACTGATCGAGACAACCGATAAATTTCTTGCAGACAAGAGTAAAGCTAACGGAAAGCAACACAAAAAAGCAGCACATTGCTATAAAAATATGATTTTGTGCCTACAATATTGGCAAAATCAAGCAAATAAGGTTGACTAAACAAAATAATCAAAAAACAGCTTGACAAAACTCCCTTTATGCGGTATAATTAAAGAAAACGGAAGGAGTTAAGTTTGAAAGCTGAAGCAGTTAAGCAACTAAGGACAAGCTACGATCTAACACAGGCGCAGGTAGCGGTTTTGTTAGGCTTAGGACACGGCAAGAGAGTATCTGAAATTGAAACCGGAAACATGGATGTTAGTCCGGCAGTGGCGACAAAGATAGTAATAATCCGGCATTTTAGACCAACACGGGTTAAGGTGTTAAAGTTAATTGAAAAAATAGAGGGAGAGGTGAAAAATGGATATTAAAACTATACGCGAGGCAGTTGTAAAAAACAGAGGTGGATTCGAAGAGGCTACCTATTCACAGATAATAACAATATGGACGGCTTTGGATAAATCGGTTCAGGAAAAGTACCTAAAATCAATCAGCAAAGAAAGGAAGACTAAACATGCACTTAGCGTTGGAACCGA
>Ga0180432_10007606_pt1 | contig 13708 bp, 4 predicted proteins | sample SS_ome_10_FD_132414 | JGI IMG/M metagenome (GOLD analysis project Ga0180432, IMG submission 132414) | Hypersaline lake sediment archaeal communities from the Salton Sea, California, USA - SS_1_MS_2 metaG | ecosystem: Environmental > Aquatic > Non-marine Saline and Alkaline > Hypersaline >...
AGTTGTCATTGCCCGTTCCGCCGAAGTACTTGTATGCCTCGGTGTCGGGGTCTGCGGCCGCATAGTATCTGCTGCCGTGGAACCTGCCATCCGGGTCAAACCAGAGCTGTCCCATGTCGTCAACAACAGCGAACCAATTGTTATACTCCTGAGAGTTCCCCTTGTCGGGTACAACCCTCAGATAGAACTCAGTCCAATACAGTGGAGTTGAGGTCCTCTGGTCGTTGTCATTGCTTGGGAACGGATCTGTGATCCTTGACGGGGTGACGTTTATAAGGACTTCGCTGTTTCCGCTTGTGTTCATTGGGTCAATCCACATAACGGATCCTGGTCCTGGCATCGGGTACTGTTTTGTTCCCCATGCTGTGCCTACGCCATCAAAGTTCCTTGTCTTATCCAGAACCAGCGTGTTACCGTTCCATCTTGCACCAACGGGCGCAAACCTGTTGGCTATAAAGATTCCTGGAACATCCTTCTCTCCAGCCTGAACGCTTTCTGCTGATCCAAGACCGGGCATTAGAGCCAATGATGATGTCACCATCAGCAATGCAATCACAAGTCCTATGATCTTTTTCATTACATCGTCTCCTTCCGCCTGCACAACTGCAGACTCAATGCTTCACTTGCCCCTGACAGGGACACACCCGCAAGAGCATTAGTATCGCAAATCAAAAAACTCAGCTGTGAATGCCTCATCCACAGCTCCACATACGATAGGTGCAATTAGCGTGCCACAGATACAATTATTGATATATCAAGGTTTCTTATACCATGTCCTGTCTGACTGATTTCGCAAGCATCGTGATATCTGGGCTTGAATTGAGTAACATAACCTCATTATGTATATGGCCTGCACACATTATTATATTTTACTCATGCATGTTTACTACGGATTCAAGTCCATAGCGTTCGATCATGGCATACAGAGTTTTCCTTGTGACGCCAAGGGCTTTGGCAGACGCGGTTATCTTGCCTCTTGACCGTGCAATGGCTTTAATAAGTGTGCGTCTGGTTACGTCTTTCAGGTTCAGCGACTCACCGCTGAGATTATAATACACACCCTCAACTACGACATCCGATCTATCCACCCCAACCGCGTCTGAAATATCATGTGCAATATCTGCACGCGTTTCATCACTGAGTACATCGCCACTTATCAACATCCACACACCTCCTGTGGGTTTATCACCCACCATCTGTGAAGTACAAATCGTATACTATATATACACTATAGTGTCTGTATTGTCAAGTGTGGCTCAATGTCTTGATTGGCTAGTGAGAAAGGCGTCTATTTCAGCACCACACTCGTCATCAGTTATGGATAGCACCGTTGTGATAATCCATCTTTCTACACATTACATGGTTTAATGATACTGAGTTAACATTTATGGACAGACGTGTCCGAGAATTAGACTGGATTCCCGCTTTCGCAGGAATGACATAGAAAAAACTGGGATGAGGTAGAGGGAGGGATGACGGGGAGAGTGTGATACCCCTTTTTAAGGAAAGAAAGGAGAGGCCAAGGATGGAGAATTATTGTGCGTGAGGTGCAGAATGCCCATATTCTTTACTGCAAAACATCTGACGGTCATCTAACCCGTAAACATGTGTGGTTTGACCCGGATGATTTCAGTTTTCTTGGCGCTTGCTTTGACCCACGAGGTGAACCCTGCAATATTCTCGACATCAGAGATGGACACCTCCTTTACCTTTATAAACTGCCCGAAGGCGCAGTTATCAGATATGACAGCTATGAATTTGATCCATATATAATAGGTTGTATGAAGATTGACTGACAACAGACGATTCCATCATGTTTGACGTATACCAATAGTAACCAATCAATGCCCATGAATTTTTGTAAACAGTAAACATCATATTTTCAATCCATCAAACCTCACCCTTTTCAGTGGGGATAATCAATTCAATGTAATATGGAATATTATCATAAAAGGAAACTCATTCGTTGCTTTAATGATCATGATAGCTAGATATCAAGCTAAGTATAACATCTCCAATATTAAAAAGATATTTCGTCCCAAAATAAAAACCCGCGTCCCAAAAGGAACGCGGGTTGATTTCACAGTATGATCTAAGCTGATATAAAACTCAACTCATTTCATTATCAGTGATTGTCGTACTGAATATGCAGACCGTCATCACCTGTCCATGTAAGGCAACCAATTCTTTCAGCTACTTCCTTTATTGGAAGCAGGATTGTTGCGTTGCCGTTTCTCGGTGCGTTGTACAGGTCTGTGTCAACACCATCAACGGTTGCTGTATTCTGCCCAACGGTAAGGTTCATGGTCACTCCACCGAGTTCGATGGTCACCGATCCACTCATGGTGTTGACGGTGACGGTTGCTCCGAACAGCTCAAACATCTGGTATGGTCCGAATGAGTTTGAATAAGCTTCGATGAGCATCTCAGTCTTGCCGTTGACAGTGACACTAGTCTTTCCGTCAACGAGTACCATCTCGATCCTCTCGATGTTCTCGATAGCATATGGATTTGTCGTTGTAACGTTACCAGCTGAATCAATCGCCTCGATGACAAACTCATTGATGCTTGGAGCGGCGGCGAGTTTGATGTCTTTGGCCTCAAACTTGTCATGGACAACGACAGCCTTGGCTATCTCTGCTCCGCCCTTTTCCTTGATGACGACGGTGCAACCGGGCTCAACGCGACCCTTGAGTGTGATGGTGTCTGCGTTGTAGAAAGGACCTTTTGTCTCAAGCAGTACGGATGGAAGCTCGGTGTCTAGTACCACATAGACTACCTCGGACACAACATTACCAGAGCCGTCTTCGGCGGTTACCGTTATTGGGTTCTTGCCCGGTTTCAGGTTGGCTTCGCCAACGAAGTCGCCGTTTGCTTTGGTCGTGGCTTTCATGCCGTTGACCTTGACGATCGAACCCTTGTCGGTTGATCCGGTTATCTGGATGATCGTCTGGTTAGTGACTGCTGGTGGTGGGTCAACTACGAGGATTGGAGGTATCTTGTCTGTGCAGACCATCATCTTTGTTGAACCCTGCTTGTAGTCATCGTTTGTGGCAGTGATTGTGATGAAGCCAGTTGTGGCTGGTGAAACCTCTATCTCAACCTCACCCTTGCCATCGGTGGTCTTGGACAGATCGAGTCCCTGACCGGTTACCGAAACCTTGGCTCCGCTGACTGGATACTCTGTGCCTACCTCTGTAACTGTTACGTAGAGTGTTACAGCGGCTTTAGGTGTCAGAGGCTCAAGTGTCTTGACGTCAACTGTGAGTCCCTTGCCAACATCTAGTGTCTGGCAGAGTACGCTGTAATACTCGGGTGACTGAAGCTTGATTTCGCCTTCACAGCAGACCTCAGTGTTGAGGACGTACCACTTGTTCTTTGACATGTAGTAGAGTCCAAGCGTGCTTTCGCCAGTGCCTGTTGGGGTGAAGTAGTCTGTAGTCTCGGTTGCGTTGGAGTCGAATGTGGAATCCTTTGTCTTGCCGAATACCTTCGTCTCATACTGGTTGCCCCTGAACATCACTATTCCGTCTTCGTGCATCTTCAGGTCTCTGTCGTCTGCCGGATAGACCATGCAGACCATGTGGTTTGGTACATTGTATACCAGGTCGTAGTTCTCCTGAGCCAGGAAGTTCTTGCTGTATTCTGGTCTGTCGATGTCATCCGCTTCATGGATGGTGATGTGAGGCGGTGCGACAGCGGCAACATGGTCTGGCCATGCTTCCCAGTCGAGGTAGAACGTCTGGTCGTTGGAGACCGTGTACTTGAACCTGCGGTGCATCTGCCTCGGGTCTTTTCTGTCCCTTGGTGGATATCCAACCACATCAGCCTCATTGAGGTTGTTGCCGTAGACATTGTTACCAACGAGTCCGCCGAGGTTGAACACGTCTTCAGCCCAGAGGTAGAACTCTGTCTGAGCGTTGACATCCAATCCAAGGGAGTCGTGGTAGTCCAGGTTGCCATTTGAATCAACGTCAGCAAACAGCGCTCCGGTGAACCAGGCATAGTTATAGATGGAACCAAGTCCCCATCCCCTTACAACGGGCTCTGATGCACCCTCTGGCATGAACTGAAGGTTCGGTGGGATGAGCATGTTGATCGCCCAGCCAAGCATACTTGGATCAGTTGGGTTGACGTAGTCTGTCTCCCATGTGTTGTCAAACTGGAACCAGTTGTTGGTCGTGTTGTACTCGACGTAACCGGAGGCAGTCCTGTTTCTGCAGACCTGATAGGACAGGTCAGAGTCGAGGAAGAATCCGCCGAACTGGTGAAGCTCTTCGTTACCTGGTTCGATGGCTTTTGCAATGCCGTCTTTCCTGCCGGAGGCATTGAAGTCAAATCCAACATGTGGATACAGTTTCTCTCCGCATGGTGCTCCCTCGCACGGATCGAAGTCAAACTCAAAGCTCGCGGGTCTCGTCACGAATGGCGTGAATCGAGCGGTGTTCTTTACACCACCACCGCAGACGGATACGCCCTTGGTGACGCCCTTAACGAGTCTGCCTTCTGCGTCATATACGGTCGCTCTTACCTTATAGACTCGGTTATCACCGGCTGTCATGACAAAGTCTGGATCACCAGGTGTCATGTATGGTGTCTCGGTCTCGTCCTCAACGTTGATCAGTTCATACTCAACATGTGGGGACTCAATCGGTATCCTCAGTACGCCGCGACTCCTGCGGTCCGGGGAGTATACGTACACGATGAACTCATGCTGTTCGAGCCATTCCTCTTCCTTTGGATCGCCAGGCTCACCCTTCCAGGTGGTCACGTCATTGGCACAGAATCCAAGGAATATGTACTGACCATTAATCTTGCCAGAGAAGTTTGTTTCTATCGGTCTGAACGGGATCGCCATGGACTCAACACAGCCGACCATGTCTATGGTACGCACTGAGTAGAGTCTCTCGTTGTTGGCGAGTGTCTCGTCGTAGTTATGGAGGTCAGTCCTGAGATAGTAGTATTGCGGCAGGCTTGCGTCCTGACCATTGTAATACGTGTTGTCTGGATGTGGATCCTTGAACAGGTGTTCCCAGATATCCTCATCCTCTACAAGTGAATCCCCATCTACATCCTCTATTCCCGCAGAGAGGTCAACGGGATCACCAAACTCATTCTTCACCTCTATGGTAAGTGGCGTGTCAGGAGAGATGAGTTCTGGGGTTATACCCGCAGTGAGTTTGTTCGGTGTTGCCAGGTTGACAATTAGGTTGTCCTCCGGCTCCACTGGAATGGCAATCTGACCTGCAAGGTAGACATCGTGAGAGAATCTCATGTTGTTTGCGTCAGGATCAGTCTCCTGGAATGTGTTCTGCAGTGGGCTTGGATCCCAGTATGGAGAGAATGCACGGTCGCTGTTGTCATCACCGTACTTATAGGCGGTTATGTAGAGCGGAAGCAGTTCGTTGTCGTCGATGATGTGGTCCTCATTGAAGTCAAGTCCTGAATCAGTTGGGACACAACCATTGCCTTCCGTCAACTCAAACACGTAATTGCCGTTGTTCCTCTGGAAGGTACGGGCATCTACCAGTCCGCCCGACCATGTGTTGGATGCTATGTTGTATGAACCAAGGATCTCGGTCTCTCTCTCGTTGAATGAGACGATACCATTCTCGTTGATGTCGATTGGAAGGTCATCCCAGGTGACGTCATACTGGGCGGCGTTTCCATCCTGTCTTCCATAGTAGAATCTTGAAGATCCTGGTGGATTGGTTACCCAACCATCTCCAGCGCCCGGGAAGTAGTCTTCCCCGGCTTGCTTAACGCCCCTGTCCTGCCAGACATAAATAAAAGCATCATTACACTCTGGCGAAGCACCCGCAACGTCATTGTGGTATGGCTCGTTCTCTTTCAGTTTGATCTCGAGCTTGTTATCGATGCCAAGTGGCACATGTCTGATCTCATCGTCGTCTGAGATGAGATACTCCATCTCGAGCGCGTGTACATCAATGCCATCGGTTGGCGGTGAGGTACAGCAGTCCTGGTACATCTTGAATGTGCCGTCATAGAGTGTGACATAAACTAACACCTTGCCGGGCTGCCATGGAATGAGTTCGTCGATGACAAACACGTTATCAGTGTTCTCATGCATGCCTGAACCGATTGGGTTCATATAGCCGATGGATGCGAAGTTGAGGTTGTTCAGTTTCTCGATGAATGGGTTCGGCTTCCTGAACTGGTCATTGGCGTTTGGAATATCACCGTATGGAGCATAGGGTTCGTTGACCGCATCACCATTGAAGTTTTGGGTGACTTCGACCATCTCATACTCTGACCAGTTGGTCTCATCGATGACAAGCTCACCTGACCAGTCATACTGGATCGGCACGTTGTCCATCTGGTTGTACTTGTATCCAGAGACAACAGAACCTGTTACATAGTTCATCTCTCTTGGTCTTGCAAACGGACCTGAGACCACCATGCGGGTTATCCTGCGGTCTGGATCGTGGTCTGGGTCGAAGGAAAGGTGTCTTCCCGAGCCGTCCTTCAGCACGAAGACGAGCATATAGTCTGTCAACGGGAAGAACTCGGTTCCGAGCTTTCCAAACCTCTCAAACTGCAGGTGATCCTTGGACTGACGTGACCATATGGCTGGATAGGCGTTCCATCCGAATGGTCCGCCGTGGTCGCCCCAGCGCTGTCCGGTGTGCCTACCCGTGTGAGTCTGTCCACCTGGGTAGCAACGGAATTCGGTTGGTACATATCTGAGTATTGGATCATACGGCGCCATTATCTGAGGTGTCGGGTAATCAAGTGGTGATAACGGACCTATGTAGTTGCCGGAGGTGTTGCCAGCTGTGTAGTTGACCTCGGAGAACTGAAGTCCATGGTCGATTACGTGGAACTCGGCAAAGTTGACGTATGGATCTGGCGGGTAGACCTTCATGTCGAGCACACCGCAATAGTCTATGCCATTATCTGGTTTGTGCTGGGACTCAACCCCGCCCTGAATCTTATCAAACACAAAGTATGGAGCGCCATCAAGCATATCAGGATGGGCGATGGTGGAGTTGTAATCGAATACGGTCATATGCGAGTAAATACGGATCTCCATGTGAGTTGAACCATCAATCGGCTTGGCGAGAGCAAGACACTTTCCGCCGGCTTCAACATCTGATTCCTGACCGTATGCCGTTACGTATGTTGGTATACCGTACTGGTAGATGTGACCAAAGGTACCATCGAATATACCGAGTTTGTCTGAGTGAAGCTGGCTGTGGTAATCGCCTGTGATATCACCCAACTCGGGCATACCGTCAATCCCGCATGGATCACAGAGACCCTTGCCGTTGGAACAATCTTCATCAACTATTGTCGCCTTATCATTGACAAGCACAGGGGTTCTCTTGACATCATCAGTTGGGTCAATGGGGAAGCCCTGTGTCCATTCCTGACCGATGATAACATCGTTTGGATCGAGAGCATTCGGAATCTGCGGGTTGTTGAGGGTTGCAGTAACTGTTGGCTCGTACCAGTACCAATAGTAGTAAGAGCCGTCAGTGTTGTACTGAATAATAAACTTGTGCATGTCGGCTCTTGGGTCGTCTGGTGCGCCACAGCACAGGAATTCAACGCCGCCGCCATGGGCGTTGTAGTTGACTATGTTGGTATGGAAGGGCTGTTGTGCGGTGTTGTTATCAAACGGGATTGAGAACGGGATATCTGCAGGATCATTAACATCGTTCTCATTATCAGCGTCTGTGAGGGTCAGTTCAAGATTGGGGAAACGCTGGTCGAGTGTGGTTATACAGAGCTTGTTGGCTTCGATGTTCAGCTTCTCTGGAAGTACCGGTATCTTCTGTTTCCTGAAGCAGTCATAGTTGTTCTTTAGGAAGTCTGGTAGTGGTGGATACGGGAGTACCGTGTCGTCTGGCACCTCTGGTACGGTTATGTATCTGAATGGGGTCTGGCCAAGGTATGGTTGCATGGGACTCTTGTACCACTTGTCCCAGAAGTAATCACCATATTTGCCGTCTGGCGGTGCAGGTGCGACTCCGCCCTTCTCGCGGATTACGAAGAGTTCTACCTGATCCTGAATATCGCCTGGCGGGTAATGCATGCAGGTTCCCCTATACGGGGTGAACTGGAATGTCGCCTCGGGTCTGTCTGGGGTTAGTTCATAGAGAACATTATTGATTCTGACCTCTCCAGATGGGCTCTGGAATCTACCGTTACCCTGAAGAAGGACGTATCCAACCTCATCGGGTACCCATGATGGTCCATCCCAGTGACCTTCCCTGAGTTCAAATCCATCCTTAAAGGATATGTTGAACTCAGTTGTCTGCTCGACCTGAAGATCGGATGATTTCTCAATGACTGCGCCTGGATCGCCGGGGATGACTTCCATGTCCATGTATCTCTTGACACCATTCCTGCCGTAGGTAATGCCCTGGACTGGAGTCGAGTAGTACCAGTCGTCTGTTACAGAAGTCCTGGTTCCGCATGGATAGAAGGTTCCGCCGTATTCGACCGGCGTGAGTCTTATCCAACCCTCAGAGACGGTACCAAATGGGTTTGCCCAGGAGGCCACGTTGTCATCGGTTGGGAACTCGAGGTGTGGATCCGCCGTGTCTTCGTCCCACTGCTGGGTACCGAAGGCGAATGATATATCATATATAAACTCACCTGGGTCATACTTATAGTTCATCGGGACGGTTTTGGTGGAGTCATATGGATCTGGGTGCGCCCAATCTAGGTAGACTGGTGTGCAGTCGCCTGATCTGACGATGTATCCATTGCCGTTTACCCAGCCCTTGAACACGAACTCGTCGTAGTAACTGCATATGAATCCGCTCAGGTCGTTTCCGCCATCGATATCGTTGTAGTTATCATGCGCGCCGGTACCGGGATTTGCATCAACATCCTGGTCGCCGGGGGCAACGATTGAATCCTTGTGATAGTTGATGACGGTGGCTGTGTTGGTGAGTGGATCTTCCCTGACGAATGTTACCTCGGTGAGTCTGACGTCACCCTTTGATATCTCAAAAGCGCCGATTCCGGGACCGGTACACTCGAGCAGGTAGTCCATGTCACGATAAAGTGCTTCTCCACAGCCGTATTCCCTGTGGTTGTCCACCATACGTTCATATCCGCCAACCTCAGTCGTGTCGTAGAACCTTACGGGAGCGCCGAAGCCGTTCGGGTTGACGTTGAACATTCCAGTTCCGTTCGGGTCAAGTATGAACTCAAACTGGTGTGGTGGAGCCGCGGGGTTGATACCGTATACACCGCCACCCTGTGGCCCGAAGGTTGTGAAGTCGATGTATCTTGTCTGCTGGAAGAGGTCGGACATGGGGAGTACAACCTGATCAACGGGTGAAGGCTGTCTGTACATAGCGAGAGAATCGTGACCCAGTCCGATGTCCATATCAACTTCACTGACGGAAGCGCCAAGGAACAGGTTGGATGTCTCACCACGGTGGTAGTCATCTGAGTTGTTGTTGTTCACCACATTGTAGACAGAACCAGTCAGCTGACCCTGATTGAGGAAGTTGTCGTATGCTGAATCTAAGAATATCTCGATACCGAGGTATTCACGGTAGTCGAGTTTGATGCCCTCAAAGGTGCAGGCTGGGACAGCGAACTTATCCGGCTCGGGACCGAGGACGGTTGATTTCTGTACAGTCTGAGCACGGTGTGGGATATCGCCGTTGGGGGAGCGTATGGCCACTGTGGTCATGGATGGCATACCACCTTCCCACAGATCGGTCTCAACTGAAATGTCATAGGTTGGAGTCGCGCATCCGCCCTTTATTACTTCTGAGAGTATGAGAACGTCACCGGCTTGCACAAAGCTTGGAACCGGGCTGTGGAACATGTCGCCCATACCCCAGTTTGTTGCTCTGATGTCTCCGGTATTTACAGTCGAACCGCCGCTGAACATTTCATATATAGCCTCTGAAAGCACCATGTTGCCATTCGGGGTCTGCTGAACTGCATAGTCAAACAGCTCTGGGCTGGAACCTGTTATGAACTCTGGTTGCTCATAACCCCAGTCACCCTGAAGGTGGGCAAACGAACCTACATCGTTCCAGACAGGGCCTGCCAGATGCATGTTACCGGGTCCGCCACCAGGTGTGAAGTTACTGCCATAGAGTGGGAATCGGTATACGGGCATTCCAACATCCAGGTCATCGCCTGGGTCCCTGACACCACGTTGCTGAGGTGTGCCATTTGGATTGACGCCGTTCCAGTGGTCGGTTGGGCATGAACCCGCCGGATAACGAACTATCCTGCCGGAAGGGCTTGCCATGAGTACGGGAGTGAGTCTGGTACAGCTCCAGAAATGGGGCTCATCCAGATCCTGACCGAGTACGGTTGGGTCAAGACCACACACCAGATTACCGTTGGAGTAGGAACCCTTTCGGTATATGAAGTCACCGAAGAGGTACTCGTGCATGTTGTTGGGACCTGCTGTGTCTCTGGTTCCGGGTACGTTGTCCGCGTGCCATTCCTCGCCAAAGTTCCAAACGCCAATAGCGCCCGGGTCACTGCAGAAATATGCATCTACATTATAGCAGTTAACCGCTGGGCCTGGGCCGTCAAAATCCCACGGCGGTTCCTGGGCACCTGGAATTGGCCACTGAGGATTCCTGCCATCCAGGAAACGCTCCATCCTGTGACCGGAGTCCCAGTGTGTTTGATCAACGACTGAACCTGGGTTATGGGCTTCCAGGTCGGCATAACCGAGACGGAATATCCTTCTTGTGCCAATATCCATGAAATAGATGGGGTTCTCATTGAGGGGGTTGCTTGGATCAATCTGCCCGGAGATATTGTAAAGCGGGAAGCTGTATGGTCCCTGTGTATTGTTTGACGTGATCGGATCCATTCTTGCGTTGGGATTTGATTTGCAGTGATCGTCAGAGCTGTTTGGATCGCCCTGGTATGAGCCATTCCAAGGATCAGCGTATTGATAGTATCTGCTGTCGTGAAAGTTGCCATCCTTATCAAACCAGATGTTCCCCTGTGTATCTAGTATGGCAAACCAGTGATTGCTCTCCTGGGACATGCCAGAGTTTGCATCCACATCGAGATAGAACTCTGTCCAAAGGTGAACTCCGGCTGGCATGGGATGATTCGCTCGACCCCATGAAACATAGGTTCCGCCTTGTACAAAATACCTCTCGTCCATTGGCAATTCGCCAACTCCAGGAACGAGTTGATCGCCAGACCAATAGCTACCGTTTGGAGCCCATCTGACAGCAATAAACACTGCATTTGCATTGACTTCTTCTGCCTTAGCGGTCTCGGGAGAAACCGACATCACCGACAGAGCTGACATTAGCATCAAGATTGCTACGAGAATGCTGATTGACTTCTTCATCACCAATCTCCTTTCATATTTGCAAACCAAGCGCGACAGCCACACATTGCAGGCACATCACACCAAAAAACAATAAATCAAGGCACCTGCCTTTCCACAGGTACGTAGCATCCATGGAGTGGATGCACAGCACAATCCGGTGGAAAGGGAAACAGATGCTTCATCAATCCAGTCTTACTCTCTGGCAAGGCACAGCATGCCAACGCTGGGTGGGCATTCACCACGTCTCACCACATGTTGTCTATGCAATTAGTATGCCACAACGCATACAGCTGTTTCCCACTCCCAGACTTACCCATTTTCACATGAGAGCATGGAAATAAAGTCATGATTGAGTGGGTATATGAGATATTCAAACACGCACTGTGTAATATCAGTTCGAACATGTTATATACTATACAAATGTGTATATTTATCATGTGTGTTGACACAGCATGGTGATGGATTAGAATCTGCTTCATATGGATACATGGTCTCAGATTCAGGAGCATTTGAAGAATGAACTCACCACCCCCAGCTACCAGATGTGGTTTGCCACAGCCAGCCAGAAGGCTGTTGAGGATGGTGTGGTCACCGTTGAGGTGCCCAATTCCTTTGCAAAGGACTGGATAGAATCTCGCTACAAGCGCCTGGTCAATGATTACGCTACCCAGATAAGAGGTGAGAAGACCAGGGTGGAGTATGTACTTGCCCCTGAGACAGACGAAGACAGCCCAACCCCGATAGACGACAGCGAGTTGGATGACCATGCATCCAAGAACGGTCACAGACTCAACCCCAAGTATACATTTGACCACTTTGTCATAGGTGACTCAAACAAGTTTGCCCATGCCGCATGCCTTGCGGCCGCCAAGCACCCGGGAAAGGCATACAACCCTCTGTTCATCTACGGCGGTGTTGGACTAGGAAAGACCCATCTTCTTCAAGCCATCGGTCACGAGATACTGGCACGCTACCCCACCTCCGAGTTCATCTACACCACCACGGAATCCTTCGTCACCGATGTGGTAGAGGCAATCAAGAACAACCGCGTTCAGGACTTCCATAACTTCTATCGATCTGTCAAGGTTCTGCTGATTGACGACATACAATTCCTCAGTGGCAAGGAGCGCACGCAGGAGGAGCTGTTCCACACATTCAACGTGCTGTATGATGTGGGCAGTCAGATCGTATTCACATCCGACAAGCCCCCCAAGCAACTGAAGGGCATAGCTGACCGTCTGAAATCTCGCTTTGAAATGGGTCTGCAGGCGGACATCCAGGCACCAGACCTCGAGACCAGGATCGCCATCCTCGAGAAGAAGTCCAGCCAGGAGCAAGTCAACGTGCCTCAGGAGGTCATCAACTACGTTGCCAGCCATGGCTTCACAAACATCCGAGAGCTCGAAGGGTCACTCATCCGCCTGGTCGCCGTTGCATCCCTGTCGGGTAGCAACCTGAACCTGAGTTCTGCCAAGACAGCACTGAGGGACATGATCCCAAAGACCACCAAGACCATCACTGTTGAAGACATCATCTCCACCGTAGCCTCTGAGTTCCAGGTGTCTCCCGATGATGTCATCCAGCGCAAGCGGACAGTGGACATAGCCATGGCAAGGCAGGTGTCCATGTATCTGGCTCGAGAGATGACCGACCTGTCACTCAAAGCCATCGGCGAGAAATTTGGGGGCAGGGACCACACCACCGTCATGTACGCCTATGACAAGATCGCCTGCATGCGCGAGGATTCTGAAACGGTGGACAACAGGATTACAGACATCATCTCACGGCTTGACGCCTAGATTAATCGTTTAAGTCTGGTCTTCTACTGACATATCGTTCGCATTTTTGCTGAATTGATGACAACTAATTGATTCCCTACTTACTTAATAAGCTGGTTTTTTCCGCTTAGGTTTTTTATTTTGGCAATGATTCTACTCTGCTCTGGAGATAAAAGCCCCAAGTACAATATCAGCCACACCGGTTATCAACAGATAATCATCCATTATGAAACTGTAATAATAACCATTGACACTCGACTCAATATGGATTATCTCATCGTCATATATAGAGTAAACAAACGTGTCGCTGTTGTTTTTATTCTCTAGGTCACTGGTCGCAAAATCAGTCCACGAAACCCAATTCCCAGACAAGAACGGACCCATCTTCCAAGACATCCAGGGAACTATTGTTTTTATAACAGGCTTTCTGGTTAGTGTCGATGAAAAGGTTGCCATCATGTATGTGCCATATTCATAAGCGTTTCCGCTTTTAGATAGCACATAAACGCAGTTGATCGTGTCATCAACAGGGTTTACAGATACTTGTGGTATAAAAGCGCTTCTGTTGACTGTGGTGTCAATCTCTATCTCCCTGCCCGTTGATATTATATAGCCATAGATA
>Ga0180432_10007607_pt1 | contig 13707 bp, 6 predicted proteins | sample SS_ome_10_FD_132414 | JGI IMG/M metagenome (GOLD analysis project Ga0180432, IMG submission 132414) | Hypersaline lake sediment archaeal communities from the Salton Sea, California, USA - SS_1_MS_2 metaG | ecosystem: Environmental > Aquatic > Non-marine Saline and Alkaline > Hypersaline >...
CCCACGCCCTGCAGCGTGCCGCCGGAACCCACCCCGGCAACGAAACAATCGATCTTGCCTTCCATCTGCCGCCACAGCTCGATGGCCGTCCAGAAGTAATGGGCGCGGGGGTTATCGGGGTTCTCGAATTGCTGTGGGACAAATATCCGCGGGTCTTCTTTGCTGAGCTCTTCCACCCGTTTAACGGCCCCGATGATGCCCTCGGCATCGGGTGTAAGAATGAGCTCGGCGCCCAGGGCCTTCACAAGTTTTTTGCGCTCTTCGCTCATGCCCTCCGGCATTACGATCTTGACCTTGTAGCCCTTGATCCTGCCGACCAGGGCGAGCCCGATGCCGGTATTGCCGGAGGTGGGCTCCATGATGATGGAGTCGGGGTTGAGCTTGCCGTCGCGCTCGGCACCCTCGAGCATTTCAAGCGCCACGCGGTCCTTGATACTGCCCCCCGGGTTAAGAAATTCGGCCTTGACGTACACATTCTCACCGGGGAGCTGAAGAAGCGGCGTATTTCCGATCAGCGATAGAATGTTCTGTGTAAGCATTCAGTTGTCCTGTCTGAGTTTCGCGCAGCTTTTCAGCAAGCCGTTGTTTTCGGCGGCGCCTGTTGCGAAGGATGTCCTTTCCTCGCGATCACAAAGAGGTTGTCCATATTAACACGGCCAACAGTTGCCCAGTATAACGCAACTGAAGAAAAAAACCAGAGGTTTTTTGCGAGCCTCAGCAACCGGCTGCGGCTTCCGAACACACCCTGAATGGGCCTGAGATGGACAAATCTCACGCGCCTGAAGCCGTTGCGCTCGAGGACCATTCTCATTGTCTTCATCGAGTAGAGGTTTATGTGATCCTTCGGCTCCATGTAGTGGACGCCCGGTCGCATTCCTCTCACGAGCTTCTTGAGTTTGGCTTTCGGCAATTGAATCGCTACGTTCGGCGTATGAACGAACAACATGCCGTCTTTCTTCAGCAACGACGCAACACGCGAGAGCATCGAGTCGGGCGCCGGGATGTGTTCGATAACGTCCCAGAGCGTAATAATATCGAAGGTATCTTTATCGAAACGCGAGTCTTCTATTCTGCCGCAGTGTACGGTGCGCAAACCGAGCTTTTGTGTGGCGAAGTCCACCGCTTGCCGTGAGATCTCGTGCCCGAATACCTCCCACGAGGCGAAGTCGAGCGCATGTTTCACAAAATACCCGAGGCCGCAGCCGACATCGAGCAGCTTCCCGTGTTTTCCGGCGATGTACCTCCGGCAGAAGTCGTCGTACATTCTCCTGTGGGCTTCATTCCACCAGTAGTGCTCCTCCGATTGCAACGTCTCGTAGCCGAAGTACCCGTCGTAGTATTGGTCGCCCCGATAAGACGAGAATACGTGCCCGCAGTTGGCGCACTTCACGCTATCGATTCCGAGTTCTTCGAAGACGGTTTTGTTTTCGGTACTGCCGCAGATAGTGCAGGTACTGTCCATGATCTCCCTCCGTTTTTGGGCCTGTCATCTATTGAGCGCCCGGCGTGCGATATCGGTTCGGTAGTGTGCTCCATCGAAGTGAATCTGCCCGACGGCCTCGTAGGCCAGGTCAACGGCGGAGCGGAGGTCATCGCCGAGCGCGGTCACGCCGAGGACCCTCCCGCCGGCGGTGACGAGCCGGCCGTTCTTGATTGCGGTGCCCGCGTGAAAGACCTCCACGTCGGTCATCTTCTTGACCGTCTCGAGCCCCTCGATGACTTTTCCTTTTTCGTATTCGCCGGGGTATCTGCCCGACGCCATTGCGACGCAAACCGCCGGGCGCCTGTCCCACTCGATCTGGGCCTTGTCCAGCTCACCCGTCGCGGCGGCGTGCAGCACAGGCAGCAGGTCGCTTTTGAGCCTCATGAGTATCGGCTGAGTTTCGGGGTCGCCGAAGCGGCAATTATACTCGAGTACGCTCGGGCCGTTTTCGGTGATCATGAGGCCGGCGTACAGCACTCCGCTGAAGGGCCGATCTTCGCACTTCATCGCATGGATTGTGGGGATTATTACCTCACGCTCGATCCGGTCGTTCAGGTCGCTGGTGATTACGGGGGCGGGCGAGTATGCGCCCATTCCGCCGGTGTTGGGGCCGAGGTCCCGGTCGAACACCCGCTTATGGTCTTGTGAGGTAGGCAGCGGAATGATTGTGTGGCCGTCGGTTATTGCGAGGATGGAAGCTTCTTCACCTGAGAGGCACTCTTCGATCACGACCTTGTCGCCCGCGGCGCCGAACAGCCCTTCTTTCATGATTGAGTCGACCGCCCGAAACGCCTCGCCTCGCTTTTTGCAAACGAAAACGCCTTTGCCCCTGGCAAGACCGTATGCCTTGACGACGACGGGGGGGTGAGTTTTCTCGATGTAGTCTTTCGCCCCGTCGAGCGTATCAAATACCTGAAATGCGGCCGTGGGTATGCCGTGCTTTTTCATCAGGCTCTTGGCGAAGGCCTTATTGGATTCGATCTCGGCGGCTCGGCGGCTCGGCCCGAAACACAGCAGGCCTTCGTCTGCGAAAGCATCGACGATCCCCGCCGCGAGGGGGTCCTCCGGCCCGACGACCGTGAGGTCTATTTTCTCGCGGACTGCGAAGGTCATCAACGGGCCAACGGCGTCGGCCGGGATATTGACGCACTCGGCGATTTCCGCCATGCCGGGGTTGCCCGGCGCACAGTAGAGCTTGGTGAGGAGAGGCGACTGGGCCAGTTTCCATGCTATGGTGTGCTCGCGGCCCCCGGATCCGACAACAAGTACCTTCATTTGCAGTGTTCCTCGAATATCCTGATTCGGCAGATGCCGCGGAGCGCCCACTGCCCCCGACGGACGTAAGGATTCTACAGAAAAGGCGCGCGCAAGGCAAGGGAAAAGGCGAGAAGGCTCGGAGCGCAAGTACCGGACAGCATCGGCCCGCAGCCCCGATCATCTACTGAAGGCCGAGCTTGGCCAACTCGTCGTCGAGCTGCATGAGCTCTTCCGCGAGGTTGTCGTTCATCAGCCCGCGAAGCATCGCGTATTCGAGATGGAAGGCTTTGAGCAGCTCGACGTTGAGCTGTTCCTGGACCTGCCCACGGTATTGTGTTTTTATCACCGGTTTGTTGCGCTCGGCCTGGCCCATGCCCCAGTAATATGGCTCTCGCGCACTGGGATACTCGCCGTCGCAGAACCTCTTCGACGCGCTCATCACGACCAGCGCACCTTTTCCTACGGATTTGCGCGCAAGGATCACCTTGCCTTCCCGAGTAGTGAGCAGCGGCTCGCCGCCGACAACGGACAGCGCCGACGGCACGAGGCATACCGTTTTGCCCTCGACGTTGAGCAGCGGCTGCATTGTCGCTTTCTTGCCGGCTTGCCAGAAGCCGGCATCGAGGAGCATGTCGAATTCTTCGAGGATCATGTTGGACATTGATTTTTCGTTTTCGATGTCGTCCATCAGCAGCACTTTCCCCCCGGTTTCCATGTATGCTCTCAGCTTGGGGACGAGGACATTGCTCACGTTTGCGGTATCGATGTGATCCACGAAATCGCGCCCCGGCGGGGTTATCTTACTCGGATTGATCATTACCAGAATGTGCGGGGCCTCGGCCAGGGCTTCTTCGAGTGTATCTTTGAGATACGGAAAGTATCCCAGTCTCAGCCCCCATTGATAGAAGACGGCGTAGCTGTTGGAGTGAACCTTGACGAAACCCGCCAGCGGCATTTCGTAGTCGGAATACTGCCTCTCGAATACGATCTTGGGCAGTTCCCGTACCGGCTTGGGCAGGGGGTAGGCCTTGCGTGTGAGGCCGGTGAAGAATACCATCGACAACGCCGCCACGCCCACGCCGATTGCCACCGCCGCGAGCCGTGTGCCATGGTGCCGCGCCGAGCCCCGGGTCACTACCAGCGCCGCAGCGAAACTCAGCAATGAGAGCGCCAGAAAAAGCGAGTTCAGATATGAGAATCGGTTCTTGTGGTTCAGCCAGTTGATGGAACTCAACAGAAGCTCGGGTTTCCCGGGGAGCTGCGATGAGAAGTTGCTGAGCGTTGTGCTGTCGACGAAACCGATAGCGCGCCCCTTTCCGCGGGTCGAGGTGATCATCTGCACCATCGGCCCGAAGGTCATGTCGGTACGAAGGTCGGGGGTGGGGTAGAAATTCTGGCTGTGATATTCGATCGGCAGCGACCACAGCCCCGGACCCACAGCCGCGTTGCGGGTCGGCCCGAAGTAACCCGTCGGCTCGATGGAGCACGAGACCGCAAACAAGAATTGTTTCTGGTTTTGCACCACGGGGTTGGGCATGAGCTTCGGCACGTGCCAGAGCTGCTCGAACTTCTCTTCCATGTCGAGGACGACATCGTGGCGGAAGGCAAATCCGAAGTGCCTGCCCACGGCGTTGAGCGGAAAATTAGTGCCGAAGACGCTCGTGTGTTCGCCCATCAGGAATAGCCCGCCGCCTTCCTCCGCAAACTTCACCAGCGCTTTGATTTCATCGTCCGAATAATAAAAAGTCGGGTTCTTGAGAAGGACGATATCATAGTTCTTCAGTACTTCTTCCGTCAGGCCCCGATCTTCGCCGTTGTCGTCGGTGTATTCGTCCCGCTTGTCGACGGTGAAGTAATAGCTCATCAGATCAGACATCGACCAATAGTTGTAGCCGCTGCCCACGCCATACCATTTAGTGTCGTAGGGCCTGTCGGATATTTCCCATCCGCTGTATTTTTCGTCGATGAGCACCCGGCCGGCCTTGCGGGTTCCGGGGTCCCAATACCCAAGGTAGGCGACAAAGAAAAACACACCGAGAGCCGTTGCAAGCACGGCGATGCCCTTGCGGACGCGCCCGGCGGTTCCAATGTGCTGGAACTCCAGCCCTGCAGCCAGATGCTCGCCGGTCCGAAGCAGCGGGAATGCCTTTGCGAAAATCAAGGCCAGCGGAATGAACGACAGCAACATCACGAACCGGTTCCATAATACAGTGACCCACAGGCCCTCGTCGAAATACCCCACAAAATACATGAGGTGCGTGAAAAGCAGCAGCATGCCCGCGTAACGCAGGATTATATAGCCCATCCCCGCAACAAAGACCCACAGCGCCCTCATGCCTTTCCGCGGCTTGCCGCCGAACAGCGGAATAACGACCGCGGCGGCAGCAAATAACTGCACGAGCGGGAATAGCCCAAGCCCCGCCCACGAGGTGTGGAACGGCCACAGGTTGCGCATCGTCTGGATGTAGATCAGCCCGCCGCTCGAGCTCGCACGCAGTCCGAAGAATCGCAGAATCGCGTAACTGATGCCCGTCAGAAACGGCACGTGGGGCTCTGCGGCAACGTAGTTGAAATAGAGGGAGTAGGTGAGGCTCTGGAGCGTGAGTATCGCGCCGCCCACCAACAGCGACGCGGAAATCGCCGACAGCCGCGCATATCGGCGGCAGAGCAGCAGGCCGAACAGCCCCAGAATCAGCAGGCCCGGCCCGAAGGTGTTCGGAAAACCGAGAATGAAAGACCCAACGGCCAACGGGATTATGAGCAGCCCAAGCGCAGGGCTCGCGGAAGACAGATCAACCCTTTTGCGCAAGGCCCACGCCAACGTGATAATCCCGGCGAGGCCGAGGACTGCCGTCAGCAGATAGTTCGGATAAAGATGCAGGTGGACCGAGTAAAGCCATGTCATCGAGATCAAGAAGGCGCCAATCCAAAGAGCCATTACTCGCCCTCCTTCTCTTGCGGAATATAAGTCTCTATGAACCACTTCATGAAGTAGATGTTGTCGAGGTATTGCTCTTGTTGCGACTTGCTCATGTCCATTAGCTTCTCGACCTCGAGGTTCTTGTTCATCCAGAAGCCCGAGTCGGCGACGTGGATGAAGCTTCCTTTGCCGACGTTGCGCCTGACCGCGAGGTTATATACCTTGGTGAGGTATGCAGCCGTCTTTGCGAGGTTGCCTGCCTTTTCCTTCAACGACTCGCGCGGCACGGTACCCGTGAGGCTAACCACGCCACGCTCCACGCCGATTTCAATGGCCGCACCGCGCAAGAGCGGGTCAGCGGCGAGCTTCGCCCTCACCTCTTCCTCGATTGCCTTATTGGTGCGCCGGCCGATCGAGGGGGTGCCCTGTACGCCCGCCACGAGGTTGTTTTGCATCCGGGTGTACCCCGTCGCCGTTGCGGCGAGCCGCACCGCCTTTTCTTTCATTTCTGCACCCGGCAATCGCCCGGCGAGAATGATTTCGCCGCCCTTCACTTGAACCGCTACCATGTCCGCCAGTTGGCTGTCGGCGGCGAACTTGGCCGCCACTTCGGCCGCGATACTCTCGTCGCCGGGCTTCTCTTCCGCGACCGGCTCTTCCCTCGAGGCGACGCGCAAGTGATTCTCGACCCGGACAAATCGCGTGCGGCTGCGGCTCACAGGATCATATGGTATGATCACCTCGAAAGGCGGAGGCGGCTGTTTGTCTTTTTCTATCTTCTCATCATCCTTGTCATCTTCGGCGGCGGTGGCATCGCCCGTGTGCTCGACGGGCCATTTATCCCAGAACGGCCGATCGCCCGCCTCTTGCTTTTGTTCTTGCACTGCTTCTTGCTTGTGCTCTTCCTCCTCGGGGAGTCGGCCGGTGTATTCGATCGGCCATGCCTTCCAAAACATAGCGTGCTTGCCGCCGGCCGCTGCCACGCGCAGCCTGAACCAGCCGAGGGGCGTATCGAGGATCCTCAGCTCGAAAGCATCCAGCAGCCGGTGCGTTGCAGGCACGTCTTCGATACCGGAAGTGAGGATCACCTTGCCGCCGCCCTCAACGAATTCTCGAACCGTTTTCACATCCTTGCCGGTGAAAGGCACCGACGGCGCCACGATGACCAGCAGCTCGGCGCCCTTGAGCGTTTCGAGATCAAAGGTCTTCAGATTCTGTGTATAAAAGCCGTTTCGCATCAGGTTGAGGTGCAGGGCCATGAGGCCGTCGTCGCGCCAGCCTTCTTTGGAAATCTTCGGCATGTGGTAGGTATCGACGTAAGCCAGCCGTATGCCGCCATGTACCCCTGGGCCCAGCGTTACGGTACGGCCCGCGGGGTGCGCCGCCACTACCAAACCCACGGCGAGGGCACCGGCGACCAGCCCGGCGTGGCCTCCGGCCAGCCACAGGCAAATGCCCGCTATAACCAGCAGCACAATCGCAACAGTGGTTTCGGCTGCGCCCGTGGCGGTCGGCACGGCTTGCGGATCGAAAGGGTTCGCGGCGCCGTTTGCACCGGCCTTCTTGCGGTCGCCGCCCTCGGCTGCAAGCCAGGCAAACACGCGATTGCAGAAACCGCCGCAGTTCGTTATGATTCCGTTTGCGAACGCGCCGGTGTCGCCGAAGACAGCGACCTTGCCTTTGCCGTAGGTCTGTTCGGCGGCGATGATAATCTCGCCGGTCGGTTCGCCCACGTCCCAGTTCATATTGCCGAGGTAGTTTCCGACTCTGTCGCGCATATCGCCGGCATCGAGAAAACCATATTTGCCCACAATTATAGGCCGTGCCGCGCCCGATGCGGTAAGCGAGGCCCCTGTCACCATACCCACTTCGTTGTGGTCGTCGCGCATTCCGAAGGTGAGGGTGTTGAGGGGGTTTTCCAGTGACTGCAGCCATCCGCCGATAAAGTACTTGGCCGAGTCGTTCACGAATTTTATCTCGAACGGCTCCAGTACGTCGTTGAGCCAGAGCTTCGTTTTTGTCCTGTTGCCGGGCAGCTTCAGTCGTTTACAGAACGTGTGGTCGCTGATGAATACAAGCGATCCGCCGTCGGCTACGAACTTCCAGATTCGACGGAGCGCCTGGCGGTACCAGCTTTCCATCAGCCTCAGCTTGTCGTCGTCCGTCTTGCACTGGTCGAGGCGGTCTTTGCGCGCTTGCTGTGCCGGGGAGCGCTTGATCCCCATCGGTAAATCCCTCTCGCGGAGCTCGCAGTTGAGCATCCGCGGGTCCTGTGCTCCCATCACGTTTGCCAGGAAAAGAATGTCGACGTCTTTGAGATTCTCCTCGGTGAGCTCGGTGAGTATCACGCCGGCGTTGATGTAGCCTTTTTGATCGCGCGTTGCCGGCTCGGGCTGATTGAAGCCCATCGCTTCGACAAAGTCGGGGAGATTGCCGAACATTCCGCTGCTGCGGGCCCCGAATTGATCGAAGCCGGGGCGCATCCAGTTGGCGAGGCCATAGTAGTAGAAGGCCACGCGCTTCTTGCTGACGGCAGCCTGCAGTTCTTCCCGGGAAGGAACACGGAGGGAGGCGGTCTCGAGCATCGCCATCGCAACCAGAAGCAAGACCCCGGCGGCTGCGAAGGGCGTGCGGCCGAACAGTGGCGGGGCGCGGAGCTCCGCGCCCTTGAAAAAGGAATATGCCGGGATGAAAAACAACAACACCAGAACGAGCGGCGCCCAGATCGGGCAGTTGTTCATCAACAAGCTGTCGCCCGAGAAGAATACCTTTGTCGCCTTTTCCGATTCCGTGCGGGTCTTCCGCTCTCGGTGCTGTTCTTCCGCCTGCTTCACGTGGCTTTGCTCAACTTCATCGGGAACCGGGCCTACCTTGAGCTGGAAGGTGAGAGCGCGAGGGATGTAGCTGAATATTACAACGTAGGCCGCGGCGAGGATGGCCACCGTAACGAGGCCGGTCAGCAGCCGCCGGAGGCGCTTTTCTTTGAGGAAGAAACTTCCGACGATCAACAGCAGCGCGAACGTGACTATTGTTCCCGCACCGAGGAACGTAGGCCCGAGAAGGGCTTTTGTCCCCGGCAGCCATGAGGTGAGCCGCCCCACCACCCGCGAGAACCCGAAGCTGAAGTCATTTGCCCACTCCCAAACATGCGGGTCGGCGCGGTAAAGAAAAGCATAAAGCCCGTAACCCGCAGCCGTAATCGCAAACAGCGGCAGCTCGGGGGCGGTACGGCCGAATCCGCGAAGCAGCAGGCCGAGCGCGAGGACGAATAGCGCAAGGGCGCCGGGCCGGGTGAATTCGCCGGGCATCACGGCGACGGCCACGAGGATCAGGGTAGCGCCGAGGACTATTTCGTAAGCGGATTTCTTTTCCCCCTTCAAAGGAAAATACGAAATGCCGAGCGCGGCAAGAAAAGCAAGCCCCACTGCAAGGTTGAGCTCGTGCGTCAGGAATCCGGCGTTCTCAAAGAGGAATGCCGAGGCCAGCAGGAAAAGGCACGTCTTGCCGAAAATCTTTTTCATGTGCAGGCACTCTCTCATCGGGCGCAAATAGTTCAGCCTTTGACGTGTTTAGTAGATTCTATCGGGCTTATGTTCCCAAGTCAATGAAATTCAGGCAGTTAGGAAATCCCGCATGGGCAGCTCCCACCTCCCTTGGATGCTCAACATTCAACGAGTACCACACGCGTGCGCGCTCCACGCACGTACGTCAGACCGAAAGGCTGATCACCGGGGAACGGAGACAACGACTGCGGTTTCGAAGACGAGGATAATCGGACGGCTAAGGATGCCGGAAAACGCGGCCATGCTCTTCATCGGCCATCGGGAATCGGAAGTTTTCTACGGCCATTGAGAGACGGGCGTTCCCTCGTTGAGGTGGTTGCGAACCATTATCATGTCGAGGATGTTGATGCTCCCGTCGCCGTTGATGTCGCAGTTTTGATCACCGTCGGAGCCGGGCTCTTTGTTGAGGTTGTTTCGGACGTGTATCAGGTCGAGGACGTCGACTCGACCGCTGCCGTCGGCATCGGAGGCGACCTCCGCGTAGGGGCCGCCGTAGGCTCCGCGGTCGTTTCGCGTGCCGTCGGGGTCGTTGAAGGAGGCGTCGTCGTAGCCGGTATCCCTGCACGGGGAGCCGGGCTGGAGCGTATAGTCGTGCTCCGAGGCGTCCGCGAAGAGGGGGTCCTCGTCACTGTTGTGTTGTCCGCCCATGTCCCCATTTTCTATTTGTGTGTAGTTTGCGGTCACACCGACAAGATCGAAGCCGTTTCCCCACAGGATGCAGTTGAGGACGTTCGGCATCGTGGTGTCGAGGGCGACGATCCCCCCGGGAAGGTCGTATCCGCCGTTCGAGACGATGGTGTTGTTTGTGATTGTAGCGGCGGAGTTGTCGCAGCACACCCCGCCGATCCGCCACCATGAGTAGTTCAAGTCTATAATGCAATTGTAGAGCGCGGCGTTCGACGAATGCCAGAAGTACACACCGCCCCCGAACCCCGAGTACGAAGTGTTGGAGTCGTTGCCGGAGATGCGCGACCGTGTGATTTTCGGGGCGGATGTGTCGATGAAGATTCCGCCGCCGTCGCGGGTTGCGGTGTTGTCGGCGATCATCGACCTGCGAAGGGTGCCGTCGGAGAGCTTCCAGTAGATGCCCGCGCCGTCCAGCGCGAAGTTGTCGGTTATCGAGCAGCGGTCGATGTCGGCCGTCGAATAGTTGTCGATGATGATCCCGCCGCCGATGCTGTCGCAGGTGTTGCTTATCACGTAGGTATTGTATATATTGATGGTGGATTCGAGCACGGCGATTCCTGCGCCTTCGGACTCGCCGGTTCCCGTGACGGCGTTATTCAGGAGAATATCGCAGTCGGTGACCGTGACGTCGGACCCGTCGAGCTCGGAGTTGGAGCTGTCGACGTAAATGCCCCCACCTCGGGCAGCCCAGTTGTCGGTGATAACGCAGGCGTCGATGGTCACCGTGGAATTGTCGATGCTGATGCCGCCGCCCAGCGACTGCGATCCGCCGGTAATGGTGAACCCCTGCAGGAGCACGTCGGAGACGTTATTCGCCGTCACGACGGTGCCGGCAGAGCTGCCGTTGATCGTAACGGAGTCGGAGCCTTCGCCCACGACGTCCACCCCACCGCGCAGGGTGATTCTTTCGATGTAGGTACCGGCCTTCACGTAAACTGTCTGGAAGGTCGGTATCGCCCAGCCGATACCGGCCTGGATTGTCTTGAAAGGGGTGGTTTCCTCGCCGGTCTCGATTGAACCGGCATAGGATGCGTCGACGTAAATGTTATCGGCTTGGGCCGACGACATGAAACACAGCAGGGCGCACAGGCCGATGAGGCTCGGATGGCTTTTTTTCACGGATCACTCCGTAATGTCGAGGTCGTGTTGTTGAGGGATATGCTCCAATCAATTATACCCCGAATTGGGAGGCGTGTCAAGTTGCGGTAGGCTTGAAATGTCCCGTAGAAAGGGTGAGTGAAGATTTCGTGGGCGGTTGGGTCGCGCAGCGCTCCCTTGCCCGGGTCCGGCGAACGTGTGCCCGCGGCGTCGCCCGAAGCCGGCGGTTGCTTGCCACTGCACGGCCGGCCACCACCATTGCCCGAAGCACGCCAAACAGGTACCGGGTCCGGGCACGTTGTGCAACGCGTTCTGCATCTTGATTTTTCCGCCGTGATCGGATATGATATTAAGAGCGACCGGAATGAGAGGGTTCTTTTCGACGGTTAGAAAGGGCACGTGATATGAGCCGCAAAAGACGCAAGCTTCAGCGCAAGGCGCGGACCAACAAAGCGAACCATGGTGTGAAGCCTTGCCAGCACAAGAGCCGCAAGGGCTTCTGAGGCAACTTCGACGCGCAAACACGGCGCCCCGTACCTATCGGGCGCCGCTTTTGTACGCCGACAATGTCCGACACCTCGGAGGTGAAGCTCCCCTACCCAGCCTGATGGAGGCGGCAACCGGATTCGAACCGGTGATCCCGGATTTGCAATCCGGTGCCTTAGGCCACTTGGCTATGCCGCCGCAAGAAAGCCCCGCCAGAAGCACATTATACCGACTTCACGCGCACGGGTCAACCGTGTTTTTTCCCGCCGCTTTTCCGCGCGCTCGTCGTACGTCAGGGGGCATCGGCATGCGGCAAACTCCGCGCGGCCGATGGGATGGCCCCTTCAACCGGCGGGCCCCTTGTCCGGCGGTTCCGCTCGGCCGGCTTCGTCGGCCGCGTCGCGGACGTCCTCGTCCACCTCGCGAAGGCCCTTCTTGAATTCCGTGATGCCGCGCCCCAACGAGCGCATCACTTCCGGCAGACGCGAGCCGAATATCAACAGCGCGATCACCACCAGAACGATGGCCTCCCACGTTCCCAGCGTGAAGAACATCAGCGTGTCGGTCATGCCGTTCCCCCGTCAAAAGGCCAAAAAGCCACCTTTGCCACTCATTCGATATTACCGCGAAAGCCGTACGAAATCAAGCGTTTTTGGCCGTGATGGGATCGCCGGGATAGGAAAGCAATGCTTGTTTTCGTGAGGGTTGCAGCTTACCCGGGGCAGGAGTATCTTCCCCGCCGGCTCAATCTACGCCCTCGAGCTGCCTGGCTATCTGGTTTGCCGATGAGCCGAGATAGGATATGATTTCGCGGACGCCGGCGACCGTGGCCTCGCGCGCGATGATCGTTTCGCTGAGCTCGAACGTGTCGCCGGTCGGTTGCTTCTTCACCGATATCGCGCCGTAAACAAGGCCGCGGTTCAACAGGAGAGCGTTGAGATAATTGCCCGAGTCCGCCGGCCCGCAGATGGAAGCGAACCGGACCACACGTGTGCCGTCTTCTTCTTCAATGGCTGCCGTGACGATTTGATCGTCGCCGCCTGCCACATGCAAGGTGAGGGACAGCCCTACGCCGGTCTCTTCTATCTCGCAGCCCAGGTCCGCGCCTGCCTGTTTGATGACGTCCGGAATGTCGAGCTTCAGGTATGTGGGCTCTCCGCTCGCCTCCGCCTCGGGGGCCGACGGCCGTTCGCTTTTGGGAGCTTCCGCGGGAGGCTCGGCAAGGAACCTGCCGCTAAGGTCCTCGATTGCCCGAGCCATCGCCTCGGCTACAGTTGGTTCCTGCTCCTTCTCGGCAAGACTCTCGAGTATCTTGAGCGTGCGCGCGTCACCGATCTTGCAGAGCGACTCAACGGCCGCCGCGCGCACGTGCGGGTCGGTATCTTTGAGCACGCTCACGAGTGCCGCATTCGCCCCGGCGTCGGCGAAGTTGCCGAGCGCTTCGGCCGCATGGGGGCGTCCGGGGCCGGCCTGGGCCAATTGTGCGGCAAGGGCCGGGACTGCGCGGGCATCCTTGAGCCTGGCGAGGGCCAAGGCCGCCTTGTTGCGTACGGTCGCGTCTGCGTCGGCAATGGCCTCCGAGAGCGCTCGTCCTGCCGCCGGGCCGCCTATCCTCCCGAGCGCTTCGGCCGCGTTGGCTCTGACCTCCGGCATTTCGTCACCGAGTGCCTCGCAAAGAGCTTCGCTCACCGAGTCGGTGGCCGTGGCCGGCTCCACGCTGGCGAGCGCCCTCGCCGCAAGCTTGCGCACGCTCCCGTTGGGATCTTTGAGGGCGTAAGCCAGTGCGGCGGGGGCGGCGGAGTCCGCGAATCCAGCCAAAGACAGGACTGCCGCCCGCCGAATTTCCACGTCCTCTTCCCAGTTCTTTAGGAGGTCTATCAGGCCCGAGAGGTGTTGTTCGCCGTCGAATGCGCCTGCGGTGACGGCCGCGGCCTGGCGCACTGCCGACGATTCATCGGCCAGCAGACCGATCACGCTGTTCTGTGCTGCGGCATCGCCGAAGCGCGCAAGCGCGAGGGTTGCGATCTTTCGGAGCGGGTCGTTGCCGCTCTGGGCGGCGTGCCGCAAGGTGGTGAGATCAAGGTTACTGTCAGCCGCATCACCGGGCTGTTTGCCGGAGGCCCGGGCATGCTCGTCGAGTTCCTCAAGGATTTCAATGAGGCCCCTTGCTTCACGGCGCGCGACGAACCGTTCGTCCTGAAGCGAATCTAAGA
>Ga0180432_10007609_pt1 | contig 13705 bp, 16 predicted proteins | sample SS_ome_10_FD_132414 | JGI IMG/M metagenome (GOLD analysis project Ga0180432, IMG submission 132414) | Hypersaline lake sediment archaeal communities from the Salton Sea, California, USA - SS_1_MS_2 metaG | ecosystem: Environmental > Aquatic > Non-marine Saline and Alkaline > Hypersaline >...
CCCAGTAGCTCCCCTGTCGCCTCATCTTTCTTGATTATCTCTATCTCACCCATGCACGGGCAATTGTGAACGTTGACTGTGACCATGGTTGTGTTGCAGCTCACGTTGGCAGTCTTTACAGATGTGTCAAGCGTATAGCCCTCTGGTGCCTTGACCTCCGATATGTTGTAGCTACCCGGTGGTACATTCACAAGCAGGATTACCCCATCTGTGGTGTTGGCGGCATCATCTGCCTCGTTATCACAGACATTCAGCGGCTCCTGCGACGCCGGGTTGTAGGGGTTCGGGCTGATGTTGAAGCACGCCCCTGTCATGTTGATCACCACCCCTGATTCATCCACCTTCTTTATCTCTATCTCGCCCATGCACGGCGTGTTCGTGAAGTTCACACTGACCGGCGTCGTGTTGCAGGTCACATTGACCGTCTTTAGGGACGGGTCAAGTACATATCCATCCGGTGCCTGGATTTCAGAGATGTTATAGCTGCCCGGAGGGACATCGGCCAGCAGGATTACGCCGTCGGTGGCATTGTAGGCATCATGGGCATCGTTATCACAGACCGTCAGCGGCTCTGTGGACGTGGCATTATACGGGTCCGGCGTGATGTTGAAGCACGCCTCGCCCAGCAGTCGAGGCTCTTCTCCATTATCTAGCTTCTTTATCTCTATAGAGCCCGTGCAGGGACTCCATGTTAGCTGGGCTTCCTTCTCGCAAGGCGGCATGGATATTACCGTCTCTTGTATTTCTTTCCCGTTGTGCAGTTCCGTGGGCTCGATTAGCACCGGCCACTCGCCTTGGGTATGGGCAGTGACGACAGCCGTGAAGGAGGTTTCCGAGGCATTCCAGCAAAGCGTGACCGAAGCTTCACCACCTGCATTGGTGAGCACAGTGGTTGAGTTGAGCGTTGGCTCGCTACAGTTAAAGCTGCCATCGGTTGTTGAAAAGTTCACCTCTATTCCTGCCAAGCAGCCGGAATTACCGATAGTGGCAGTGAAATTCTGCGAGGCGACATCGCCCACGACTGTTGTGGGGCCCTGCGCTTCCAGTGTCAGGGTAGAATTACATGAGATTACAGTCTTGTTCAGAGCAACATCGTATATTTGGAGGGCTCTGGTTTCCACCGCCACCGGGTCAGTGGCATTTACACTACCTCGGCCGCCCAGTACATATTTCCAGATAGCGAGCTGAATGGCAGCAGCTTCATTGGCAGAAGTGGCGTTATAATTGGTCAGAATATAGGCGATCTCACACCACGGCGTTTCGCGGGTCGCATTGTGGAGGGTAGCATCGAAACAGTAGAGACCGATACCCTGGTAGGGGTTCATACACCAACCCTCTCCGTCCTCGCCATCAACTGTAAAGTGAAATAGCCCCATCCACTTGTAATCGTCAGGACGAGGGAGGGTAAGGAACACTCCTGTCGCCGGGCTAACGTCGACCAGGCAGACCTCTGGGTCACCCTGCTGAGCGAGGGCTGGCTCTGCGGGGAGAGCAAACGAAACAAGGGATAGCACAAGTGCCAGACCAAGCACCAGAGCTATTAGAGCAGACAATGCTTTATTTTTCATAATTATCTCTTGCTAAGGCTGTTCAAGTCTGGGCGTTTTTGATAAAAAATCGCACGACTCTCCTAAAGAGAGAGCCATGTTACAATTCTTCTTTATAAGTACCTTAGTAATAGGCATATTTTACTATACCCATTATCCTTGTCAACTGCATTATCTTCACGTTACCTCCAAATATTAGGAAAAAGGTACTGGCTTCCTAGTACTTTTGGACCAGGGCGAATATCCCGTGGCCCTGAACTGAAATAGGACTTTTCCAGGGCTGGTAGATAGGAAAAACTTAAGCCAGACTACACTTAAGCACGAACCTTCTTCATCACTCCCCCTCCCCTTAATCCTCTCCTTGGAAGGGAGAGGATTTCGGATGAAATTGTGCTAGAAAGTTGAGACCAAGCTATGCTAGGTGCTACGCCGCCGCAACCTGAGCCAGACCACGCCCCCGGCAATCACCAGGACGGCCAAGCCTATCCAGGGAGCATAAACGCCAACCTTATTTACGGGGAGAGCTTCTCCCCCCACCACTGTTGTTTCATCGATAAAGGTCAATGTTACCTTCGCCGGACTGGGGATCTTGATTCCGCTCTGAGGTGATGCCGCCTGATAGCCCTGCGGGGCCACTGTCTCCGTCACCGTATATTCTCGGCTGCCATGTACGACACAGTCTTCTACCAGCAGCACACCATCGGCGAGGTCAGCATCATTGAGGCCGTTGTCCACCACCGTCAGCTGTCCTGTCCCACTCGTGTCCTGGGGGTCGGGAGTGATGACAAAGGTCGCTCCATACAGGGCAGCACCATCCTCATCCTGCTTTAGTATCTCCAGTGAGCCTAAGACGGCGGCGCCTACGGAACCGACCAGTGCCGATACCAGCGCAAGCACGATTATCAGCGCCATTACAGGAAATAATGCTTTCTTCATCTTTCCGATTCTCCTTTATTTCCCTCGCAGTACCATTGTACTATTTACTAGTACCATTGTACCATTTACTATTTTCTTGTCAATAGCTTTATGTTCACTTTAGTTCCAAAATTGCAGGACAACGGTACTATTTTCCCTAGTATCCCAAAGCGGGCAGAACCATTTTGCGCCCGTATATAGTACTTTTTGGTGATAGACGGGTAAAAGAGCTTACGATACCATAAATAAACTACTGTAAAGATAATTAAGGTAGAGATAGTATGAAGACATTATCGAAGAACTCAGGAATGCTGACAACTACAGAGGTGGCTCACGTCCTGCATGTTCATCCCAACACGGTGAGACAGTGGGCCGATAAACAGTTGATTCGCGCCTATCGTTTGGGGCCAAGGGGCGACCGCAGGTTCAAGCGCGAAGATTTAGAAGGCTTCTTGAGGCACAATGGCTCCGGGCCCCAATAGCTGCTCTATGCAGTGACCGCCCAGCAACCTATTCGTGTTCAACCTCCGCACTTCTCACCCATCCCACAAAAGGAGTGAATACCCCCCTGCACTGCAAACTTACAACTCAAGGCACTGTTATAGAGGTGCCAGCGTTATTGGCGAAAAAGATGTCACCAAACTCCTGAGCTAGGCGCACCATGGGGCCAAAACCGGTGCAGTGGGAACACCCTAGCCTTCGGATACCAATTTCCTTAAGGTCACGCACTGTCTGTTCTATTTTTTCCGGGGGAGAAAACATCAGATGGGCACCGCCTATTACAGTATCGATTGGCTGCCCCGGGATTAATTCCTGAGCCCGACGTAGGACATTGATTATCCCCCGATGGGCACAGCCAAGCAGTACCACCAATCCTTGCTCAGTCTTGATAATGAGGCTCAGGTCATCGGCAATCGAGTCTGGCTGAAAGGCATCACCTTCCTTAACGAACATCATGGGATCGATTTGCTCGTAATCCGTTACCATAGGGACCACCCCGGTGGTCATTATCTCATTGGTAATGTTCACCGGATCCTGGGTTAAGTTAAAGGAAGCACCCAGTGTCTCCAGTTCTTCCCGGCGAAAAGGAATTCCTATATACCCCTCATATTCTCCGTAGCGAACATATTTAAGGCTCCACACATCCGGATGAGCAATGACCTCGACCTTTCCCGTCCTGCGCAAAACATCAGCCAGGCCGCCAGTATGGTCAAAATGACCGTGGCTCAAGGCGATCTTGCTTACTTGGGACAGGTCTTTCCCCAGGATGCGGGCATTATGAGCAGCCGAGATGCTTGCCCCGGTATCGAATAGAATTTTCTCGCTATCCGTCTCTATCAGTATGCTCAAGCCCCATTCACCAAGCAGGCCTCGTGCCCCCACCGCCACACAATTCTCGCTTAGGGTAGTAATTTGAAACTGCATAATACCATCCTCCTCGAAGTCCTATGATTCTCACTCCATCATGCTACAAGACAATGGATTCGTCAATACCCTTCTAGCCCTTCAGGAGATTGCGGCGGCAATGCCGAGACCTGAGAATCCTGAATTCATCTCCCCCCTCATTCTTCTTAATCTTCATTTATCTCTTCAGGTCTAGCCTCTCACAAATTACTTGATGGAAAGAAGCTAATAGCGAGCTGACCATAGTATAATATTAACTAGGAATAGGGCTGAGGAGTTCAGGGAAAGACAATGGAAGAGACCGGGCTGATACTCAATCTGGCGATAGCCTTCGGGGCTGCCTTGGTCGGCGGTCTGATTGCCAGATTGCTAAAGCAGCCCGCACTTCTCGGCTATCTTATAGCAGGCATTGTTATCGGCCCCCATGCTCTGGGCTTAATACAGCGCACTGATAACATACAGATTCTGGCTAGCATCGGTGTCGTGCTGCTTCTTTTCACCTTAGGAATAGAATTTTCCCTCCAGGAACTGAGGCGGATAAGGAATGTAGCCATTTTGGGCGGCATCGCCCAAATAGCGGCTACCACCGCTTTAGGGATATTTGTGGGCAGAGCTCTACTGGGGCAAGGCCTCTATGAAGCCATAGCTTTTGGTTTCATGATTGCTTTGAGCAGCACCATGGTAGTGATCGGGATGCTAGTTGGCAGAGGAGAGTCAAACTCGGTGCATGGACGGGTGATGATAGGCATCCTGTTATTGCAGGATATCGCCGCTGCTTTTGCCATGTTCATCCTCCCGGTGCTGGGAACCGGTGATGGGAATTTATTACCCGTGTTAAGTGTAGCCCTCTTCAAGGCTGTAGTTTTCGTTGCCTTGGTGTTGGTTGCCGGCATCTGGTTGATACCCCGCATATTAAGACGTGTAGCCTTACGACAGTCCAGGGAACTATTCGTAATCTCGGTAGCTGTATTAGCCCTTGGGGGAGCCTTCGCTGCTTATTACTTTGGCTTATCGGCAGCTCTAGGGGCATTTGCCATTGGCCTTATGATTAGTGAGTCGGACTTTGCTCATCAGGCGCTCGGTGATATGGTGCCATTGCGTGATTTGTTTGCGGCACTTTTCTTTGTATCCATCGGCGTGCTTATAGACCTGTCCTTCCTGGCAGCTAACATTGTCCCCTTGCTCATACTGGTGGCAGCCATAGTGCTGGGTAAATTCGCCATCCTTTCAGCCATCACCCGCTCCTTCGGCTATCGGGGCAAGACAGTGCCACTGGTCGGTGCCGGCATGGTCCAGGTTGGTGAATTTAGCTTTGTATTGGCACAGCTAGGTTTGGGGGCAGGCGTGATTACTGGCTACACCCATTCAATGATACTTGGCGCTGCCCTCGTCACTATAGTGCTCACGCCATTTGTTTTTGCCTTGACCTCAAGACTAAGTGTGAGACAAAGAGCTGAAGCCGTGCAGGTTGCCGGTGGAGGTGAGGAACAACCTGGTGTAGCCCCCCAGGCTTTGTCAAAACACGTAGTCATCTGCGGTCATGGCCGTGTGGGCAGCAATGTGGCCCGAATCCTTACTCAGTTGAAAATTCCCTGCCTTGTTACCGACCTTGATCCCAAAACCATATCTGAGCTTCGAAAGCAAGAGATTGCCTGCATTTACGGAGATGCAGGCAACCCAAAGGTGCTCTATGAAGCAGGGGTCAAGGATGCGGCAGCTCTGGTCCTGGCTACTCCTGACCCGGTGGCGATAAGGCTTGCCTTTGACCATGCCAGGCGGATGAATCCGAATCTGGATATAATAGCCCGCGTCCATAGCGATTCTGAGCTTGAACTCTTAAGAAAGAAAGGGGTTTCCGAGGCCGTCCGACCTGAAACGGAAGCTGGCCTCGAAATTGTGCGACATATCTTATGCCGCCTGAACATCCCTGAGGCTACAGTCGAGGAAGTTATTTCCAACGAGAGAAAGACATGCCCCATGTGAGCTTTACTACCCTCGGAACAGTCCTTTAACCTTGTCAAAGAAGGATTTTGACCCTGCTTTCCTAATGAACTTTGTCCATTCCGCTTCAGCAGCGCCCTTCCGTTTCAAGTCTTTCTCCGTTTGCCGCATTAGCTCGAGAACTCGTTTTTCCTCACCGGCATCGAGCCAGAAGCCGTGTTCCTCGGGACAGAAATCGAGCTCCAAATCATAATAGGCACGGTACTCAAAGGCCTTCATCGGTTGCTTGCATCTAGGGCATAAAAGCTCACTAGTTCGAGGGCTGTAGACCATCGTTCCTTTGAGTTCATCAACATCAAATGCAATGTCTTCTAGTTGGTCGAGCTCATGATAGTCTAACCACATGCCCTGGCAATTTGGACATCTGTCAACTTCAATTCCCTTATATTGTTCTAATTCCAGTTCAACATTGCACCTTGGACAATTCACATCGCCCCTCCTTTAGCCACGCTTTCAGCTTGTTTGATTATATAGGGTATTGTATCATAGAGTGAAACCTGATAACCCGGGCATAGTTCAATGAAGACATTCAACAAAAAGGGTGACGGGGGAGAGACCAGCCTTCTTTACGGGATAAGAACCGCCAAGAGCGACTTTCGATGTGAGGCCTATGGCACTGTTGATGAGACAGTTTCTCTCTTAGGACTGGCCAAGAACTTTTGCCAACCAGATGTCAGGGATATCGTAACGACTTTACAACGAGAGTTGTTCATAATAGGGGCGGAGTTAGCAACCCCTCTGCAGCGCTACGACGACCTATCAGCAAAGGGGAAAACAGTCAAGCCAGAGATGGTGCAGAGGCTGGAGGACTTAATAGACGAGTTTGAGTCTAAGGTTGACATGCCCCGGGAGTTTGTTATTCCTGGTGCTTGTGTAAGCTCGGCGACTTTGGATATCGCACGGGCAGTAATCCGGCGCGCTGAGAGGAGAGCAGTGACTTTGAAGAACGAAGGGCAGTTAACGAATGAAAAGGTTTTGGAATACCTTAACCGCCTGGCTGACTTGATTTTCACCCTGGCTCGCTACCAGGAGAAGGTCGGAGATGGAGATAATCCCAGCCGTTGACCTCAGGGGCGGCAAGTGTGTCAGGCTATATCAGGGTGATTATAATCAGCAAACCGTTTTTGATGATGACCCTGTGACAGCAGCCTTGACATGGTATTCCCAAGGTGCCCAATGGCTCCACATTGTCGATTTGGATGGAGCGGCTGCTGGCGAGCCAAAAAATATAGAAGTGGTTGAGGAGATAATGAAGGAAAGTGGCTTGTTAATAGAATTAGGCGGCGGTATCCGCCAAGAAGATGTGGCAGAAAAACTATTGCGTCAAGGGGTAAGCCGCATAATTTTGGGGTCTGTGGCCATAGAGAATAGGGCATTGGTGGAAAAGCTATGCCAGCAATTTGGCGAATCTATTGCAATCAGCCTTGATGCTCGAGATGGCAAGATAGCCATTCATGGCTGGCAGAAAGACACAGTTGTTGAGGTGCTCCAGTTAAGCCGAGAGATGCTCAATGCCGGAGTGAGGCGCTTCATTTATACTGACATAAAAAAGGATGGCACCCTCACCGAGCCCAGCTTTGACATGATAGATAGGCTGCTTGCCGAAGTAAACGTCCCCGTCATTGTGGCCGGGGGTATTTCCAAGCTGGATCATTTACAGAGGCTTGCGGAGCTTGGGGTGGAGGGAGCCATTATCGGCAAAGCTCTTTATACCGGGGATATCGATTTGGGGGAAGCTATAATCAATTTCGGAACTTAGGAGGCAAATGTTAAAGTTTGATGACAGAGGCTTGATTCCCGCCATTATCCAGGATTTCAAGAGTGGTGAAGTCCTGATGCTGGGCTACATGGATAAAGAGGCGCTAAAGCGCACATTAGGCACCCGAGACGTCTGGTTCTACAGCCGCAGTCGCCAGGAACTGTGGCACAAGGGAGAGACTTCAGGCAACTTCCTAAGGATGAAGTCCATCACCAAGGACTGCGACAGCGATACTCTTCTTATAGAGGCTGAGCCCACAGGTCCCGTATGTCACACTGGCAATCGGACTTGCTTCTTCCAGCAATTGGAGAGCGAAGATACAGAATAGCCGTCTGCTTTAGTGGCCAAAATATCCCGCGAGGCTTGCTGCGGCCAGAATCTTGCCCTTCATAGCGTTGGTGAAGTCTACATAGTTAGCCTCAGGCGAGAGGCCTAACTTGTCCACACTAAGCGCATATAAGGTGAAGACATACTTATGTGCCTTATGTCCTGGAGGTGGACCCATGCCCAAATATCCAGGTGCGCCCATACCATTGGTGAGCTCCTTGGCTCCAGCAGGTATATTCCCTTCTTCCATACCCTTGGCTGATGCCGGAATGTCATAGACCATCCAGTGCACACAGAGGTCTCCCGGCCACATGCCCACCTTAAGCGCATCTTTATAGGGGAACCACTCTTCCTCCAAAGGCACATCGGGGTCAACGAGCGCCAGGGCAAAGCTCTTCGTCCCGGGTGGAACATTAGTCCAGATGAACGGCGGCGAGACGCCCACCTGGTTCGGATTATCCATGGTGTACTTGGTGGGAATTATACCTTGCTCTACAATGTCAGGTGATGTGAGTATAAGCATTGCAACCTCCTTTCCTTTTCCCTCATTAAGCACTATAAACAGAATCAGCTGCCTTGTCAATCTCTATGACTTCGTTCAGTGCCCATATAGCAGCCTCACGCTGGCTATCGTCAGGCTCTCTCGTGGTCATAGCCTGTAACATCAGCCCTAGTGCCAGGAGAATTCGGACTACCCTGTTGTTGATGTGAGCTGCCCCGAATTTCAAGATTTCATGGGCAATAATAGCAGTAACCATGATAATGACTATGCGGGACACTATGCCTATCCACAGTGTTGGCCTGCCAAGTAAGGCAAAGAAAAAAAGGGCTATAATTATAATACGGACTGGCGCAGCGAAAGCCTCAGTTCAGTAGCTTTGGGAAACAAGTCTTAACCCAAGCTCCTAGATCCCAATCCTACTCTAGCATCTCGATCACCTGATCCGTGCTTTTTAGCTCGCCAATGGCCTTCCCCACAGCAACAATGCCACACGCGTGATCGTCCTCGTGGAGAGCCGCGGTGCCGTCCATCACATAGACCACATAATAACCGCGCTCTATCGCCCCGTTGGCCGTAAGCAAGGCACAGGCATCGGTGTGAATGCCTGTAACAATGACGGTGTTAACTTTTAGCTTTCGTAACAGCTTATCCATTTCGCTGCGGTAGAAACAATTCCAACTTTTGCCAATGACTAAATAGTCGCCACTCTGGGGTCCCAATTCCTCAACAGTTTCAGCTCCCCAAGTCCCTTCAACAAAGAATGGCCTCTCCATGACCCTAGGGACTTTCCAGTAAGGATACAGAGCGTCGGAATAGTCCGCCTTGACCTCCACATTGCCGAATACCACCGGTCTACCGGCTTCTCTCATGGCTGCGGCCAACTTGTTGATATTGGGAATTACGGCCCGGATACCATCGAGGTGGGGAGGAGATACCCCTTCATCTACCAACCAATCTACGAAACCACCCTCCTTGACAACATCATTCTGCATGTGAATGATTAGCAGGGCTGAATTGCTCATGTCAGGCTCAGTAACCCTGCTTGGGGCAGGAGCACAACCACTCGTGGCACTGACCAAGGCCAACACCACAATAATCATAGCTACAACAACACCTTTAAAATATCTCTTCTTCATTTTCCCTCCTTGTTTAGCCAATGCGTCCCCTATGAAAAGCTGCTTTTTCAGTGCTGCCCCTAGCTATCCCCCCTCACACTCATAAGTCCTGCCAACCTTTCCCGGGCTCACACAAGACTTCCTTTATTGAAACTATCACAATACGCCTTCCTGTGTCAATTATTTGTACCTGTTCACGCGATTAGGGACACATCGTTTCGTTGCCTCGTCACCGCGACGGACAGAAGTGACGCAGCAATCCCGGTTGGGGTGCTTGGGGATAGAAATTGCAGCGCTTCGCTGGCAATAACTCAAGGGACTATCAGGACTGCCCTGAAGATATGTAATACACCTTAAAGTATCACCTATCTATCTGAGCCAGATCATTATTCAGAGCTGAATCCGCAGCCTTGTCAACCTCTATGACTTCGTTCAATGCCGATATAGCAGCCTCCAGCTGGCTATCGTCAGGTTCTTTGGTAGTCATAGACTGTAACATTAGCCCCGGTGCCAGGAGAATCCGTACTATCTTGTTCTCACTGTGGCCTGCCCCGAATTTCAAGATTTCATAGCCAATAATAGCAATAACCGGAATGAGTACGATTCGGGAGACTATACTTATCCATATTGTTGGCCTGCCAAGCAAGGCAAAGACAAAGATAGCTATAATCAGAACGATGAATATAAAAGCGGTGCCACAGCGAGCATGGGCAGTAGAATAGTTCTTAACCGCTTCGACTTCTAAAGGGATGCCTGCCTCGTAGGCATTCACTACTTTATGCTCGGCTCCGTGGTAGGCAAAGACCTTCTTAATATCTGGTATCAAACCTATCAACTTGAGGTAAGCGATGAAAATGCCAATACGGATAAGACCCTCAACTACATTACTTAATAAGGTAGAATTTATGTAAGGGTCGATAAGGTACCGAGTGGTAAATAGAGGAGCCAAGAAGAAGAGTGCTACCGCGAAAGCAAGGCTCGCTGCTATGGTCCCCCACATAACCGCGGCAGGTATCTTCTCTCCTATTTCCTCTGTCGAGGCAACCTGAGCAGAGTGAAGTAATGCCCGAGTGCCCAAAACTAGGGTTTCGATGAGGGCGATGATTCCTCTTACTAAAGGCGTTTCCCTGAGACGCCCTTTATATATGCTGCTCAGGGGCTGCCTCACTACGTTTAATTCACCATTGGGCTGACGTACAGATATAGCCACGCTTTCCCTCCCCCGTATCATCACCCCCTCAATAACTGCCTGGCCACCGTAATGAAAAGGCTCTGCCATTAGCGCCTCACTTAATCTCCCTAGAATTACCTAAAACGAGAGCCATAATCTTGCCTTGGTATGAAAAATTCTCACCTGTATTATGATAAAAATGGTGGAAAAGATAAAGTATACTTTCTGAAGTAGCGGCGACAAAATGGACTTCTGATTCTCGAAGTTAAGCTTAAAAGTGAATGTTCGATGCTTTGTATTTAGCCTTAATAACTTCTCTTATTTCTTCCTGCTCTCTTTTATCCTTTATTGCTTCTAACTTTGAGACGAATTCGGCTCTATCATTGCTGGTTTTCCACTCTAGTATGCGCCCTTTTACAAAAATGCTGCCCGCGCTCAAACAGCCGCCGCCACAACAAAAACTAATAGGCCCCTGGGCTTCCGAAATGATATAGAGGATATCCTTACCTTTATAGTCTAAGACTCCCTCCTTTATTCTGTATGACCCTCCGGCAGCCTGGATTTCTTCATCCTCTGGTATATGAACGTATTCTATCATTTCATCTTGTACCGTCTCTTGAAGCGCTCCACCCTTCCCATAGAGTCAACTATCCTTTGCTCACCCGTATAAAAGGGGTGGCATTTACTACAGACTTCTACCCTGATCTCTGCCTTAGTTGAACCCAGGTTGAAGGTATTACCACAAAGACAGGTTACTTTAGCGTTATCATAATACTTAGGATGGATTTTATCCTTCATCGGTAGATGCTCACCTTCTTTTTGTATCTGGTTGCCGGCTCGTATTTAACATAGCCATCTATTAAGGCGAATAGCGTGTAATCTCTGCCTAGGCCAACATTATTCCCTGGGAGTATACGAGTCCCGCGTTGCCGAACTAAGATAGTTCCAGCGCGCACCTGCTCTCCACCATACCTCTTCACCCCCAAGCGCTTGGGTTGACTATCCCGCCCACACCTTGTGCTGCCACCGCCCTTTTTATGTGCCATGCCTATTCTCCTTCAACCTGAACATTCTTCGAGCTTTTAGGAGACCTTTTCCCTGACTTAATAATTTCGTTTATTAATATTTTAGTATAAGCCTGGCGATGTCCCCTTTTGCTTCGATAGCGAACCTTGGGCTTATATCTGAATACTATAACCTTTTCTCCCTTAGCTTCCCCTAAAGAAACACCGACGACCTTGGCCCCCTTGATAGTAGGATTTCCTACAAGGGCCCTTTTATCTTCGCCTATAAATAGTACCCTATCCAGCTCGACTGCGTCGCCCTCGGGTATACCTAACCGCTCAACTTCTATTGTTTGCTTTGGGGCTACTTTATATTGCTTGCCACCTATATCAATAATAGCGTAAATCTGCTCACCCCCCTTTAAAGAAAGAGGAATTCTAGCACCTCAAGTTGCCAAGTGTCAAGCTAGCTGTGCTGCCCTGCTTCAACCCGAGCGACCAAAATGCTACAATAGCCCAAAGGAGTAAAAATGGATTTTGAATTTACCGAAGAACAAAAGATGTTTCAAACAATGGTGCAGGATTTCTGTGCCAAGGAAATCGAACCGCACGCTGCTGCGTGGGATGAGACAGAGAAATTCCCTCATGAGGTTGTCAAAAAGATGGCCGCTGCGGGGTTATATGGCGTTCATTTTCCTAAAGAATATGGAGGTGGTGGGGACGAGGTAACCTTCACCATAGCCAATGAGGAGATTTCCCGTGCCTCTGCTGGCCTGGGTGTTGTATACCTTGCTGGCCTCGGCCTGTCCATGTATCCCATTATCTTGTATGGCAGTGACCAGCAAAAGAACCACTATATTACTCGTGCAATTAACGGGGCGATAGTGGCCTTCGCCTTAACCGAGGCAATGGCAGGCAGCGATGTCGCTGCTCTGGAAACAAAATATGCCCGGGAGGGCGATCATTATGTTCTGAATGGCAACAAGATTTTCATAACTAATGGTGCTGAAGCTGATTTTGTTACTACCTTTGCCACCAAAGACAAATCAATGGGCTATCGTGGCATCAGCTCCTTTGTCGTTGATAAAGGTACTAAAGGCTTCTCCGTAGGCAAAATAGAAAGAAAAATGGGACTACACCCCGCTTCGGCAGCAGAGCTTGTTTTCGATAATTGCAAAATACCTATAGCTAATATGCTGGGCGAGGAGGGGAGAGGCTTCCGGATAGCTCTGGAAGCTATAGACGCCAGCCGAGTCAGCATAGCTGCTCAAGCACTAGGTATTGCCCAGGCTGCCTATAATGCAGCCGTGGCCTATGCCAAGGAAAGGAAACAATTCGATACCGAACTCTCCCGCCTTCAGGCAATACAATGGATGATTGCCGACATGGCTACGGATATAGACGCAGCCCGGCTGCTGACCTACCGGGCTGCCTGGTTAACCCAAAAAGAAGAGCACGCCCCACTCAAGGAAGCGGCAATGGCCAAGCTTTTTGCCTCTGAGGCATCTCACAGAGTTTGCCACAAAGCCCTTCAGATATTCGGTGGCTATGGCTATACTAAGGACTTTGCCGTGGAACGCTATTACCGCGACCAGAGAATTACCGAACTCTACGAAGGAACCTCGGAAATGCAGAGGTGGACAATTGCCCGCCAGGTATTGGGAACAAAGTAAAGCTTTGTTGTCAACAAGCTAAGGCAATGCAGACAACTTAATTTGGTAAAGGAGCCAGCGATGTTTACAGAAGAAACCATGAAGGATGTGCATGAAGGCAAGAAGAAGTGGGAGAAAGAAGTAGAGAAGGCCAGGAGCCAAAAGGCTGAGAGGAAAGAAAGATTCTCCACCGTTTCCGACTTTGAGATAAAGGGGATTTATACCCCGGAAGATATTAAGGACCTTGATTTTGCCAGAGACATCAGCTATCCCGGCATTTTTCCATTCACCAGGGGATGTCAACCCAC
>Ga0180432_10007610_pt1 | contig 13703 bp, 17 predicted proteins | sample SS_ome_10_FD_132414 | JGI IMG/M metagenome (GOLD analysis project Ga0180432, IMG submission 132414) | Hypersaline lake sediment archaeal communities from the Salton Sea, California, USA - SS_1_MS_2 metaG | ecosystem: Environmental > Aquatic > Non-marine Saline and Alkaline > Hypersaline >...
TCCATTCTGCGGTAGCCAGCCTTGATCGTTTCCGCAGTTTTCTTAGATCCCCAGTCATCGATATGATGTCCAAGCTCGTGCGCAGCCGTCCGACGCATCTGATACCTGTAAGGCGTTTTCTTTACATGGATCGTCCGATACGGTTCATGATGATAAATGCCCACACATTCATACCCGTCCAAACTCCAACCAGCACGGCCTGGAGGTGGCTGATCTGTGATCTTCCGAATCTCGTTGAAGTGGCGGTACTGGATGCCGTCATGGCTGTAGGCGTCGATCACCGCTTCCCGGACGTCTGGGTCAAGGTCCTCGACCATCTTTTTCCCAGACCCGATCGTCCAGAACTCACGGCTCACTTGACCGGCTCCGAACCCATGACGGCGGGCGAGGCTGCCTCCCTGGAATCCGGGGATGCCCCTGTGACCCCAGTTACCAGAGCCGCTACCGCCTTCCTCAACGTCGACCTTGCGCTCCCGCTTGGGCCGCTTCCCGATCTCGACGACGTCATCCTTAGTGATCTCGATCAGATCATCGTTATCCCAAGTAAAGCGGTCCTCGCGGTTACCCCTTGATCTGTCACGGCCCTCTTGCTCAAGAATCACGAATGAGCCTAGCGACTCCACAAAGACGCTGTCGGGAGGCAATGCCTGCCCCATGACTTCAAAGATAGCCATGTCTCTCGTCCGCTCTACGCCCTTATGGTCTTTGAACCGCACTGACTTGGTAGCAACGTAAGAAAACTGCGTACCACGTTGAAGCAAGACCTCGATCTCGCTAGGATGACTACTTACGTTTTGCATATAGCCAGCTTGTGTACCCTTCGGCACTCGAATCTGGATTGGCACATCTTTCCATCCATTCGCCGTCGCCGGATTCAGTGTCGTCGAGCTGAAACCGTTGTCCTGAAACAAGTCACCTGACTTCATACGTTCAAGGCGCTCTATGCTCACGCCGCGATAGACGACCGTGTCTTCGGGCACCAGCGATTGGCTGATGCCAGCCTCAAGATGATGAACACACTCACGAGCCTCAAACTTCTGTGTCGCCTCGCCACTGTCCTCATGGTATCCCCAAACAACGCTGTTACAGCTATGATTCTTGCGTGCACAATCGTTAATCTGTCTATAGTCAGGCCCAGAATAAGTAAGCGCTGCTTCGTGCTCCTCGTCATACATCTCTTCGATCCACTTCTCAGACTGGAGACGAGCATAGGCTTCAATATGCTTACTGCTATAGGCATTGTTGCCGAGGAATTGAATTGGTCCACTCGCCATACTTCCGCCCTGGTAGCCGGGGATGCCCCGATGCCCTCGATGGCCTGAGTCAGGGCCGCCTTCCTCGATGTCCTGTGCCTCAAGTCGTTCACGCTGTTGCCGCTTCCCGATCTTAACAACTTCGTCCTCGTTGATAGGTACTAGGTCTCCCGGTTCCCATGCAAACTTGTTTTCCTGGTCACTGCTTGCTGCTTCCCACAGAGGCCCACTAGAACCACGCCATGGATTACCTTGCCCTACGACTTCAAACATGTGGACAGTTTTCTCGACATCCTGGTACCGGGGGTTGCTATCTGAATCATACCCTACTAGCTTCCTGACAGTCATGGGCTTGATGCCGGTAAAGCGGACCTGGGTGCCAGCTTGCAACAGTAGCTCGCATTCTTCCTTCAAGCCTACTTTTTGCGTGTAGCCCCCTTGTGTCCCTTTAGGCACACGAATCTCTACAAGTTCACTCTTCCACCCGGCTGCAAAGTTGGGATTGATCGACGTGGACATGAAACCGTTATCTTGGTAAGCCTTACCTTCACGCATCTGAGCTAAGACTGAACCGCTCACGCCTCTGTATGCGATTGTTTCTTCTGGCACTACTGAATAGCTGAGGGCATCCTCTAGATCAAGACAGTAGTCCTCAATAGTTTCTCCAGAATGACCATAATCGCCCATTGTTGCTACTGACATCGAAGCGCTGCGATCCGAACGGTGGCGCATACAGTCATTCAGGTAGTCATATCCTGAGCCTGTGTAAGCAGTGACAGCATCTACATCTCTCATATCAGCTGCATTGAGCCACTCTTCTGACTGCTGCTGCGCGTACGCTCGGATATGCTTGTCCTCATGAGTTGGCCACTTGTGAGCAGCAGGCCTGAATTGAATTGGCCCTTGAGCCATCGACCCGCCCTGGTAGCCGGGGATACCTCGATGTCCTTTGTGGCCGCTGCCTGGGCCACCCTCGGTCAATTGATCGGAAAGCATATCGAGCGCCGTACTAGCCACTGACTGCCAATCTACTGCCCCGTCTCGGTCCGTGTTCTCACGCAGCATCTCGATCATGCGTTCCGTCGCAACCAGCGCCCCAGTCGCTCCCGCTGCACCCGGAACGATCTCAGGCGGCGCTTCCTCTTCCGGCACAGCACCAAACGCCTCGTCACTGGTCATATCATGCGCTTCACCAACACCGAGCGCCTGGAGCGTGACGCGCCAGAGAGACGCCCAAATACGCCGCACTGTCTCGACCGGCACACCAGCCTGAGCCATCGGAATGAGCATCTTCCCGGCCAGGTTGCTGATCGCTGAACTCACGTCCGGGAAGTCCGAGAGCGAGAACGTATCGACACTAACGTCGATCACTAGTTCCTCGTCCTCAGGGCGTTCCTCGCCGTCATCCGCCATCGTCACAGCTTCGCCGATCTCTGTCGAGTACCGCGTGCTGAAACTGTCAACGATCCGGGCCATTCGCTCGAATTGCGCCGACCAGAACGACTGATAGCGCGTCCACTGCATTGATTGACTCTTGTCCATAGCCAGCGCCGTTGCATATCGCTGAAGGTCAAGGCCTGCCGAGGCAGGGAACAGCCCCGCGCCGAGCAGGGCGTGCCAAGCGAAGAGCGAGTTATCTGCCTGAGCGTCTCCCGCGCCTGTCGTCATTGGCAAGTCAGTCGTCGTAACGGCTCGGTTCTCTACCTCGACACTGCCCGCAGGCGGCGCTGGATTCGTATCATAGTAACTCTCGCTGCTCAGATTCGAGTCTATCGCGTCGATGATGCGCTGGACGCCGCGGGAGCCGCCCTGAACTTGCTTGCGCCGGACGTACATGGCCTTCGATTTAGCGACAGCAAGCCGCGACTCGAGGAACTCTCGGTGCGCCTGTAGCCACGGCGAATCCGTCGCTAACAGCGGCCAACCCCACAGCGACCCGCGTTCTTTATGGTTGTAATGGACATGCAGCACAACAACGACAGTCTGCGCGTCGTTCCCGTTCCCTCTACCGATGTTCTTTTTACGCCAAGTCTCTTCGGACATCATGGCCTGCAAGTCCATTCGGAACGCGTCGTCAGGAAGCACTCGCTGCGCCAGTGTCTTGCCACCGCCGTCAGTGCTGTCTAACTTACCCTCAAAGTACGGCGACCAGTCGGGATAGTAGACTGTCCGATGCTTCCGACCCTTAGCGTCGACGTAGGGCTCTTCGAGCATAGTGCGTTCATAGAACAGTGGATGCCGCTTGCTGCCGGGCAGCGTGATGATCTTACCGACATTATCTGGATCAACTTCACCCAACGTGACTTCGCCGTCGACCGTCGAGGCATGAAACGTCAGGAACGTATTGCCGTCGATCAGAAGCCAGTTCGACAACTCGTGAATGCGATCAGCGCCGAGCATCGGCTGATTCCGGTCTGCCTTCCAGAACTCGTCCCAAACCCCCTGAACACGATCATCATTGATCGTCAGCGTCAGCTTGTCGCCGAGACCCCACGACGTCCAGAGCCAGATCGCCCACTGGGCGACCGGGCTATACTTAAAGAGCCGACGGCTTTCCTTCCGCGCTCGCTCGCGCTGCTGGTCATCGCCGAGAGAGTAGTTGAGAACCTCCCAACCAGAGCGGTTGAGGACGTCAGCCAAGACCCAGGGATCGAGTTCCTGTAACTCACTGGCAAGGACCTCGGGCGGTCGCCGCCAGGGGCCATCGAAGTAAGCGCGCTCGAGCAGATTCATCGTCTGCGCCAGCCGCGTCCGCTCTTCGCGGAACATCGACTGACCGATGCCGCTTCTCAGTAACGCACTCCCCATCCGTTCTAGCAAACTGGGCATGTAGCCCTCCCTCTCCCCCTGTTACCGATACTTGATCTCTGTCGTGTCTAAGGCGTCATAGGCCGTCGCTGGCACAGTCACGCCCAAGTTATCGAGCATCCTCGGCGTTCCACGGCGCAATGGTAGGTAGACGACAGCACCTTGCTCTAGCCAGTGCGACGGCTCCCCAACGGCAACGAAGAACCGTGTCGCTGCCGACGCCGCTATGAAAGCAACCATCCCTTCAAGAACCTCGCGCCGCGTCGTCTCACTCACGCCTTACCGTCCTTACTGAGCGTCAATCGAACGTACCTAGCGAAGCCGCGGACCGCCGCCTCACCGCAAGCTCGCTCGAAGGCCAGGGCGTCGTCGGGCACTGCGTTGATGACGCCGACGTAGTCCTCGACCCACTGATCTACTGTACGTGCAAACACCTCGCGTGCCAAGTCAGCGACGGCGTCGTCGGCGAACTGCATCCGAAGCTGCATGGACGCTGGCATCAATGCCACCTCGGACCAACCTGGATACTCGCATCAATGACCTCTTCTGTCTCTTTTGGCCCTGTAAGTAAGGCGACAGCGTAGCGGAGAGCATCGAGTAAGTGAAAGTCGTTCTTGTCCTCGATCTTGTCCGTAGGCTTACCATCTTTCATCTTCCTATGGTAGCTCTCAATCTCGCTTAGCAAGTTCTCGCAGTTGTCATGGACGCGGAGAGCATTTTCACGGATCAAACGGTTGACGCGGTCGATGCCAGACCAGACGTCGGTAATCGGTGGAGCTTGTAACGGTAAGCCCGCTGCTGTGAAGTCGACGCGCTGTTGCCGCTCGCTCGGCCCCCCACCCGCCCACTGGAAAATTGTCTCGCCTCGTGACAGCGCGCGAATGTTCTCAGCGTGCTTCATCGTCGTGACACCAAAGGGCTCGAGGTACTCACGGTAAACGTTTAGCACTTTGTTCTGTGGGTCATAAGCCAGCCAGACCGCTGCAACGTATGCACCGAATGGATCAACGCCAACGATGCGCGGCCAGTGACTTGGTGGGTCGAAGTGCACAACCTTGTGCTTCTTCCGATCGAACATTCCATAGATCGCGCCTTCTGGTGCAGCCCACAAGCCGAGGAATAGCCGCTGCTTGCGATGTCCCGACAGGTTCCGCAAAGCCTCAAGGCGCTGCTCCCCTTCCTCTGTCATCTCTCCAGTTTCTTGATCGTAGATGTCAGGGTTGTCGCGGTGCGTAGCTTCAAACATCTTCAAAAGACCTAGCCGCTCTCGCCTCCGTATCCAGTGTGACGGATGACCGGGGTTACAATCACCGATACACTGTGGATGGTCGACATGGCCAGCACGACCTGTCGAGCTAGTGCTCAGGTACTCCCAGTCAGGAAGGGCAATCTCTTCTGCCTGGTTGACGTAGATCACATCATGCTCCGACGAGAGCACCTTGCTCCGCTTGTCTAGACCAGTGATCCAGATTCTTGACCCATTCGGATAGTCGAACCATTGCGGCTTCTCGCCCCCGTATGTACCGACTGGCATTTCATCGGTGAGAACTTTATCTCTGAACGTCTTTACGACTGTCGAATACGTATCCGTGTGCCGCTTGCGACAGATAACGATGCTAGCGTTCTGGTAGGTGTACGCGATCCAGTGAAGATAATTCAGGCAACCTAACGTCTTGCCAGTGTCACGCGGCCCTGACAGAATCCACTCATGGTCCCGGCAAGAAAGCGCCTCCTTTACTTCGCCGTAAGGTGTAAAGCCAGTCTCGAAGATGTCAATCTTCGGTTCCAGTCTCCCATGGAGGCTGAGGTTCCTCTTCCTCGCCTCCGTCAGTGCTCCTGCTAGGTCTAGGATCGCTTGGCGTGGTGAGGAGAGCCTGGATGTGTTGTAGTAACTGCTCATCGTCCATCGTTGTTACAGCTAACAAATGATCGGGGATACCGCGCGCTTGTCGCTCGATAGAAATGGCATCAATAAGCCAGCGCCGTACTTCACCTTCTGGCAAATCGATAGGCTCGTTTGATTGAATGAGCTTGCGCATCTGGTCGAGCTCATAAGACGCGACTGCTTGCATCGCTCGTGCATAGTTGAGATGGCGGCGTCGCATCTGCCGCCGTTCTTCTTCTTCTTCTGCGATAAGTTGGCGACGTTGCTCGAGGTCCCACGCTTCAGCACGCTCTTGCCAATGCCATTCAATCGCACGGTCACGCCATGACCCCGAGACACTGTCTATGTCGGACGGGTTTGCACCACGTTGCACGCGCCACTGCCTGTAAGCTTCGAGAAGGTTCCGTTCTGGCCCTTGTGGACGGTAATACTTGTCGAACCGCGAGAACCACATCGCTGGTTCGAGATTGCCGTCCTCGTCCCGTTGGCGATCCCATAAGTTTCTTTCGACTTGCGGTGTCATAGCCCACGTTGTCTTTGCACCATGCCGTTGTAGACTACACTGCCGTTTTGTTGATAGAGCTGCAACACGTCTCGAGCATCTTCCCTCAAGACACTTTCGAAGACAGTAATACCGCGGCTGTTCAATGCTTGTTGCCAGCCCGTAGGCTTATAGCCTTCGTCAAAGCCGATTGCTTCGACGTCTCTGCAATGTGCTCCGTAGACAAGTTCACTGATGCCGCTCCAGGGAATGGCTCCTATGCACATAGCGCATGGCTCAGAGCTTGAGGCGAGCAAGTAGCGACCTTTCTGGTTGAGGTTGTAGCACTGGAGAGCTTGTTGCGCCTGGATGATAGCCACGACTTCAGCGTGTAAGATAGAACACGCTTGCGATTCTACGAGGTTGACACCGAGAGAGACTGCCATGCCTGTCACTGTGTCAAAGACTGCTGCGCCAAAAGGGCCACCGGTTCCTCGCTCTACGTTTTCACGAGAGAGGTTGATAGCGACTTTCATAAAGTCTTCGTAGGTGTTTAGTTGATGCGGCAAGGGTGAGTTCTTTAGCCAAACGGGGATGTTAGCTCTTATGTCCATTGTCAGTGTCCCGCTAAGAAGTCAGCGCAGATCAACTCGAGGGCTCGGCCGTCAGTCATCTCGCCGTCAGTGAGCTTCACCTGATCGAGCGCGCGGAGGATTATCTCTTTCTGTTCTGGCGTGACGATACAAGTAAAGTTCGTCGTTGTGACAGGGTCGCCTTCATCTGTCTCAAAGTTTTCCCAATCAAACTCAGCTATAGCGAGTAACTCTTCTAGTTCTGTATCCAGGTAAGGCAGATTTACGTCGAGGCTAGCCAGTTCAGATACCAAGAAGGCTTCTTCTACCTTGTCAAAAGGCGCTTGCACCTGATACCAGATCGTCATAGCCTTCGCATTAGCGTCTGCGACTTCGCCCTCGTTATAGATCAAGATTTCATCGAAACCTAGTTCTGCACAAGCGCGGTACCGCTGCTCGCCATCGATGATTTCGTACTCGCCATCATCCTTAGGGTTGACCCTAACAACGATAGGCTTCCGCTGGCCGAGGTCAGCGATAGACTTGACGACCTTTTTGTACTCTTCCGTGTTTTCCTCTTTTGGGTTCCAAGTGTTGACGCGCACCTGTCTGATTGGAACGATAGCGAGCTTATCTTTGTCGAATGTGATTTCTAACGCCATGTCAATCTTCCCACACTACACCTCGTTTGCGCCATAACCTCGTAAGGTAATCCTCATAGTCTGACCACGCCTCGACTTCCAGCGTACTCAGAACGCGCTTGCCTCTGTCTGTCCGTGACCATCCTTGGTCGAACTTGCGCAACGCTTTCGTTTGATCTCTGCTCTCACGCCTGCCGATCGTCCGGCCATACTGCAAAACAGCGTTCCACGACGAGCTGTCAACGGAGTAGAACGGATACGCCTCTAAGGCATCAGGCTTAGTCATTGCAAAACCGTGGAGCTTGCACCCTTCTTCCATCGTGGCCTTGATAAGCTCGGTATAATTGAGCCTGCCCGTACGCTGCAAGGGACGGTCACCTTCGACAGCTAGGTAACGGCTTTCGCTGTCACGACACATAGTCCGCAAGTAGTCGATGTCCATAATAGACGGATGGTAGCACATGATACACTTGTGGAACAAGCCCGCCCCTTTGAGGCGCTCTCGCCAGCCTTCAACGACGTCTTGTCCCACGAGTTCGCCGATGTCTAGCTCAACGAAGTAATCGAGGTAAGAGTGATACTGCTTGAGGAACATGATGTAGCGGTCGAAGTACTCGTTAGGCGTGTACTCGTTCTGGCTGCGCTTGATCTTGCCAGATGCAGAGCACCCAGCGCTAGGCACCTCAGCAAAGAAGCTGTGTGCGCCGCTGTCACAGACGAGGTTTTCTGAAACAAGCCTCCTTACCTTAGTAAGGACGTGGTTGATCCTGTCACTCTTCGAGTTCCGCATGTAGAAATAGGACACGAAGCCATTTCTGATCCTCGTAGGCGACTCGATGTATATGTGATTCGACGTGAGCGTTGCAAGATAAATTCGCATACTTGATCCTAATATGAGAAAGGGAGGGTTATCAGCCCTCCCTTTCCACTTCCTTATGCCCTGCCGAGGAACTCCTTGAATTGCTGTTGCTTCGGCGTCGGCACCAAGTAGATGAACGGGATGCTGACCGCCGCGAGGACGAAGCGGAACAGAAACTCGGTTCTGAGGTTCGAGAACAACATTGCAGTGGGCCAAATGCCAGCGAAAGCCACGACTTTGAACGCTATGATGTCGATAGGCCCCGCAATCATGTTAGAGAACAAGACACGCCCCCACTGATGTTTCTCGCCGAACTTGTTGACCCATCTCTGGTAGACCTCGGTGTCGACCATCTCGGAGATAAACTCGGCTGTGATACTCGCAAGGACGATGCGCCACACCGAACCAAAGACGGTCTCGACTGCGCCCTGAACCGCTGCGCTGCCCTCAGCAGGCGCCGTAGAGACATAGATTCTGAATAACCCGAGCATCACGAAGTTGAGCACAAGCGCAGTCACGATGACGATGCGAGAGACTTGCTTGCCCATCACTTTGTGCATCATATCCCGGAACGTGAACGTCAGGGGATAGATGAAGAAAACTGGGCTCAGCGTCAACCACCCGACCTCAATCTGCTTCAACGCCAAGATGTCAGAGAAGATCTGGAAGGCCAGGTAGAACATGATCGATATAATGCCCATTTTCCAGGGCGTCCGAAACGTGTCTTTCACTCCACGCCACAAACTACTCATGATACTTTCCTCCTATTTGGATATCGCGCTTGTTTTGTAGCCGTACCACGCCTACAAGTCACTGTTCACTGCGCCGTGAACTTTGAGGTCACGTGTATCGAAATTCTCGACCTTGGCTTGCACAAAAGGAAAGACCGTCTCGATAGCGCGAGCAACTTCTCTAGCTCGCGCAAGGCGGTCTGTGACATTCAATTTGCCATCTAGTGGGTAGAAATCAGAGAGGGCCTGCACGCCACGATGAATAACATCGCGCACGACTTGTCCATCGTTACTGCCTGCGTCTACGTCAATGTAGTACGCTTTGTACTTGGTCATGGCTATGCCAGTATACAACACGGTTAGTTTCCTGTCAAGAAAAATCGGCGACTTTTCTCACCAAGTTGGCACTGAATTGGTGCCAGTTCTCAGTGATTCCCTCTTGTATTATCCTTAGAGATCTGCTATAATATGTATGAAGGAAGGAAGGAATTGCTCTTTAATAACCGATAACGCTGATGCTCCCCTCCCCTTTATCCCCCCAAACTCACCAGGTCGAAACCACTCCAGGAAAGTATGAGGAGGCAGCTAGCCAGGCGGCCGAAGGACGAAGGTTAGGGCGGCAAAAACGTTATCTGGAGATTGAGATCAGATTAGGATCCGAAGGGGCCCCAGGGGTAAGGGCGACCGGTTACCCGCTTTCGTTTGCGGCCAGACAGTAGACGATGCGCTCCCGTAAGCACCATAGGAGACTAGGACGATCGAGATCGGCGACATAAGACCACTAGCCGACGGGCGAGACCCGGCGGGCAGTGACCGTTAGGAAGGCGGTAAGCATCCCGCCACTTCAGGCCATACCAATAAGCCCCTGAAACGGTCGCTGGACACCTCGCAAACGCACAGCAAGCGGAGGCGAGGCAGAAAGAATCAAATGAGGCATAGTGGTTTGCTGGTCGCCCGGTAAGAGTCCGGGACCTGAATGAGCAAGAGCGAAACCAGCCAAAAAGGAGAGTATGATGGAAAGCGGAGGCAAGTTCGTTATCATCCAAGGCGAAGAGCCCGGAACATCGGACCCCACGCCGCGCTCGACGAAAGAAATCGAGCACGCAGAAGCAGAGTACGTTAGCATAATGGAAATGGCGCTCTTGGGGTTAGACGAGAGCTTGCCCCCGACGCCAGGCTTCGACCGTGTAGAGACGTTCGTCGATTATGATGGGCGCTGGCAGGCCGTACTGGTGCCCATCCCTAGCGTTGGCCCCATCCCCGCGATGCCTAAAACGTCCGCTTAGAACGTTCACCGATTGATCGCCAGGTACCAGCCCGGAGTCCCACTCCGGGTTGGAATCGTGGAAGTCAATCTCTCACGAAAGGAGACAAGATGAGCAAAGAGCGATGGTTCCAGGTCAATATTGACAGCGCGGGTTACATTCGTGACCACAACAACGGTTGGGATAGCGAGGGCGGGTTTGGTTGGGGCGTTCTCGAGATCGACACCCCTCGCTACCAAAAGCAGTTGAAGAGCACGGTAGTCGTTACGACAAGTGGCAAGGTCTATGCCAGCCGCGAGGTGCTTGATAGCATCGATGACGTCCGCGGATCGCTCTTTCGTGGCATCAAGATCGGACGGCGGCAGATGTGGCGCATTGATGACGCAAAGATCGCTGACTTAAGGGACTTCAATTCTTACGGACGCCGCTCCACCCGAGAGCGTGAAGTCCAGCAGCGCAACGTCGAATTGATTGAGTGGCTAGAAGAGTTGATATGAACGACAAGAGATTCGACGAGTTCCAGGAACGGATGAAGTGGATCCGCTGGCTTGAGGACGAGGCTATCCGGCGGACAGGCTTTCGAGAGCCTATCAGGGCGATCGAAGGGCGAGAGAGAATGGACGCTCTGATCGCACGCGCACAAGAGATTGGCGTCCGAGAGGCCGTCGACGAGTTCTTGAGTGCTTAGGCTGAATGGTAGGGGTCAACCCTACCACTAGCGCCCCACGAAAAGGCGTTAGTGGTAGCGCTGAAACCGCTTGATAATCACAAGGAGACACGATGAACGAGAGCCGGTGGACACAGATCGACGTTGCGCGCGCGAACAATCTGCGCGAGAAGAAAGCCGAGCTTAAAAAGCAGATCGCAGCCCTTGAAGCCGAACGCGAACCCCTCAGCGGTGGCGAGAAGGGCGCAGTCACTCGCCAGATCACCCCGCTCAAGAATGAAGTAGCCGATATCGACAAAGAACTCGAGAACTTGCCTCCCGCGCCAATGCACCCCGACGAAGCAGCAGACGAATTGACTAGCATGATTCAGAGACAGTTGAACGAAATTGAGACTGCACGCCAAGAGATGATCGACAAGATCACTAAGGGCAGAATCGAGAGCGCGTTGACCTGGAAGGCCGAGAGCGTCTTCAAAGGTCGGTTGTTCGAAATCGACCTCAAGGCCATGCTCAAGGGTGCAGAGGCAGAGAACGCACCAAACGCCTTCCGTGGGATGCAGGCCGCGATGAAAACCATCTTCGACACCAATGACGAGAAGCTCAAGCGAGTGCACAGCATTGGCGGCAGTTCTAATGAACTAGCCAGCCTCTGCGAGAAATGGGAAGTCGAGTACAGGCTAGAACGGTTCCGACGATGGGATGACCTGCGATACATCGCTGCAGAAGCCCGCTACCTAGAGAAGAAAGTCGCTGCCTGGGAAGCGTTGAACGAGCAGACGTTGGGCGACTTCATAGAGGAGGATGATAATGCCTGAAACGAATACCTAGAGGGCGCAGCCCACGAAGACAAGGCGGCGTCTACACAACAGAATAGCCCAGGTTAGCCGCCTGGGCGCTGCTGCCCACAGTAGATCGTGAGCAGCAGCGTGGAGGCGGCTGAACACCTAGAAAGGAGAATGATGATGTACACGATGCCAAAGGTTGACTTAAGCGTCCTCACCGACGCAGAGAGAGAGCTTGCCGAGGGGATCGTCGCTACTCGTGGTAAGAACGCTGGACGCCTACGAGCGAGTAAGCCGCCAGTTGAAAGAGTGCGTTCTACTGAGACGTATGGAAAGCATGGTTTCTACCACCGATGGCAGATCAAAGGCGGAGAGACGGCTTACGTGTGGAGGATGGTAGCTTTCTACATCAGCCCAATCAACCAGCACCACTGTATGCCGGTAATGGCTGACTGCGACTTGCCTGCCGATGACTTCGACGAACGGATGGCGCTCGCAAAGGAACTAGATAAGGTCGTCGACAAGATCGTCAACACAGTGCCCGTCGAGCAATGGCATGGTGTAGCCCGCTGGCGTGGGCTAGTCTAGTTTGTAACGGCAAGGCTCCGGCCTTGCCGAGAGGCCCGACCTCGGGGCTCTCGGCAGTGCCGGATAGGGCGCTGCGAAAGGAGACACAATGGATATGAGATACAAGCTGTTCAAGACCTATGAGGACAAACCGTGCTGGCAATGCGGGTCCACCGAACCGAAGAACGTTGAGCCCATCAGCGGAGGCTACGAAGTTCTCTGCGACGAATGCGGAGCCGTCATTGACGAGTGGAACGCACCTGAAACGCCCAGGCATCCGGGTTACCTCTAGCACGAAAGGAGATCACGATGACAAGCACGCGCATCAAGATCGAATCGGTCGTCAGTGGCGAGTGGGTCCAGCAAGGCCCCGTCTGCACCGTCAGCGAGTTTCTCGAGGTCAACCCTGACCTCGACCCCGTCCACAAGAGCCAGGTCGCCCACGTCGTTACCGGCGACGTTCTCGAGTGGAATCTCGGAGCCGCAGGCGTTCTCAAGATCACAGCCCTCGGCGACGAGCCAGCAGAGTTGACCGAGATCAAATTGTCCGTCGCACAGGGATTGAGAACTCAGGCCGACCGCATCGCTTCGTTGATCACGATCTGGACGATGGACAGACCGAGCAAAGACACATGCAAGGCCATCCGGCAGGCCATCGAGACCGAAGAACGCCTCAAGAGTCTCGCTCGCGAATTCGCCCCTGAACTCTTCTAGGAGGTGATCCCATTCTCGGTAAGGCTTTCCAGCCTTGCCGGGGGAGGCCGCCCGAATAAACAGGCTCAGGCCTAGCAGTAACCCGAAGGGGGGTGGCGGCAATCCCCGGCAGCGCTGGAGAACGCTGCGAAAGGAGAACACGATGCAACGGCACGCTAAGGAGCTGCAATCCAAGGCAAAAACGCACGAGGTCGAGCACGCTGGCAGCGGTCAGTTCTACGTCACGTCCGCGTCGAGCGGAAAACGCTACTTCGTCAAAGAGCGGCGAGTGGGATTCCAGTGCTCTTGCGATTGGGCAAAGTACCACGACACGCGAATGCGCCCTTGCAGCCACGTCCTCGCCGTCGAGGAATGGCTCGAAGGCACCGGAGAGCGCACACTGTCGTTTTGGACCGACGAGGAAGACGCCGCTCGCCAGCACCGCAAGACCCGTTGGGTCGGCGTCGGTTTGATCAGCACGAGCAGGCTAACAGCCTAA
>Ga0180432_10007611_pt1 | contig 13702 bp, 10 predicted proteins | sample SS_ome_10_FD_132414 | JGI IMG/M metagenome (GOLD analysis project Ga0180432, IMG submission 132414) | Hypersaline lake sediment archaeal communities from the Salton Sea, California, USA - SS_1_MS_2 metaG | ecosystem: Environmental > Aquatic > Non-marine Saline and Alkaline > Hypersaline >...
CCTCCACGCTGGGCTTCCAGTCGGGGTCGGGGCCGGCTCCGACGCCGAAGAAGTCGGTGCCCCAGGGCTCGGGCAGTGCGCGTGGCACGCGCTCGGGCCTGGTGAAGGTCACGGCCCGCTCGACCAGTTCGCGGCTGGTCATCATGTCCTGCGCTCCTGTTGGTCAGTATCTCTCGAGCAGAACGGCGCACGTGGAGGCGGCCCTGCGAGGTCGCGGCGGATCATACCTGGCGTCGGTGGGCCTGTCAACGCGACGCAGCGTGTGGTGCGCAACGCGGGCCAGGCGTGGGAGCCTGGCCCGCGTGGGTGTGGGCGGATGACGCTACTTGGCGGCCTTGGGCTTCTTGCCGTGGAGCTGGTCGATGACGTCGAGCACTTCGGTGGATGCCGCACCGCCGCGGAGGCCGAAGGCGCGGGCGGCGGCCTGGCGGTAGTCGAAGTCGGCGTGGGAGGCGGCGTCGGCGAGCACGGCAGCGGCCTCGGGTGCGAGGGTCTTCTGCGATGCGGAGCAGGCCCCGACGGCGCCGAGGACGGCGAGGCGAAGGGCCTTGGAGCTCTTCGCGTCGTTGTAGACGTTGACGAGGTAGGGCACGGCGGTGGGCGCGGCGGCGTGCTCTATGGCTTGGGCGGCAGGGACGCGGACGTCGTCGGGATGGCTTCTGCTGGCGACGGCTCCGAGAAGCGCTGGCAGTGCGTCGGAGAGCTTGAAGATGGATGTGGCGGGGTCGATCGATGCGAGCGTGGCGGCGGCGGAGGCGCTGTAGGCGACCGCCGTGTCTTTCTGGCGCGGGTCGGGGGCCTTCTTGAGGAGCGCGTCGACCGCGTTGGCGACGGACTGCCTGTCGAAGGGGGTGGAGAGGAAGACGACGTTCTCCTTGGCAAGCCGGGTGCGGAGCTTGGGCAGGTCGGGCCTGGCCGTGACGATCAGGGTGGGCGCGGTGGCGAGGTAGGTGACGCGTCGCAGGCTGGCGAGCACTTCGGCGACGTCGGTCTCCTTCATCTGGCCGTTGAGGATGAGGAAGTCCTTCGGCGGGAGCTCGGTGGCGCGCTTGAGGGCGTCGCGCTGCGTGCGTGCGAGGACGGGCATGATGGCGGCGTCGCGGAGGAGCCCTCGGATGCGGTCGGCTCTGGTTTCGTCGTCATCGACGAGGAGGGCGACCCGGTCGGCGGATTCGGCCAGGGCCAGCGAGAGGTTGGTCATGACCTTGTCGGCGTCGAGTATCATCTGGTGGGGGTTGATGGCCACGATGGCCTCCGCGGCAGCGTAGCGGACGCAGCGGTGAGGCGTGTAGCCGAGCGCCTCGATCAGGGGAGAGCCGTCGAGCTGGATGGCGTAGGGGTTGACGGGGGGGCCGGGGGCCTGGGGCTTGTCCTCGGGCTTGGCCCCGAACCAGGTGACCAGCCGCGGGCGGCGCGTCCTGGCCCTGGCCTGCTTCTCGATCTTGCGGACCTCGTCCTCAGGGAGCGGGGGCTCGGGGAGCTCGGCGCCGTCGGCGATCTCCCGCAGGGCATGGATGCAGCGGACGGCGACGCCTGTGCGGCCGTCGCGCAGGGAGCGCCGGAGCGCGGCATAGACGAACGTGCTGCCCGCGGCGTGTGCCACGAGGGGCGCGGCCTTGAGTCGCTGGCGGATGGGCTTGGCGAGCTCGGCTTCCTTCGCCAGGGCGGGGGTGAGCTTCTTGCCCTGGATGCTGAGGAAGAACTGCTCGAGGAACTCCTGTTGCGCGAAGTAGGTGCACACGATGAGCGGGATGGCGGGCTCGAAGCTGGGCTCGGCCAGGATGGCGTTGCGGCAGGCCTCCTCGGCCATGCGGTAGGGGTAGAGGGGCTCGGGGACGGATTCGGAGGTGAGCTGCTTGCTGTCGGGGTCCCATCGCCACACGAGGTGTTCGTAGAGGTGGGGGAGGAGGACTTTGCGGTTGCGCTCGTAGTAGTCCTCGGCGAGGGCAAGGAAGGCGATGGGGGCGTGGGTTTGGGTGACGTTGGCGTCGTTGGCGATCTTGGCGGCCGCCTTGCGTGCGCTCTCGACGACGAGGGGGTGGCCCTTCGGCTCCTGAGCGGTGGCCAGGAGTGCGGGGATGGCTCGGCGGTCGCCGATGGTCTCGAGGGCCTGGATGACGATCTGGCGGATGATGGGGTCGGGGCACTTGAGTGCCTCGCAGATGGCGGGGACGGCGATGGCTCCGAGACGCGAGAGCACGTAGCCCGCATAGGCGCGGACCTCGGGGTTGGGGGTCTTCTGCATGTATCGGATGAGGTGTGGCACGGCGTAGTCGCCGGCGAGGATGAGCTCTTCCATGGCGAAGGTGCGAGGGAGGAAGCCCTTGCTGAGGCTGTCGACGAGGCCCTCGACGTAGGCGGGGGTGCGGAGCTGCTCCATGCGTCCCTTGAAGGCGATCTGCTGGAGCTTCTCGGCGTGCGCTTTGAGCTCGGCGTTCTTGCTCTCGTGGGCGGCGTCGATGAACTTGGCGACGGCGATGCGGTAGAGGTCGGCGACGACGACGGAGTCGGGCTTCAGCGCGATGGCCTGCTGGAGGAGCTGAGCGGCCTTCTCGTACTCCTTGCGGTCGAGCTGCACGAGGGCCTGGCGGAAGAGGCCTTTCACCTGCTTGGTGCTCTCGTCGTCGCTGGCCTCGTCGTCGAGTGTGGTGGCTTTCGGCTTCGGCTTCGGCAGTGCGGCGGCGGGCCGGGCGGCGGCGGGCCTGGGCTCGGCGTCGCTGGCTTGTGCGAGGAGGGTGCGGTCGAGCGTGGCGGCGGGCTTGCGCGTGGGTGCGGCGAGGAGCGTAGGGAGCGGCCTGTCGGCCGGGGGCGTTTGCCGCGGGGCGAGGACGGGCGCGAGCACCGCTCCCCGCGCGGCGGGTGCCGCGAGGGTGCGGGGTTCGGGCCTGGGTCCTGGGTCTGCGGGACGCGGGGCGAGCCGGGCGGGCCGCGCGGGGCGGCTCGGCGGGGCGGAGGCGACGGCGGGCTGGGTTCGGCAGTCGGCGGTCAGCTCGAGGGTGGGGCCTGCGAAGAGCTTGTCGGGGGTGAGCACCCAGGTGGCTTCGCTGCCGCGCACGCGGTCGGCGTTGGACTTGACGACCTTGGCGGGGAAGCAGACGGTGTAGGTGAGGCGCGCGTTGGCGAGGTCGGACCTGGCCTTGGCGATGGCCGCGGCGAGGGTGCGCTTGCGGGCGGGGTCGGGGGCTCGGCGCAGGCTGTTGAGGTAGCCGTTGGCCAGTGTCTCGCGGTAGTGGAGGGTGCCGTCGGGAGCGGGCTTGAACGAGGCGGAGGAATGAAGGAAGGCGGCCTGGTGGCGGAGCTGGCCGATGTTGGAGAACACGATGTCGGCGGTGTGGGTGGTGCCGTCCGGGGTGGCGCGCTTGCTGAGGGGCATGGCGGTGGCGCCGCTGAAGGCGCCTGGGAACAGCTCGGCCGCTTGCGGCGAGGGGGCCTTCGACACGCGCATGGTGATGGTCTGGCGGCCGGAGCCGTCGGGCTCGATGGTGCGCCGGATGTTTACTTCGACGCAGCTTACGGCGAGGAGTGCGAGTGCGAGGCAGCACGTCGCGCGAGCTCGAGCGCTGGGCATGCCGGGGTCCTCCTTGACGGGCTCGGCGTCAGGTGGTTTCGCGGGCGATCAGGTCCTGGTACGTCTCGCGTCGCTGGACGACGCGGTAGCTGTCGTGGTCGACCAGTACCTCGCAGGGGCGGGGTCTGGCGTTGTAGTTGGAGCTCATGGCGAAGCCGTAGGCACCGGCGCTGAAGATGGCGAGGAGGTCGCCCTGTGCCACAGGGGGCAGTGGGCGCTCCTTGGCCAGGAAGTCGCCGCTCTCACACACCGGTCCCACGACGTCGGCGGGGCTGAGGCCGTCTTCCTCGAAGGGGCGATCGCTGGCCACTGGCCACACGCGGTGGTAGGCGCCGTAGAGCGATGGCCGGATGAGCTCGGTCATGGCGGCGTCGCAGATGAGGAATCGCCGGCTCGGGGTCTGCTTGACGTGGAGCACGCGGCTGACGAGGATGCCGGCGTTGCCCACGATGTAGCGCCCCGGCTCGATGATCAGGCGGAGCCTGGTGCCGGCGTGCTCGATGAGCGGGAGGAGTACCTTGGCGAAGGCCGCTGGAGGCGGGGCTTCGCCGCCGCGGTAGTCGATGCCGAATCCGCCGCCGATGTTGATGGTCTCGATCGTGCCGCCGGGCGGCTGGCAGGTGGCTGCGAAGTCGATGATCTTGCGCAGCGCGTCGGCGTGGGGCTCGACGTCGGTCACCTGCGAGCCGACGTGGCCGTGGTAGCCGACCAGGCGCACGTGGGGCACCTCGCCCAGCCGCCCGACCAGCTCGCGAGCCGTGCCGAAATCGATGCCGAACTTCGTTTCTTTCTTGCCCGTGGCCGTGTAGGCGTGGGTCTTGGGGTCGACGTCGGGATTGAGACGGATGGCGACCCGCGCCACCGTGTCCATCGACGCGGCGACGCGGTCGATCATCTCCAGCTCCGACTGCGACTCGACGTTGAACATGAGGATGCCGGCCCGCAGTGCCTGCTGCACCTCGGCCTCGCTCTTGCCGACCCCTGCGTAGACGATATTGGCGGGATCGCCGCCGGCCTGGAGCACGCGGAAGAGCTCGCCTCCCGACACGATGTCGAAGCCTGCGCCGAGGTCGGCGACCAGCCGGAGGATGGCGAGATTGCCGTTGGCCTTGACGGCGTAGCAGATCAGGGGGGCGGCCGGGGCGAATGCCTCGGCCAGAAGGCGGTAGCTGGTCTCGATGGCCGAGCGGCTGTAGATGTAGCAAGGCGTGTGGACCTCGCGGACGAGGTCGGGCACGGGCACGTCCTCGCACATCAGGCATCCGCCTCGGTAGGTGAAGGCATCCATGGCCGTTCGGATAGGAGGGGTCGGGTCGGTCGGCCTAGTCCTCGGGCCTCCATTCGAGGCGGAACTTCTCGCGGGTGCCGAGGAGAAGCTCATGGGTGTGCTCGCGCAGGTCGGTGATCACGATCCGCTCGATGCGCTCGCCATCGATGAACGTGCCGTTGGAACTGAGGTCCTCGACCTCGATCTCCGCCTCGTTGCGGCAGACAATGCGGGCGTGCTTGCGCGAGACCGTCTTGAAATCCTGCTCGGCGTTCCGCTGGTCCTCGTCGAGCGCCAGCCACGCCTTACAGCGCTGGAGCGAGATCTCGCAGCCCCGGCTTCGCCCTACCACCACAGTCGAACCGAGAGCCAGGGGATACTCTTCCCCCTGCACAAACCCCTCGGTGCCGACCAGCGCAGGCCCTGTCGACACAGACCTCATCTCCTGCTGCAAGCCCCAGTCCAATGGCGATGGCAAAGGTAGCAGATCATCCCCCAAATTTCAAGGGCAAAAAACGACGCGCGCCCTAAATTTCGGCTGATGCACAGCTTGGGGAGCCCTTGTACCTCGGGCGGAGCGCAACGGCACGGCCTCGTGTTGGGGGAAACTGCCGCTGCGCCGCTGGTCATGCCATACGGGGCGCCTGCCTACGGCGCATCGGCCGTCTCGTAGCCCGCCACCTTCCACCCGCTGTCCCACGACGAGGTGGCGACGCGGACGAGCAGGAAGCGGTAGCGGGCCTCGCGGAAGGTGCCGATCCCTCTGGGCTTGGCGACCATCGACACGGCGGCCGGCCGCACGGTGACGCGGAGGGCGCGGAGGCCCCCCGGGGTGATGCTGGCGGGGAAGACGGGGCGGGCGAGGCGGAGTGCCGCGCGCTTCGCGGGGGGCATGTCGACGGTCCGCAGCAAGTGTGCCCACGACGTGCCTCCCTTGCCTTCCGCGAAGGCCGCGAGCTGGGCGGCGTAGTCGTGGGTGGCGGGGGCGAGCAGCGATACCTTGCCGAAGGAGCGGACATCGAGGTCGAGGTCGCGAGCGGCCAGCTCGGGGTCGGGCCGCGGGGAGTCCTCCGAGCAGCTTGTGAGGTAGGCTGCGAGGGTGCGCGCCGCCAGGGGCGGCGGCCACAGCCACAGCGCCGCGGCCGCTGCCACCGCCAGCGCCGCCGCTGCGGCGAAGTGGCCCGGCCGAAGGCGGCGGATCGGAGCCGGCAGCGGGAGGCGTCGGGTGCTCGCCGCCTTCCTGGTCTCGCGTTCCCGGGCGGCCTCTTGCACGGTGCGGCGGATCGACTCGCGGTGCTCTTGGGAGATCGGGTGCTCGCGAGGCACGGGCCGAGGGGGCACGGCGGCGGCCGCCTCGGCCGCCTCGCCAGCGGCATGCTCCTGCTGGTGGTCGAGCAGCGACTGGAGCTGGGCGTTCGACAAGAGGCCCTTCTCGACGAGGATGGCGCCGAGGCGGCGATCGTCCTCGCTGGGGGAGCGATGGATGACCTCCTGGTAGCCGAGACAGGCGTCGAGCTGCTCGCGGGAGACGAAGCCGCGCTCGACGGCGAGGTCGCCGATGCGTCGCGGGCGACGGCGCCGTGGCTTGGGCGGCGGCGCAGGGCTCGTGGCCGGGGCTTTCTCGCCTGTCGCAGGAGAGGGCGCCTTCGCGCGGGTGGGCCGAGGCGGGGCCTTCTCGCGCACGGGCGCCGTCGGCGCTGGCTTCGGGCCGACAGCCTTGGCCAGGAACGCCTGCCCGCAGGCGGCACAACGCACACGCTTGCCGAGGTGCTTGTCGTCGATCACATACTGACGCCCGCAGGGGCACCGGACCTTCGCCATGTCAGAACGCTCCGGTTCCCTCGTCGAAGGCACGCGTGCGGAAGCTGGAAGACACGGGCAAGGCACCGGCGCGGCTGCGCTCGCACCAGCCACGGCGACCACACTGCTGCACGGCGGCCCCCGAGGCAGGACGCGCTACTATGGGCGCGCTACTATGGGCGCGCTATTATAGGCGCCGCCCCCCGTGCTGAGTCAAGCACCACTTCCGGCAGGCGGGGCGCGTCGCGCCGTGAGAGCAACCCGGCCGGGCTCCGGCCCCACTCTCCGCAGATTTGGGTTGACGCGGCGGGGTGTGGACTGGCGAGGATGATGGCAGCAGTCTGTGGGTGGCCTCTCGGGGCCTGAATAGGGAAGACGGTGCGAAGCCGTCGCGGACCCGCCGCTGTGACCGGCGACGAAAGCCGCACCCGCCACTGTCCGCCTGACTGGGGATGGGAAGGCGCGGCGAGCAGGACGAGGCGGAAGCCAGAAGACCTGCCCTCGGACTGGCAGCAGCGCTCGGCCAACTGGTAGCGCTGGGCGGCGCTGTGCGGCTGTGTTGGCTCTCGCGGATCGGGGCCGATGCACCCAGCCCTGTGCGTCGGGGATGAAAAACGCCATCCCCAGGCCTGCTCGTCGGGCCCGGGGATTTCCTTTTGGTCCCGCGACGTGTGAGAGTCGGGGCGCGCGGTCGGACGCCAGGCGGGCATGCCCGGCGGCCCGAGACAAGTGAGGAACAGGCTCGTGCGGAGCATGCGGGTTGGTGTGGCGGCGTGGCTGGCGGCGATGGCGTGCTGTGGGCTGGCCCAGGAGGACGATGGCGGACAGCCGCAGCGGATCGTCGTGTCGGCCACGCGTCTGGACACGTCGGTGGAGCAGGTGGGCTCGGACGTGACGGTGGTCACCCGTGCGGACATCGAGCGGAGCCAGAAGACGACGGTGATCGAACTCCTGCGCAGCGGCGGCTTCTCCGCCGCGCGCCGCCGCGGCGGCAACCGCGAGGACGACGCCTACGAGAATCGCTCCGTCTCCGCACGACTCCGCATGAGCCCCACCGAGACCCTCGACCTCGACTTCGTCTTCCGATACGTCGACAGTGAGTCCGAGCTCGACAACTTCGGCGGGCCCGGCGGCGACGACCCCAACTACCGGTCCGACGGCGAGCAGCTCTATTTCAGGGCACAGGCACGCCTCTCCCTCCTCGACGACCTGTGGGAGCAGAAGCTCGGCCTGTCGTTCTCCGACCAGCACCGACGCAGCCGCAACGACACCGACCACGCGCATCCCCTCGACCTCGAGCCAGAGAAGAGCAAGGGCTGCGATGTGGGCATTGAGCAGACCCTGTGCAAGGGCGCCGTGACCGCCAGCTACACCTACGCCTGGTGGCGCGGGTGGTGCAGCGACGAGGCGAGAAGCACGACGTGGCGGTGTTCGTGCGGGGGCGACCGTCGGGCCGACCTTGGCGTGGCCATTCGGGTGAAGGGCTCGCTTCGTGCCCGCCACCCGGGGGGCAAAGGCCGTGTGCTCCACGCGACGCATCGCATTTGACTTCCGCCTCGAGAACCCCGACAATTGACGCGCCCCGCCCCGCCGCCCCGCCGCCGCCATGGCGGCGGCGCATATCCGGGAGCAGCCTCTTGCCCGCAGCGCCCAAGCCCAAGCCCCGCATCTACCTCGCAGCGCCGCTCTTTGCGCTCCACGAGCGGCAGTGGAACCGCCAGCTCGCGGAGCGCCTCGAGGCCATGTTGCGCTGCTCGGTGCTCCTTCCCCAGGACTTCGAGCCAGCCGAGCCTGACGAGGCGGCCCGGCACCGCGCCCTCTTCCGCCTGTGCATCGACGGCATCGACCAGTGCGATGCTGTGCTTGCCATCCTCGACGGCCCGGATGCCGACTCAGGCACGGCCTTCGAGATGGGCTACGCCTACGCCATCGGCAAACCACTCGTCGCCATCCGCACCGACTATCGCCCCCAGCACGACCAGGGCAGCAACCTCATGCTCACGAGAGCCTGCTCCGCGTTCCTCCACTTGGTTGAGCCGACAGCGGACGTCGACGGCGTCGCGGCCGCGATCACCCGCAAGCTCACCGCAGTGCTGGAGAAACGCTGAGCGGCGGGCCTTGCTTCACGTCGAGGGCGGGTTTTCGCCACACTCCTCCTGCCTGTGGCAATATCCAACAGATCGGCAGAACACACTGGCAAGGCACGACCTACGGCACCGCAGGCGCGGGCGAAAATGGGGCGGTTTTCGCTTCAGTTCTGCCGCTTTCTCGCGACTGTCTTATTGGACGGGGAAAGAGCGCGCACGTAGTGAATGCATGGCAGCGGAGCTGAGTCCGTGGTGAGTCAGCGGAAGCCGAGCGACGGGAACGGCGGCAGAGGGTCGCGGGGTGGTTGCGCGGCCGACAACCGCCTGAAGGAGATCAAGCGGCAGATAAAGGAAGGCGACTACGAGTCCGAGGAGAAGCTCGATATCGCCATGAGCCGCCTGCTGGCCGACCTTCGCAACGCCTCGCGAGGGGCCAGGCTCAGGCCCGAGGATGATAGCGGCGGTGCACTTCCTTGAGGCGATCCTTGTCCACATGCGTATAGATCTGCGTCGTCACGATGCTTGCGTGGCCCAGCATCTCCTGCACGGAGCGCAGGTCGGCACCCGAGGCCAGTAGGTGCGTGGCGAACGAGTGGCGCAGGGTATGCGGCGACACGGTCTTGTCGATGCGGGCCAGCCGCGCACACTTGCCTACCATGCGACGCACCGTGTCGCGGACGAGCCGCCGGCCGGTGCGGGACACGAACAACGCGGCCGACGCGCGCCCGCGCAGCAGCCCTGGCCGCACTTCCAGCATATAGCGTCGGGTCCACTCAAGAGCCGCCTTGCCCACTGGCACGACCCGCTCCTTGGAGCCCTTGCCCATGCACCGCAGATAGCCGTAGTCGTGGTGCACGCTGTCGACATCGAGCGAGCACACCTCGCTCACCCGCGCCCCGGTGGCATAGAGCACCTCCAGGATCGCCCTGTCGCGCACCCCCAGCGGACGGCTCGTGTCGGGGGCGGCCAGCAGCCGGGTCACCTCCTCGGGACTCAGCACCGATGGCAGCCGACGCCACAGCTTCGGCGAATCCAGCGCCGACGTCACATTCCGCTCGATCTCCCCCTCTAGAGCCAGGAAGCGGTAGAACATCTTCACCGCCGCGAAGGTCCTAGCCGTCGTTGCGGGCGAGTACCCGTGGTCCTTCATCCACATCAGGAAGCCGAGCACCACCGTGGTGGTCACTGCGCGCGGGTCGGGCCTGCGTTCCCGCACCAGGTAGGCTGCGAACTTCACCAGATCCCCGCGATAGGCCAGTTGCGTGTTCCGTGCCAGCCCGCACTCGAGTTCCAGGTAGTCGATGAATCGGTCGATCAGCTCGTTCACGGCGGCCTCCTAGGCGGCCAGTCTACGCCGTGTGGAGCGCCGCGTCAACCTCACGAGCCGGCTGGCATGCACCTGCGCGGGCTGGCGCGGCGATCGGGTACCCGGCTCCCGCGGTTGACCTGCGCCGGTGGTCGTTCTAGGATGGGAGCGGAAGGGAGACAGGTCGGAGAAGCTCGGTGGGCAACACCGCACGAGGTCAGGCGGCACTGCGACGGAGAACCGCGCGGGCGGTGGCGGCCCTGGAGCGGCGGTTCGGCGTGCCCGAGTGGGGCGGGCCGAGGCCCCCGCTGGATGCGCTGGTGCAGACCATCCTGTCGCAGAGCACGAGTGACGTGAATTCCCACAGGGCCTTCGCCTGCCTGAAGGCCCGCTTTGCGACGTGGGGCGCGGCCCTCGCCGCCGGCCCGGGGGCCATCGAGACGGCGATCCGCTGCGGAGGCCTGGCGCGTCAGAAGAGCCGTCGGATCCACAAACTGCTCGGCTGGGTGCGGGAGCGCTTCGGCGGGCTCGAGCTCCGCTGCGTGTCGGAAATGCCGACAGCGGACGTGTTCGACCTCCTGCTGCCGCTGGAGGGGGTCGGGGTGAAGACGGTGGCCGTGATGCTGCTGTTCGCCTGCGGCCGCGACTGCTTTGCGGTCGACACCCACGTGCACCGCATCGTGGGGCGCCTGGGGTTGGTGCCGGCAAAGGCAACGGCGGAGAAGGCGTTCTGGCTCATGGCTCCGCTCGTGCCGCAGGGCAAGGCGCTGAGCTTCCACATCAACCTGCTTCGGCTCGGCCGCACCCTGTGTCGCCCGACGGCACCCGACTGCGCGGCCTGTCCGCTGCGGCGGCAGTGCGCCTATGCAAAGCAGCGGTGACTCGCGGCGCGGGGCACGGGCTGCCGTGGGAGCTTGGGTGAGGACGTGTCACGGTGGGGGCGGTGGCGAGGCGGGCGGCACTCGGATGGGCCCCAGGCCGGTGTTGCCAGCGGCCAGTGCGCGGATGTAGCGTGTGGCGTTGCGGATGAGGATGCCCTCGGTGGCGGGGCTTACCGTGCTGCACTTCACCTCGTATCCTCCCTCGGGGTAGGCGGCTGCCTCGGGCAGGTAGCCGCCGCCCCAGTGTGTATAGCCGTTGGTCCACAGGCGGTAGCCTGGGAGCGCGCGCTTGATGTGGAGGCCGACGTGGGAGCACAGCTCGCATTGGCTGCCGAAGACGTAGACGTCGCCGATGCGCCAGGCGCCCACGTAGATCTCGTGGAACTTCTCTTTCGGCCTCTTCTTGTCGGGCACCCGCACCTTCTCTACGATGCCGCCGAGGTGGATGGGCGCGGCGGCCGCGGCCTCGGGCTCGGCAGGCAAGTGTGCGGGCACGGGCTGGGGCGGCACGGCGAGCACCGCGACGACGGCGCGGCCCAGCTCGTGCCCGATCTCGGCCACCGTGTCCTGCGGTTTCAGCAGCACGTAGCCGAAGCGGCCGTTGGGCTTCGTGTACCGCGGCTTCACGTCGCCGCCACATCCCTGTAGGAACACGGGCACGCACCCTGGCCAGGCCGCCGCCACCCAGTCGCGCGCGAAGCCCGGGTAGTCGGTGCCGATCTCGTATCCGCCCATGGTGGTGGGGTGGCAGGCGTAGCCGAACACGACGGCTCGCACCTTGCCGTCGGGCGAGCTGATGCGCAGGATGGGCACGTCGGGGTCGATGGGCTTGCGGGGCTCGGGCCGCATGCCGATGCACTTGCCCTTGGCGTTGAGCTGCCGGCGGTTGATGCCCATGGTGCAGGAGCCTACGGTGTAGTGGAGAACGGCAGGCTGGAGGTCGGCGACGGCAGCGGCGAAGAGCGGGTTGGTGCGGGCCTTGAAGAGCGCGGCGTAGGCCGCGTTGTGCTTGTGGCCGAGGTGGGGACCGCAGTGGGTGTGCGAGGCGTTGACCATCAGGTGCTGTGGGGGGATGCGGGCTTTCTGCGCCGCGGCGCGGAGGTCGTCGAGCTGGCTCTCGTAGATCTTGCACAGGTCCACCGCGAGGAAGCCCACGCGGGTGTGGCCGTTGTCGAAGACGAGGCACGTGGCGGTGAGCCTGTTGTAGATGCCCTCCGACGGCTTCTTGCGGGCGGCGAAGCCGGCCATCCACACCGGCCCTTCGGGCGTGATGTCGGCCGTGGCGATGCCGACCTTCAGGGGGCCTGGCTCGGCGTGGCTGAGCCCCTCCACGTGCAGGCTCCTCGGCTGGGGCAGGGAGCAGGCGGAGCAGATGAGCAGGAGCAGAGGCCGCGGGCATCGCAAGGCAGTTCCCCTCGTTCTTCAGAGGCGGAGTCGGCGGGTGCGGAGGACGCCGAGGGCTACGCTCATGGTGAAGAGCACGAGCGCAGCCGCGATGGCGAGCCAGTCGAGCTCGACGTGGGCGACCGAGGCGCGTGGAGCGATGGTGCGCAGCTCGCCCAGGCTCTCGAGCACCCTGCCTCGGCCGTTGCGGGCGATGGCGGCCAGACGGGGCTGGTCGGGGCCGAAGGCCACCCACTCGCGTGTGGAGTTCCTGGCGACGCTCACGGTGAGTCGGCGGCCCGCTCCCTGCTCGACGACGGTGAGCACGTAGATGCCGCGTGCCGGGGCGGCGAGCTGGGCGCGGTATTCGCCGGGAGCGGTCTGCGGGAGCGAAGCGTCGAAGGCGTCGCCGGAGGGCGGAGCCACGTGCACCACCAGGCTCAGGCCGTTGACGAAGCGGCCGTCCCTCTCTGCACGCACGGTGAGCACGAAGGCGTCGCCTCGCTCGGCGACCTCCGCCTCGAAGCCCGGCGTGCGCGCCGGCCGCGCCGCCCACCGCACCACCTGCTGCCACAGCCTGCCCACGCCCTCGGGCGCCAGCAGCTCCCTGTCCCACCGCGTGCCGACGGTGGTGGCGAAGGCCGCCGAGCGGCCGAGCCCGTACTGCCACCGCGCGAGCACGGGGTCGCCGTCGTTCCTGGTGCTCCACTCGACCGCCGCCGTGGGCTTGGCCACCAGGCGCACGTAGCCGCGCAGGGGGCCGGCGAGCGCCACGCCGCGGCTCAGCGCGGGCGGCGTCGCGGCCACGACGCCGTAGCGCCCCTCGCGCACGTAGCGGCGGTTGGTTGCCTTGAGGAACGCCTTGCGGAAGATAGCGGGCAGCGCCGCAGGGTCGACCACCGCATAGAAGTCCTCCCCCGCCAGCTCGCGGAGGCGAGCGAGGGCGTCGGGCTGCCTGCCGGTCATCAGCACCGACAGGGTGACGCCGGCGTTGCGGAAGCGCTGCCTGAGCCCCGCCGAGTCGAGCTGGGCGACCTGGCCGTCGGACAGGAGGATCAGGTGTCGGAGCTCGTCGGGCGCGGCGGGCGAGCGGAGGAGATCGAGGGAGCGTTCGAGGGCGAGGCCGAGGCTGGTGGGGCCGTGGGGCTGGATGGCCTCGAGCGCCTCGCGGACCTGCTGCTCGGGCGGCACGGTGGCCATGGGCAGGAGCAGGCGAGGGGCCGCGTCGAAGGCCACGAGGCCCAGGCGGTCGGCCGGGCGGAGGTGCTTGAGGGTGTGGAGCACGGCGTCGCGGGCGTGGGCGATCTTCGGCCGGTCGCCTGCCTTCTCGGCCATGCTGCCCGACTTGTCGAGGGTGATGAGCAGGGCGACCTGGCGGGGACGCGCGCAGCGCACGGGCAGAGCCTGCTC
>Ga0180432_10007612_pt1 | contig 13701 bp, 13 predicted proteins | sample SS_ome_10_FD_132414 | JGI IMG/M metagenome (GOLD analysis project Ga0180432, IMG submission 132414) | Hypersaline lake sediment archaeal communities from the Salton Sea, California, USA - SS_1_MS_2 metaG | ecosystem: Environmental > Aquatic > Non-marine Saline and Alkaline > Hypersaline >...
CAACTGGAGAGCCGTGTGCGGGAGAACCGCACGCACGGTTCGGAGGGAGGGGTGACGCAAACCAATGCGTTATCCCTACCCCTATCATAACTACATAACTACATAACTGAAGTCTTGTAGATCGGATGGTGACATCCGATATTCAGGCAACGTGTTCTTGATTGGCGGATGTTGCCATCCGCCCTACCCTGCTTGCCGCGGCCTACGGCCGCAACCAAAAGACCACCGCTTCGCGTTGGCAGTTTATCGCTATAAGGCCGCCGGCATCATCAGCGTGCCGCTAGTTTCTCTATCGTACGCGCGTAGTGCTGTTTTCCTCACACGGGCAAGTCTTTTCAGGCGACCCCCTACTCACGTAGGGGGCTTCAAGACGCGAACAGGGGGCGCAGTGTTAGGGCCTACAAGGAATATCACCCCCAAGCCTGGCGGCTTTACTGGAGTAAAGCCACTGTGCTTGGCGGTGCCGCCCAATCGAGGTACAAGGTCTTATTCCAAAGGACTAAGCAGTCTTGTGCCAGCCTGCATGGAATTCCCAACACAATGGTATTCGGTGCTCTGGATTCTGGCTTGTGCGGGAATGACAGTTTCTGGGGCTTAGTCCTGCACCTTTCCCATGAGTTCGACGACCGGCGGCTGCGGTTCCTGGGTTTGCTCCAGTTTTCTTAGCATGTCACGAGCCGATTCATAGTGCAACTCGGCCTGTTGGGCTGGCCGCTGCAAACGTTGGTATTCGTCAACCATCTCCAGAAGATTCCGGTTGTCCATTTCCGTACGCGTTATACCAGCCAACTCCTGTTTTGCCTGCAGCTCGGCGTAGTGGACGGACAGTTCGGCCAGCTCCATTTTCCATTGGCGAACCATTTCGCCGCCACCGGCCATGCGTACTTCTTCGCGGCGTTGGGCCAACTGGGCGCGTGCCTCGGCCAGTGCCAGGCGGGCGGCGTTGATTTCTTCGCTGGAGGCAGCCATTTCGGGGGCCGGCTCCTCGACTTGAATGGTGATGACGCCTTCGTCGTCGGCTGTGTACATGGCCGGTGCGTATTTGCCGGCTGCAACAATCCGGAGAACATGTTTCAACACGTTGGCGGCCGATACGTTCTTTAGCTGGAGTGTTACTGGTTCGGTCGGTAGTATTCCCGCCACCAGGTCCAACTCGTCCCAGAGGACCACAATATTCGCCCCCGTGTCCTGACGCAAAACCTGAATAACCTCCTGGAATTCTACATCCACGAAGTCCGTAGTCATATTCGGCTCCAGCGCCACGGGCACCTGCTTAACACGCCGTACCTCAACAGGCCCTCCAAAAGGCCCTTTTGCCAGAAAACCATAACCATCTTTTGCGGCCGGCTTACGCCGCGTAGCCGCAGGTGCAGGCCCCCGCCCCGGCCTCTCCCTCGGCTGCCTCGGCCTCGGCATCCCCGGCATCTCCATCCCCGGCATTCCGGGCATCATACCGGGCATCATTCCCGGCATATTGGGCATCATTCCAGGTGCTGAGGTGGCCTGGGCTGGGTGCCTATCGCCACGGCGTGGCCTTCGAGTGGGCTTGAGTTGCTCCATGCGTTTGAACTCTCGCTGGCGGATTTCCACTATTTCCTGCAACTGTTGAGCTACGGGGTCTTCCTGGGCCTCCTGTTCAATTCTGGCTGCTGTCTCGGCGATTTGCGCTTGTATCGCCTGGGTGCGGGCCTCCAGGCCGGTCAGCTCCATCTGCAACTGGCGTTGCTGGTCTTGGAGGTGGCGCATTTGTTCCATGACAGCCGGTCGTGTCAGTTCAGTCCCTCCCGCATTGTTGAGCATATCCCGCTGCTGCTGCTCCAATGCCCTCAGGTCCGCGAGGGTTTTGGATACTCTCTCTCTGGCTCGCTCCAGTTCGTCCTGCCGGGCGGTTTTTTCCTCCTCGTAAGCTTTGTTCAGATACTCCTGCAGCCAGTCCACGAACCGCTCGGCCGCTTCAAGCTTGGCCTGCTCTGTCTTACCAGTCACATCCAGCTTACACATATTATTGCCGTAACCCATTAAGTGTGTGCGCGCCTTCTGGCCCGCATCAAAGGTTGCCGCCGCGAAAGCTGCTATATCGGTGGGGACGACAGAATTCTTGATCTGTATGTTATAACTGGACCGAGCCCCCTCCATATCCTGCCCTTGGACAACTTGGGTAAGACTCAGTGTCAGGCCTATCAAGCCGGCTAACATGATTCGTGAGGTCTTCATAGTATTTCTCCTTGTGTCTGTTGTTGGGGAGTGCTTAGATAGCGGCGGGCCTGTTCGGCGGCCTGCGTTTCGGGGAAGAGTTCGATAATGCGGCGGTACTCCTGCGCGACTGCTGGCGTTAGCTCGTCCTGTTTTGCGCGGGTATCTGTCCAGTAAAGGCTGATGGCGGCGGTTTCTTCGCGCAGGCCTCGGGCTTCGGTAATGGGGTCGCGATAGGTGGCGAGCTTCTTTTTGAGGACGGCGAGGCGTTTTTGTTGGGCCTGGCGGAGGAGCATGGCGTCGATGATCTGTTGACGCACCTCCGCCTCGGCCCGCAAGGCAGCGATTTCGGAGCGTAATTGCATCATTTCGGCCCGGGTGAGTCGGACGGTTTGGGCCAATTCGGCAGGTTCGGCGGCTTGCTCGGGTGGTGGTGGCGCTGGGGTCAGTTCAGGCGAGATTGGGCTTGGGTCCGCCTGGGCGAGTTGTTCGGGAGGCTGCTGTGGGGCGGGTGTGTCGGGGGCGGCCCAGAGGGACAGGGCTACGCTGACGGCTGCTATCAGGAGAGCTGCAGCGCTGATCGCCACAAGCTGGTGGATTTGTCTGGATCGTTGGGCGCGGCGGCGGACCAGGGTGGCCAGTGCGTGGGGCTCTGGTGGGACGGCGGCCGGCAGCGCTTCGTCAGCCTGTGTGAGTAATTGGCGTAATGTGTTTTCATCCATTGTCGTTACCTATCTTGCCATATGGTGCTGAGCTTGTCCTCCAGGCGCTTGCGGGCCCGGCTCAGGCGAACGTAGACAGTTTTGCGGTTGATGCCCAGCACCTGGGCCACCTGGGCCACTTCGAGGCCTTGGAGGTAGTGTAGCACGAGGACTTCGCGATACCTGGGCGGCAGCGTGGCTACGGCTTGGCGGACGGCTGTGTCCTGTTCCCGGCGGCGTTGTTGCGTGTCGGGTTCGTCGGGTTGCGGCTGCGTCTTGTGCTGGGCGGTCTGGTGTCGTAACCTTAGGTACGCAAGTCGTTTGCTCTGATGTCGGCGGCACTGGTTGATGGTCACGGTGGTCAGCCATGTTCGCAGGGTGGCTTGGCCTCGAAAGGAGGCCAATTTGCGATAGGCTGCCAGGAAGACTTCCTGGGTGACGTCTTCGGCGCCGTCGGACCAGCCTAGTAGCCTTTGGGCCAGTGCAGTTATCCAAGGTGCGTGTTCGGCGATGATCTGTTCGAAGGCACCTTGGTCGCCCCGGCGGAATCTCTCCACCAGGTCACGATCCTGCCATCCGGGGCTTTTGACCTCCCGGTTCGCCGTTGTGTCACATCTGGCTGCCATCTTCATAATCATTAGACACAGGTGGGGGGGGGGAAAATAACAGGAAAATGCGGCAAGTCCGGAAAAAAGTCTGTTGAGAACGGCAGCATAGGGTAGACGGAGGGTTGAGATTGCCACGTCGGCGAGGCGTCTGCTCGCAATGACAGGGGGGGCGTTGGGGCGAGAATGGCAGTTGTGGCAGTTGGGTCTGCCTGGATGGCATATTGCGGGGGGCGATGGGGGAGGAGTTTTCCTTGTAAGTGTTTATATTTTAATGCTTTACAGAAAACGTGTTTGCTGGCATGGGCTTTGCTGTGTGTCTTTAGGAACGTATATTGTCTGTGGACGCAAGCAGCAAGGAGAATATGAGTCATGGCAAGTAACAAGATCATCGGAATTGATTTGGGGACGACGAATTCGGTAGTGGCGGTGCTGGAGGCGGGTGAGCCGAAGGTGCTGATTAACGCACAGGGCTCGCGGCTGACGCCTTCGGTGGTGGGTTTTACGGATAAGGGTGAGCGTCTGGTGGGTCAGATCGCGCGGCATCAGCAGGTGACGAACCCGCAGAACACGGTGTTTTCGATCAAGCGGTTTATGGGTCGGCGTCATCGTGAGGTCTCGTCGGAAGAGAAGATCGTGCCTTATACGATAGCGGGCGGGCCTGACGAGCTGGTGAAGGTGGAGGTTCGTGGCAAGGAGTACACGCCGCCCGAGGTGTCGGCGATGATCTTGCAGGATCTCAAGAAGACGGCGGAAGACTACCTGGGTGAAGAGGTGGAGCGGGCAGTGATTACGGTGCCGGCGTACTTCAACGATGCTCAGCGGCAGGCGACCAAGGATGCGGGCCAGATTGCCGGGTTGAAGGTGGAGCGGATCATCAACGAGCCGACGGCGGCGGCGTTGGCGTATGGTCTGGAGCGTAAGGCCAACGAGAAGATCGCGGTGTTCGACTTTGGAGGCGGGACGTTTGACGTGTCGATAATGGACATTGGTGACAATGTTTTTGAGGTGTTGAGCACGAACGGGGATACGCACCTGGGCGGTGACGACATCGATGAGATCGTGATCAATCATATTGCGGACGAGTTCAAGAAGCAGGAGGGGATCGACCTGCGGAGCGATCCGATGGCGTTGCAGCGGCTCAAGGAAGCGGCGGAGAAGGCCAAGTGCGAATTGAGCGGTGCGTTGGAGGCGACGATCAACCTGCCGTTTATTACGGCGGATCAGTCGGGTCCGAAGCATTTGCAGATGACGCTTAATCGGAGCACGTTCGAGCATTTGATTTCGGACGTGTTGGGTCGTCTGCGTGGACCTTGTGAGAAGGCGTTGGCGGATGCGAAGCTGACGGCGGGCGACGTGGCGGAGGTGGCGTTGGTGGGTGGTTCGACGCGGATTCCGCTGGTGCAGCAGTTGGTGAAGGACATCTTCGGCAAGGAGCCGAACCGGAGCATCAACCCGGACGAAGTGGTGGCGGTGGGAGCGGCGATTCAGGGCGGCGTGCTGGCGGGGGACGTGAAGGATATTCTGCTGCTGGACGTGACGCCATTGTCGCTGGGTGTGGAGACGCTGGGCGGTGTGATGACGAAGTTGATCGAGCGGAACACGACGATTCCGACGTCGAAGAAGGAAGTGTTCAGCACGGCGGCGGACAGTCAGACGTCGGTGGACATTCATGTGTTGCAGGGCGAGCGGGAGTTCGCACGGGACAACCGGACGCTGGGGCGTTTTCAGTTGACGGGGCTTCCGGCGGCGCCGCGTGGGGTACCGCAGATCGAGGTATCGTTTGATATTGACGCGAACGGGATATTGAATGTTTCGGCGAAGGACACGGCGACGGGTACGGAGCAGAAGATCGAGATTACGGGTTCGTCGGGAATGAACGAGCAGGAAATCGAGAAGATGCGACAGGACGCCGAGCAGCACGCCGAGGAAGACAAGAAGCGTCGTGAGGTGGTGGACTTGAAGAATCAGGCGGACCAGATGGTGTACTCGACGGAGAGCATGCTCAAGGAGCACGGGGAGAAGGTGCCGGCCGATGAGCGTTCGAAGGTGGAGTCGGCGTTGAACAATCTGAAGGAAGCGGCCAAGGGCGAAGACGCTGGTGCGATACGTGCGGCGATGGAAAATGTAGCGACGGCGAGCCAGACGATTGGTAAGATGATGTACGAGCAGGCGGCGCAGCAGCAACCGCAGGGGGCCGGTGGCGGGGGCGAGGCGGCTGAGGAAGAGCCGAAGAAGAAGGGTGACGACGACGTCATCGACGCGGAGTTTGAGGTGAAAGAGTAGGGTCGGAAGAAGCGTTTGGCGCCGAGGTAACGAGACGTTCTCTGTAGTCCGCCTGGCCTGGATGGGCCGGGCGGGCGTTTTTTGTCGGCGTGGCGGTTGCCAGTTTGGCGTAGAGCGTTTGGGGGTGTCAGAGGCAGAAAGGTGAATCGTTGACAAGCGAGAAAGAAGCAGAGAGGCCGGCGGTGTCGACCACGCCTGAAGCGTTGGAAGAGAGCCGAGCGTTGGCGCGGGAGGTGGCGCAGTTGGCGGCAGACCGTCATTGCACGGAGATTGCGGTGCTGGAGCTGGCGGAGCGTAGTCCGGTGGCGAATCATTTTGTGATCGCGACGGGGACGAGTGCTCAGCAGATACGCTCGGTGGCGCACGAAATCGAGGATGTGGGCAAGGACCGGGGCTTTGGGGTGTTTGGTCGGGCCGGCCGGCAGCAGGGGCAATGGGCGGTGATAGATTTTGTGGACGTGGTGGTGCATCTTTTTGATGAGGAGCATCGTCAATATTATGATCTGGAGCTGCTTTGGGGGGATGCGCCGCGGCTGACGTGGGAGCAGCGGGGTGGCGAGACGGACTGAGTGGCTGTTTACGGGGTTGGTGTGGTTTTTGGGGATTAGCGTTTTCGAGAGGGAGCAGGTGAATAGATCGTGAAGCCGATTTCGGATATCCTGGAAGCACGTGTAAGTGAGGCGTTGGCGGCGGTGGGCGGCGCGGCGTCGCCGGGGATTGTCAAGCAGACGCAGGACGGACGTTTTGGCGATTACCAGGCCAACGGGGTGATGGGTTTGGCCAAGCGGCTCAAGCGGAAGCCTAGGGAGCTGGCGCAGGCGGTGGTGGAGCAGCTGGACGTGGGGGACATGTGCGAGGAGCCGGCGATTGCGGGGCCTGGTTTTATCAATTTTCGGCTGCGGGCGGACTGGCTGGCGGGGCGTCTGGCGGAGGCGATAGCGGATGAGGAGCGTCTGGGGATCGACCCTCAGGAAGAGGGGCCCAAGACGGTGGTGGATTTTTCCGGGCCGAACATTGCCAAGCAGATGCATGTGGGGCATTTGCGGTCGACGATTATCGGGGATGTGATCGCACGGGTGCTGGAGTTCTGGTACGCCGACCCTGCCAAAGTCGTTCGGCAGAACCACGTGGGCGACTGGGGCACACAGTTCGGTAGAGTCATACTGAGTGTTTGGCATATCTGTATGTCGAAACACAGGGACAACAGTAACGAAAAGCCATACTACGAAAGAGAATTGGCTGAGCTTAAGAGAATTAAAGAGCAAGGGGAGAATCCTAGGTCAATTATAGAGAGAATTAAGGACCGCCAGGAATCAGATTGGCGTTATGATTCTAATTGTGAAGAAGTCGATGGCGAGAAGCAGTTCAAGCCTTTTATTGAGAACGAATTAAGACAGGTTACTTGGGAACAAATACTCGATGCCTATCAATATGTGAATCTGATAGACGAGCTTGCTGGAGATTTGGGGTTTACAACGTCAACACGAAGAGGCGGCGAGATTGTTGAGATTCCTTATGAGTCACTGTCAAGTCACATAGCCTTTATGCTGCAAAGGGGATGGGAACAAGATCAGCAAGAGCTTCTAGTGTGGAAATACGTGAGAGAGAAGAGCATCGAAGACTGTCAGGAGGTTTACGGCCAGCTAGGGGCGCAGTTGACACGCAAGGACGTGCGGGGCGAGAGTTTCTACAACGACCGGCTGGGGGCGGTGATTGAGGATTTGTCGGGGACGGGTTTACTGGAGGAGTCGGAGGGGGCGCAGTGCGTGTTCATGGAGGGGTTCAAGACGAAGGAAGGCGAGCCGCTGCCTTTGATTGTGCGTAAGAGCGACGGGGCGTATTTGTACGCGACGACGGACCTGGCGGCGATACGGTATCGGGTGGACGAGCTGGGGGCGGCGCGGATTATTTACGTGACGGATTCGCGACAGAAGCTGCACTTTGACATGGTGTTCGGCTGTGCGCGGCAGGCGGGCTGGGCGGGCGAGGCGGTGCAGCTGGAGCATGTGCCGTTTGGCAGCGTGCTGGGGCCTGACTGCCGGCCTTTGAAGACTCGCGAGGGAGAAAACATCAAGCTGAAGGATCTGTTAAGCGAGGCCGAGTCGCGGGCGTTGCAGATTGTGCAGGATAAGAATCCTGATTTAAGTGACGAGCAGAAGCGTCGTATCGCCCGTGCGGTGGGGATCGGGGCGGTGAAATACGCGGATCTTTCGAGCAATCTGGTGGCGGACTACGTGTTCGACTGGGACAAGATGCTGGCAATGGAGGGCAACACGGCGCCATATATGCAATATGCGTATGCACGGGTGCAGAGTATTTTTCGCAAGGGGGGCATCGACCCGGCGGCATTGCTGGGCGGCGAGGCGTCGCTGTTGCTGGAGGCGAGCGAGGAGTATGAACTGGCCAAGCGGCTGTTGCGATACAGCGAGACGGTGGAGAGCGTGGCGCGGGATTTGCGGCCCCATTTGCTGACGAGTTATCTGTTCGAGTTGGCGCAGGCGTTCAGCAGTTTTTACACGAACTGCCCGGTGCTCAAGGCGACGGGGGATACGCGGGCGACGAGGTTGTTGTTGTGCTACCAGACGGCGCGGACGCTGCGTCATGGTCTGGGTATGCTGGGGATAGAGACGATCGAGCAGATGTAAGGGGTAGAGGTCGAGAGGGCGGCCCTGCTGTTTTTTTGGCGGCGTCGTGCGGAACTGCTGAGGAAGGGGGCTAGCGGCTTGCGGTTTTGATGGTCTGTTGGGGTGGGTGGGTCGCCTGCAGGACGCTGGCGAGTTCTTCCTGTAGAGCATTGTAGTCGGCGTCATGCAAGGAGGGGAACAATTCGGCGGGGTTTTCACCGTAGCCGGCCCAATTGGCCAACAACCACTCAAAGACCCTGTTGCTCAGTTCCGTCGTCATAGGCGGTCACCATTCCTTGAAAGCGCTAAGAGGGCGCATAGAGGCTGATTATGTCACAGGTGTTGCAGAACGTTAGATGACACTGTAGATTGGCTCGCCGACACATCAGAACGTCCGACTGTTCAATCTCTACGTTAGCAAACGAGGGCGGAGACTGTCAAGGGTTATTTGGCCTAATTTGCAGAGAATGCTAAGATGCGTTGGTAGCGGCAGGGGGTATTGCGGGCAAGGTACGGGGGGGGCGTGAAGCAGGGGAGTGGAGGTTGGATACATGTCAAGGATTTGCCCGGCGTGCCGGCAAGTTGTATACTATAGACAATGGTTAGGCTCCGGGGCGAGAGGAAGTTGCCCTGTCGTTCTAACCGTTATATTCGGTACAGGTTATACGTGTACGTCTGGAGACGTGTATGCGCTGGCATAAGATGATAGTGTTGGTGGCGTTGGGATGGTTGGTTGGCGCGCAAGTGGACGGTGTTGCCTGGGGGCAGGTTTACGGGTCGGCCATTTCGCAAGGGCTTCGTTCGTGGTCGGTGAACGCTCCGCGTGGCTCTTCGACTCTGGGGAGTTTTCGTCGCTATTCGACGGGTATTTCGGGCGATCAGTTTCAGTTGCCGACGAGGAATCCGATGTATGTGAATAACCGGGCGGCTCCCTCTTTGCGGCCGCGCATGACGGTTGGAGGCCAGCTGCGGGCGTCGGCGTCGTTGCCCAGAGCGGGATCGGGGACGCTGCGTAGCTGGGGGGGCATGTCGCGAGTGAACAATTCACTAGGCGGCAATGGGGCTTTGGGCCTGCTGGCGAGCAGTCAGTCGGCGGGGACGGCGTTGGGGAGGCCGCAATATTCGAGGGGAGCTCGTGTGTCCTGGCCGGTGAGGCGCAGGCGGTTGCCGATTTCGTATTATGATACTGGCCGGGCCAGAGCCGGCTCATGGCCCGGACGTGGTCGCAGCGACGTGATGGGTTCACAATCACTGGCTGGGGCGCGTAGCATTATTGACGCAAAGGCGTTGGGGACGGATCGCGATGTGTTTGGCCCCGGGGGCACGCTGGGGCGTAGAACGCTGGCACATCGAGCGGGGATGGGACCTGTGGGCATGCGTGGTCAGGGGTATGGCGGGCTGCTAACGGATCGTTCGAGCCGCTTTGTGCCGCGTTGAGGGGTGATTGACGGGGGTGCCAAGGGTGTTGAGCAGGTTTGAGGGCAGGCGGTTGTCGGCGGTGCTTGCGGTGGCGGTTTCCGAGGGGGTATTCGGTTCGGCAGCGGGGGTATTTTTATCGGCGGGGGGAGGTGTCTTGACGGCGTGATGCTCGTGGAGGGAGGCTTTGGGGTAGTTGTATCGCCAGTCAACATAGAGCACGGTCGCGACCATAAGCATCACGATCGCCAGCGGTCCGGCGACGACGAGCGTAGCAGGGGGCAGTTTGGCGTTGGCACCGTTAGTCTTTCTTACCATGGCGGTCTCACTGAAAAGCGGCAAGGCGTGTGGCAGCATAACGCAGAGCTGCGGGCCGGCCGGTAACGAACGGTCAGGGACTGTCGGTCACAGCAGAGAGGAGTTGCGTCTTGATGCCGATAGAGGCCAAGGTGACGGGTCCAGTGTAGGCTTGTGATCGGGGGTTGAGAAAGCCCTTTTTGAGAGCGGCGAAGGTGATGGTGCGGGCAGCCTTGACAGCCAGTTCGAGGGGTTCGCCGGTATCGCAGTCGAGGCCCGAGGGGATGTCCAGGGCGACGACGGGCGTATCGAGGGCATTGATGGCTTCGATGGCACTGCGGATAGGCTGACGGGGCGGGCCGGAGGTGCCTGTGCCCAGGAGGGCGTCTACAACGAGGCAGGCGTTGCGGGCGGTTTGTTCGATTTTGGTTTGGAGCTGGCTGGGGGGCAACTGGTGGAGGAATTCGACAGGCAGGGCCATCTTCTGGATTATGGCCAGGTTGGCGGCTGCATCGCTGCCGGGGTCGCGAGGGACGGCACAGGCCAAGACATGGACGGGGATGTCGACGTTGGCGAGGTGGCGAGCGACGACAAAGCCATCGCCGGCGTTGTTGCCGGCGCCGGTGACGATACAGACAGGCCTGTCCGCCACGGGCTCCAGGGCGGAGAGGATGTGGCGGGCAGCGGCGGAGCCGGCGTTTTCCATGAGCACCAGGCCGGTGAAGCCGAAGCGGTCGATGGCGACCTGGTCGCAGGCACGCACCTGTTGGCGTGTCAGGACGGGGCCTTGAGATCGCGATGTTTGTTGTGCCATAGTGGCACTATAGCGAGCGATGAAGGTGCGTCAAGTAGGCTGGTGTAGCTGGGCGATTGACCGGCTGGGTGGGCAGGGTTAGAATCGGGGGCATGGCCCTGGAAATAGAAGCGAAAATCAAGGTGGCGGATTTTGAGGGGATTCGTCGGCGTCTGGAGGCGTTGTCAGCGTGTTTTGAGTCTGCGGTGGTGCAGGTTGACACGTTTTACGACGGTTGCGAAGGCGGTCTGAGGGATGCGGGGTGTGGGCTTCGAGTGCGTCGAGAGAGGGCGGGGTCGCTGAGGCGGTCTTTGCTAACGTACAAGGGGCCGCGACACGAAGGGCCTTACAAGGTACGTGAGGAGATCGAATTCGGGGTAGGTGACGCGTCGCTGGCAGGTCAGCTGCTGGAGCGTCTGGGGATGTCGCGGGTACTGGTAGTGGAGAAGCAGCGGCAGGTGGCACGTGTGGAGCGTTGCCAGGTGTGCCTTGATGAGGTGAAAGGGCTGGGTCGTTTTGTGGAGATCGAGGGGCCCAGCGTGGAGGCGGTTTCGCAGGTGAGGTCTCTGCTGGGGCTGTCGGAGGCGCCGGTCATTCAGCAGGCTTACGCCACGCTGCTGAGTGAGCGGGGGTTGGGCACGCCGTCGGATTAGGGCAGGGCGGCCGATAACTATTTTGTTTTTTGCGTTGGTGGGGCCTGTCGCGTATAATGCGGCGGGTTTGGCGGCATTCAGGGGCCGGGTAAGCCCTGTAACGCTTTTGCAGAAGTCACGTTGCGTGGAAGCAAGGAGCCTGGCGGTGTCGATGAGAGTAATCGCGGTGGCCAACCAGAAGGGCGGGGTGGGTAAGACGACGACCGTGGTGAACGTGGCGGCGGCGTTGGCCGACCAGGGGCGTCGGGTGATTTTGATGGACTTTGATCCGCAGGCGCACCTGACGACGTATGTGGGTACTGATCCTACGGCGGTGGAGCGGTCGAGCCACGACGTACTGACCGGGGGTGCTTCTCTGGGGGAGTCGCTGCTGGGCATTCGGGAGGGTATTTCGCTGTTGCCTGCCAGTCTGGATTTGGCGGCGGCGGAGCAGGAGCTGGTGGCGGTGGTAGGGCGAGAGACGGTGCTGCGTGACGCACTGGCAGCCTTTACCGAGCCTTATGATTACGTATTCATTGATTGTCCGCCATCGCTGGGTCTGCTGACGCTGAACGCGTTGAGTGCGGCCCGGGAGGTGTTTATCCCGCTTCAGCCGCATTTTCTGTCGCTGCAGGGGCTGAGCCAGTTGCTGGAATCGGTCATGCTGGTGAATCAGCGTATCAACCGCGATCTGAAGGTGACGGGGCTGCTGTTTTGCATGTACGATTCGCGGACGTCGCTTTCGGGTGAGATCGTGCGTGACGTGGAGGCTTTTTTTGCCGGGCAGCGAGAGGCGGAGGTGCCGTGGCGAGATATTCGGATTTTCGAGACACGCATTCGAGGCAATATCAAGCTGGCGGAGTCGCCCAGCTACGCGAGCACCATTTTCGAGTACGCGCCCGGGTGCAATGGTGCGTTGGATTATGCGTCATTGGCAGGCGAGATAGAGGCGATGTGCGGTAGGGGCGAAGCAGTGGCGGGGCAGGCAGAGGCAGCGGAGAAGGCGGGGGGAGCATCGGCGGCGTTGGGCAGGCCGAGCGAACCGGCGATGAATGAGGCAGAGCCAGAACATGGCGATGCAGCGGTCGAGGCGACGGCGGCGTGTGAGCCATCAGCGGTCGAGGCGTGTGAGCCATGCCCCGCGGAGGCAGGGGCAACGGCGTCTGACGTTGCTGGCGGGCAGGCGATGGAGCCGGTGTCGGAGGCAGCGGCGGGCGACTCGGCGGGGTTGGGTGCAAGCGAAGGGTTGGCCGAGCCGCCAGTGGGTGGGTCGTTTGCGGAGGCGCCTTCGGTGATGGAGGGGCGTGACCCGGTCTTGCGTAGAGGGGACGAGGGTGGCCGAAGGGCAATGGGGACCGAGCCGAACGGTCAGGGCATCTGACGTGACGGGACGGGGGCCAGCAATTCCAAGGGTACGTGGCACAGCGGCGGAATGAGAGGGTCGTGCTGCAATCGTACGAACAGGGCGCCACGAGCCGGCGTAGCAGGATATGAGGGCGCGGTGGGGTGCACCTGCCGGTGGGACATGCCCAGCCAAGGTACGTTCCAGGGGCGGCGGTGAGGGCATGCTCGGTTGCCAAGGGGGCAGGGGACGTATAATAGAGCGAAGAAGGGCGTTTGCTGATGGGCGAGTGTTAGAACGAGCGAGAGCAAGTGTCGATAGGAGCTTCATGGCCTCACTACGCAGAATTCTTCCGTGGCTTGTCTTGGCGTTATATTGGCCGGCGTTGTTTACCGGGACGCACATTCCGCGTATGCCGCAGGTTCAGATCGCCAGACATGACCTGGCGTTGCACTTTGGGGCGTACATGGTGCTGACGGTCCTTTATTGGCTGGCGCTTTACCGGCGGGCGCGGCCTGATTGGCGTCGTAAGGCCTTTTACGTCGTGGTGGGGCTGATGGCTGCGTATGGGGCGTTGGACGAGCTTTCGCAGACGCTGGTGGGGCGGCATTGCGACGTGGCGGATTGGCTGGCGGACGTGAGCGGGGCGTTGGTGGGGCTGGGGCTGTTGTATGCGCTGCGTAGCTGGCGGGCGTGGCTGGTGGGGTATTGGGGGTAAATTAGCTTCTGATGAAATTTCTGAAATGGAGAAAATTAGAGCCGCTGGTGCTCCAGTAGGTGATGAACTTAAGTCTCAAGCTGTAAATAAAGAA
>Ga0180432_10007614_pt1 | contig 13700 bp, 9 predicted proteins | sample SS_ome_10_FD_132414 | JGI IMG/M metagenome (GOLD analysis project Ga0180432, IMG submission 132414) | Hypersaline lake sediment archaeal communities from the Salton Sea, California, USA - SS_1_MS_2 metaG | ecosystem: Environmental > Aquatic > Non-marine Saline and Alkaline > Hypersaline >...
GAGGCCGCGTTTGCGGCAGGAACTGCTAGAGCGGTTCCCATTTCCGAAATCGACAATCGGTGCCATGCTCCACGAAAAGCATGGGACATGGCCCCCGAGTATTTCCAACAGAAACTAGATAGCAATAGTCTCGGACGAGGCAGCGCGGCACCCGAGGCCTCTTGCCGCTACGCGGCCCAGGTTAAAGAACCTGGACTACCCGATTTAATCACATCCGTAGACCCAGGGCTGCGCCCTAGGCTGTCTTACATTCGCCCCGTTGGGACTTCAGGTTCGGCGGAACCTTATCCGTGCTTATCCACCCATGCCGACCCAGAAGCTGAAGACTTCTTCGCGGTCGCCGTTTTCGGCGGAAATCGGGAAAGCGAAGTCCAGCGAAATCGGTGCCGGGCCCATGGCGGGGACCTTGATCCTCAGACCGAAACCGGGAGCAACGCGATAGGCGTCGTTCCAGTCCTTCAGAGTCCGCTGCACGGTGCCCGTGTCGCAGAAGAAGGCTCCGCGAAGCATGCCGTCGGCCGTGACGGGGAACGAATACTCGGCCGAGGCCAAGAGCATGAACTCGCCGCCGACCTGAATGCCGCCGCTTATGGGCGCGACGCCGCGGAAGTCGAAACCCCTGATGGTCGAATAGCCGCCGGCGAAGAAGTGGTCATAGATCGGCGTGTTCGCGCCCGTGTATCCGGCCCGACCTTTGAGTGTCAACACGTGACGATCCTGTCGGTCGGCATGCTGCTTAAGGAGGAAGTTGCGGCGGACGTCCAATTCAACGCGGGGATACTGGTATGTTCCCACCACCTGCTCGAACGACATTTCAAAAAGGTGTCCCTGCGTTGCCATGAAGGCGCTGTCGCGGGTGTCGTGGGTCAATTGGAAACGGAACCCATAAAGGGCCGAATCGCCCAAGGCCGCCGTCAACTCGGGCGGGGTCGGTTCGTATGGATGATGGACGGCGACTTCCTCGCCGCGGAATGCGAACGCACAGGTCAAGTCGTGCGAGAGTTGATATCCCAAGCTGACGCGGCCACCCTTGCGGCTCTCCCACCAGTATCGATAGCGGCGGTCGAAGTAGAACCCGCTCAGCCCCAGGCTGATCCGCGTATCGAGCAGATAGGGCTCCTGGAAGGTGATCATGTATCTTTGCACCAAGGTGCCGGGGACGGCTTCGATGCGGAGTCTTTGCCCGGCGCCTCGCCAGGCGGTGGCGTTGCGGATGTCTTCCCAGGATCGCGGCCAGCGGGTCCAGTCGAAGTTTTGCTCGTCCACAACGATATTGCCCATCAGTCCGGCGTCGGAGTTGACGCCCACGCCGAACATCAGCCGACCGGTTTGCGTTTCGGAGGCTCTAATCTTGATGGCCAGATCGCGGAGCGGCTCCTCATCACCGGCGTCGTTGAAGGCGGAACCCGGGGCGAAGTATCCGGGGGCTCCGATAACGCCTTCGTTGATGGGGATTTGCCCGGGGGCCGGCGCGGCGGTGACGGTGCCCGGTGCGTAGTAGCCACCCTGGTTGCCGTATGCCGGGGCCGAGGGGGCGGTTCGCGGCATGGAAGCACTTCCACCGGAAACGCCGGAGGGAGGATATGCGGTGCCGGGCGACGTCGTCGTGGCCGGAGCGGACGAGTAGTTGTACGGCGTCGACGGCGGCAATGTCGGCATGCTGCGACCGCCGTTTACGCTATAGCCGCTTTGGCAGCGAACGACCGGCCGATAGGCTTTCGGCCGTGGGCTTTGGCCGCGGAAGTTCGTCCGATGGGGACGTCCGGCGACCTGCGATTCCTCTTCGTCCATCTCGGGTGGGCTGAAGACGATCTTGGGCATGATGCCGTTTTGCGGCTCGACCTTGAACAGGCCGCTACGCTGCATGCGGATCTCGCTTTCGCGAATCTTGCGAATGTCAACGATGTCTCCCGGTTTGAGCGAGAAACGGTTCAGCATGGCGGTAACCTTGGTGTGCGGATACTCGCCGACGATTTCCACGTCGATCTTGCCCACGCGATAGCGGTCGCCTTCGTCGACGCGGTAAACTAGATCGACTTCGGCGGTGTCTTCCATGAACTGCATGTCGGGCTCGACGTTGGCGAAGACGTAGCCCACGGAACCGTATTTCTCGCGAACGGCGGCCACGTCGACGTCCATGTCGCCCTTATGGAAGGGCTGGTTGCCGCGCAGTTTCAGGTCGCCGAGAAGATCTTCCGAACCGTAGACCTTGTTGCCGATGAAGCGGACGTCTCGCACGCTATAGCGGGGGCCCTCGTCGACGACGAAAGTGATCGTCAGCCAGTTCTGCTTCTCGTTGAAGCTCAATTCGCGTCCCACCCGGGCTTTGAAGTATCCGAGGCTTCGGTAGTAAGCGGTAAGCCGATCGACATCGCCGTCGATCTTCTCGCGATCGACCTCCCCACCAATGAACCAGAACACGCCCGGCTTGGACTGTATCTGCGTGCGCAGCTTTCCATCGCTTGCGATCTTGTTGCCCACGAAGTTGGTCCACAGGACCCGCTGCTTGCGCCCTTCGTTAATGACGAAGACGGCGCCGCGATCCTCAACCTTGCTACCTTCGGCGACGGTTACGTGAACGTTGCTGTAACCTTTGGATTGATAGAAGCTCTTTATCCTTTGTGCGGCCTGTTCCACGGCAAAGGGGTCCATGGCGTCGCCTGTCTTGAGTTCCGCCTGTTTGGCGAGGAGCTTCGTTTTGATATCGCTGTTGCCGACGTATCTTACGTAGTGAAGCAGTGGCCGTTCGTAGACCTCGAAGACGACCAGACGGCCGCCGGCAACTACTTGCGTGTACGGCTTGACGTTTACGAATAGCCCCGTGCGGTTGAGGCGTCTGACGTCGTTTTCGAGCAACTCCATCGAGAAGGGGCGACCCTTGCGGGTGTGTATCTCGCGACGGATCTTCTCAACCGGCACGGCCTTGCTGCCGACCACGCGCACTTCGGCCACCAGTTCGTCGGTCGGCGGCGCGGGAGACTGCTGCGCGCATAGCGAGGCCCCGAACGAGATGACGAAACTCGCCAGCAGCGTCAACAGCGGCAAAGTCGCAAGCCTTGAAGTATTGCCGCGCGGCTTCTTCGGTCGCGTTGTATGGATAGACGGCTCGGCCATAGTGGCCCTTTCCGGTATGACAAAATCTTCTTGGGAAGAGAAACTCGATGAGCAGGGGGATCGCGTGTTTCGGACGGGATGTTTCACCGTCGCCGATCAATCAACTTGCCGGTCGATTCGGTCGGCCTCGGGCAGGGAAACCGCCGACGGAACCCGAAGGATGCGTAGAAATACTCAAATTGGCCGTCTCGGGCAAGGCTAATTCCACGCAAATGGGTGAGCCGGCGAGAAGCGGGGGGGAATAGGGTGCATTTGCAGGCTTGATTCACGACTGGATGGCGAGAGAAAGTGCTTGCAAGCCGCCTCAATTACCCTGCTTACCGCGGCGCCGAACGAGAAAGCGGCGAACGTTCTTCTTTGGGGAATATCTCCTCGCGGACCAGCACTCTGACGTTGACGCATCTCTCGGGCAATCGTTGGCGGGGGATCTCGATGTAGCCGAGCTCCTCCTGGCAATCGAGGATTCCCTTGGTATACGTGCTCCATCTGTGGCTGTGTCGCCATTCTCGCCATAGTAGAACGACATCGGGAATTCCTTTTTCCAGCAGCGGCTCAAGCGGCTCGGAGGTGTATTCGCGGAGGCTTGAGTTGGAGAGCATTTCCGCCTCGGCGTAGTACTCCACCAGCGACTGCTTGCGGCGACTGCCGACGATTTTCCGCCCGGGACCCAGGTTGTCGTGTATCCACATGCCCAAATGGCTGTGTTCGTACATCGTCGACCGCGCCACCGGGAAGATATTGGGCAAGCCGACGGCCGCGATTATCAGAAGCAACGCAACGGCCACGGCGGTGCGACGCGACGGACTGTCGGCGTCTTTGGCAAAGAACAAGCCGCAAAGCCATTGGACAACTTGCAGGAAACCCAGCGCCATGAACGAGAAGCCCACGATGACTATCGGCAGGTAGTATCGCACGTCTATTCCGTCGAGCGATTGCCGCATGCCGATGGCGACCAGCAACAGGGTGTTCATCAGAAAGATCGTTTGGTGCTCGCGTCGTACGAAGGACCGCCGCCCGGCCCACAGGCCGACAAGCACCAGCAATCCATAGGCGTAGGTGAAAGCCTTCACCAGTCGGCTTCCCACCTTTCCGATCAGTTTGACCGCCTTTTGGGCGGTCGATTTCCTCTTGGGCTCTTCCGGTTTGGCGGCCGTCGTCTCGCCGGTGCCCGTCTTCACGACATCCGGTTTCACGGCGGCACCGGGATCGTCCGGTTTTGCATCGGGCTTAGCGGCTGGTTTCGCGGCCGTTTTCTCGATCTTTGCGGCAGCCTCGTCATCGGCCGGGCTGAGCTTGCCGAACAGCTTCACGGCGTGGGAAATGCAGTAGTTATGGCCGAACTCCCAACGCGAATGATCCCTCAGCACCGTAAGGTTGATGACCACCAGCAACAGCGGCAGCATGCTCATCGCCGCCAGGGTGCCTGCCGCCATCCGCACTTTCTCCTTCCTTTGTAAGGAGAAGAACCGGCCCAGGGGCCAAAGCGTAAGCGGCGTCATCAACAGCCAACCTTCGATCCGCGTCAGACAGGCCAGCGCCAGCACGAGTCCGCCCAGAACCAGCAGCCGATAGCGTAGTTCGCCGACGCCTCGCCACAAGAGATAGAGCGTCGATATGAACAGGAACCAGAAGGTGGGATCTCGGATCGTAAGCGGGCTGAAACCCAGGAGCTTGGGATGCATGGCATACAAGATGCAAGCCACGGTGGCCACCCGGTCGTCGAACTGACGGCGAATCCAGCCGTATAGCGGGAGCACGGTCAGGCTGGCCATCAACACGCTCCACCACACGGCCGCCGTTGACCATTCCAGCCCCAAACGGCGAAAGGCCATCAAGATCACCGGGTAAGTGTTAATCCCCAGTCCCTTGAGAGCTTCGTCGAAGTTGCCCTGTTCGAGCAGTTGGCAATTCTTCAGATAAATCACCCCGTCGGCCCAAAGCACGTCCCAAGTCAGCGACATAAGCCATCGCAGAAGGAAGCATGCCAAGAACAGCGCGACGAGCACCACCGCCCTTGAGTTTGGCGCGAGGCTCTTGTCGTCGGCGGGATAATCGCTTGCCGGCGGCTGGAACAGGGTCTTGGCGAAGTTCATGGCCCTCCCTTCCAGCCAGAAGGCCGGTGCCGACGTCTTCCCACGAAGCCGCCCTGCAATCCGGCACTGCCCGCTTCTTGGCAAACCGGAAGACGCCGTTCGTTTCTGGGGTGTTCTTCACCAGTATGCGTCATTTGATGCAGTTCTCGACCTCCGGGAAATCGACCAATCGTCGTCCTCGTCGGGCGACTATCTCGCGGTAGACTTCGACGATACTACGGCAATTCTCCTCGATTGTATGCTCAAGTGCAAGTTTTCGTGCCGCCTCGCCCATTCTGGCTCTAAGTCGCGCGTCGAACAGTTGCTCCATGTATTGAGCAAGCTCTTGGTCGGCCGCCGGGTCGGACAACAGGAAGCCTTCGGTGCCGTGGCTCATCAGTTCGCTTGCGCCGTTGCGTCGCGTGGTTATGCTGGGCAGCCCGCTGGCCGCCGCCTCCAACACACCCAAACTGCATGGGTCGTAGAAAGTCGGCAACACATAGGCGTCGGAGGCCGCGTAATACGGCGCGGGGTCCTTCACGGTGCCGAGAAAAGTAACCGCTTCGGCGACTCCCATGCGACTAGCCAACCGCTGGTAGCGGCGCAGTTTTCTGTGACCGCCGACGACGGCCAATCGGGCCGGGTATCCCCGCTGGAGAAGACGTTGCATGGAGCGCAACACAGTTGCCAAGCCCTTGCGGTGGAAATCGTGGCCCATGAACAGGAATAGAGTTTCATCGTCGGCGACCGACAACCGCCGGCGCACGGCTTGCCCGTGCAAGGTCCGGTTATCCGGCGAAAATCGCTCGGTGTCCACGCCGTTGTATATCAACCGGATTCTCTCGGGAGGAACGCCGTGCAACTGCTCGAAGTCCTTTGCAACCATCTTCGACAGCGCGATGACTAAATGGCCGCTATCTCCGAGTTGCCGGCCAAAGAGCTTTCTGAAACGGTGATATCGCGGCAGTGTGCGAATCATCATCCGCTTCAGCGGGCGTGCCCAAGCAGGCAGCATTCGCAGCTTCTCTTCCCACTGCGCGAGCCGCGACCCGTCGTGTGACTCGAACACGTTGCAGTACCAGCCGCCGCCCATGTCGTGAACGACGTCCAGGTTCAACTCCCGCAATTGTTTTTCGGCCGTGGCGGCGAACCCCAGGCGGGAATCGGCGTCCTGCAATTCGTGCTTGAAGACAGGCAACTCGGCACCCGGCCCGGAGAAATCGCGGGCGACAACGTGTACCTCGTGACCCTCGGCAAGCAATTGTCGGGCGAATTGATATGTCCAGTTTTCGGCGCCGCCGCGCTGGGGATCGAATTGCTCGATGGCCAGGCCGATTTGCATTGCCGGATCGTCCGCCCGTCGAGGGATCGGCCCCGACTGCGTCTCAAAAGCAACTCTTCGACCGACGGAGACATCCGTTCTTGGTCGGGTGAGAATACTTCGCGAGTAAGCCCCTTGCTCTTCGACGGAAACGCGAGTGAAGAGAGTCGAACTCCGTGCCGTCTTGTCGCGATTGGCAACAACCTCTTCGTAAACGCCCAATATCTGGTCGACGTTTCGCTCAAGAGTGTGTTGCAGGGCCAACTCTCTGGCCGACCGGCCCATGCCGCGATGAACGACCGGATCGGTCAGGGCTTCGATGCGTTCGGTCAGGATATCAATGTCGTCGGGCGCGGGAAGTACGAACCCCTCGCGGCCTTCGCTAATCAGTTCGCTCGCGCCGTTGTTGCGACTGGTGATGACCGGCAAGCCGCTGGCCAACGCTTCCAACACCACCAGACTACACGAATCGTACAACGTGGGATGAGCATAAGCATCGGCCGCCGCGTAGTACGGCACCGTGTCGTCAACCGCGCCGACAAACGTCACGTTGCGACCGATCCCCATTCGCGAGGCCGCCATCCGGAATCGGGCAGACGGCTTGCCGCCGACGACCGCCAGATGAATCGGTCGCCCACCGCCCGAGAGACGCTGAACCGCCTTCATCAGCGAGGGCACGCCCTTCAAACGATAATTGTGCGTTACGATAAGCAGCAGAAGCGTATCTTCGCTTATCCCCAGCCAACGCCGCACCGACCGGCGATACTCGTTTCTCCGCTCGGGCGAGAACCGCTCGGTGTCGACGCCGTTGTAGACCAAACGGATCTGCTCGCTTCGCACACCGTGAAGACGCTGGAAGTTGTCGGCAACCATCCGCGACAGGGCGATGACCAGCCGCCCGTCGTCGGCGTACTGCCGCGCGGCGATGCGGCGGAAGTTGCGGTAGCGGGGGAGCATCGAGTCGACGGTCGTCTTCAAAGGGCGCAGCCAACGGGGAAGCATCAGGGGCTTCCACTCGGCAATGCCCGCCAAGGAGCCGCCGTGGGGATGGAGAATATCGCAATACCACCCGGAGCCCATGTCGTGGATAACGTCGGGCCCAAGCTGGAGGAGTTTTTCCCGCGCGGCAACGGCGAAACCAACGCCGGCGCCGCACCCCTCCAACTTGTGCGGAATGATCGGCATCGCCCGACTGCGCTCGCCGAAGTCCCTGGCAACCACGTGGACTTCATGCCCACGGGCAATCAACTCGGTCGCGAACTGAGTAGTCCATTGCTCTAGACCACCGCGACGCGGATCGAATTGTTCCAGTACCAGGCCTACGCGCACTTAACGATCTCCGGTTTTCTGCCTGCCCGAAAACGGGGACAGGCACCTCACGGCAATGGTTATTCAAGGGGTTAACGTCATATCAAGTTCGGAGCCAGTCCCCGTTTTCGGGTAGGCTCTTATTGTCTTCATGCCGCTTTGGTCTGTTCTTGTTTCTCGATCAGTTTGGCCACTTCGCCGAAGACTCGATCGACCGAGAGGTCTTGCATGCAACGATGATGCCCTCGCGGACAAACCCGCTTGTGACAACCGATGCAATCGATATCCAACACGAGGTTCACCGCTTCCTGCGTGGGGTTTATGCTCAAGTCGGGCAGGATCGGGCCGTACATGGTCACCACTGGCTTACCCAGCGCGGCGGCCATGTGCCGAGGGCCGCTGTCGGTGGATACCATCAAGCAGGTTCTTTGCAGACAAGCCTTCGACGTGCCCAAGTCGATCGGTTGATCGGCCATGCAGAACACGCGAGGGCTTTCCGACAGTTCAACCACCCGTCGGGCGATGTCTCGCTCCTTCGGGCCGCACATTACCAAAACGTCGTGGTCCAAGCGGTCGACTATATGTCGAGCCAGGTTGCCGAAATGCTCGACCGGCCACAGCTTGGCCCCGCCGTAAGCACCGCTGGAATTCAAAGCGATGACGCGACCGTCCTCACGAAGATCCAAGTCTCGCCAAACGCCGTCTGCCGATTGACGGTCGGCTTCGGTGGTTGCCAGTTCAAGCTCCTGCGACTCGGACGGACAGCCGACGGCCGTGGCCAGTGCCAGGTATGTGTCGACCACCGGCGATTCGATAATCCGACCGCTTTCGCGGCGTGGATACAGCTTGCCGGTCAGAAGCGGCCCACGGCCATAGCGGGCATAACCGATACGTTCCTTCGCGCCACCGAGCCACGCCAGCAGGCCTGTGCGCATCGAGTTGGTAAGCAACACGGCCATGTCGAAGCGGTGGCGCCGCATGCGTTTGATCAGCGACCAGCCGCGCAGTTCGCGGTCTTTTGCCCGGGGGTTGAAATACCATTGCTCGCTAAGCCAATCGGTGCCGGCCAGCACATCGGCCAGATAAGGCCGCATTATACCCACGATTTCCGCGTCGGAACCGAAGTGCTTTCGCAAGGCGCGCAGCGTGGGCGTGGCCATCGCCAGATCGCCCAGCCAGTTGGGGAGGAAAACGGCAATTTTCATGGTGATTTCGCGGCCCTTTTTACATCCACAAGGGACCATCGTTGGACAAGCCCCGGCTGCTTCGGTCGGAAAACCGGCAGTGTCGAGGTAGTTTAGTGACCGCGAGAGAATACATGGCCAGCGTTCGGTGGCCAATAGCAGTTGAGCGGCGGTGACACGAGAGGGGGGGTGGCGTGAATATGGACAGCAGTGGAGGCGAGACGTTTTTCCTCAAATAGCACCGTCGCGCCCGCCGCGATTACGCCGCGAAGGCTCACCGACTCCTTGGGAGCCTCAGCGACTTGAACAGTCAGGAACGGATTGTCATCTCCGATCTACCCGCCTCTTGACATCCCCTCGCAGGCGGGGCATAATTAACATAGGTAGCCTTAATTGGCTCAAACTGGACGCTTGGCATCAACTGGCAAGACAAGTATGCTACAGGTATCCAGTCGCAAGATTCCCTTATGGCGGGCCGGATCGGTTATCACGGAGGAGACGTTGACACGATTTGCCAACGCCGATATGTTGCCGTGGCGTTGGCATATCCACACTCCAAGTCGAAATGCAAACCATGTCTCCAACAACCTCAACGGGCCCCATTCAACTGCGTTATAACGGCGGTCAGGTTGTCGTGACTCCTGAAGACAAAGACCGCTTTGTCATGGGGTCGCAACACGCGATCTCCGCTTGCCAGGGCGCCGTGGCGTTTGATCGGTTCGTCGAGCAATTCAAGAATGATTTCCTTCGTCCTCTGTATACTTGGTGCTGCGAGCACAAGGATAGTATTCAAGCCTGTTACGTCCCGCTTCCCTTTTCGAGCTCTCCCATTAAGGTATTCATGGTCGCGAAATCGGCGAAATTCGACTTCGCTCTAAGTGACGCCATTGCCGACGTGGAACTTGAATTTCAGGAAGACCGCTGGCCGTGTGACGTGTTGCAGATATCATCCGGCAGCCCCGAGGAATTGCAGGTTTTCTTTGACCCGGCACAATCACTCCAAGTATATGGTCATGGGGACAGTAGCTCAGCACCGGGAAAAAGCTAACCACCATCTAGCCTTTCTCGAAACAATTCCGGATGAGTTTCCAGATTGGTTGGCAACTGTCGCCTTCTATGCCGCAGTCGAATTTGTGGAAATGCTCCTCGCTGACCGCGGGTTGCACAGCAAGAGCCACGAGGACAGAAAGCTGGCCGTGCGACGTGACTTCAAACGGCTGTTCAGGCATTACCACGCTCTCTATAACGCGTCCCTGAATGCCAGATATGAAGCAATGGAGCATCGGTTAAACGCTTCCGAAGTGAGGAGTCATCTGATTGAAGTTTGCCTCAAGCACATTCAGCAGTTCGCCACCACACGAATCCAGAGAGACAGCTAGAACGATTGGCATAACAGGCTGCCGCAGTGCATAAGCAGTAACCGCCAGGCAAGAGCAATCCATCCCTTCTATCTCTCGCTCCCACCCTACTCTACTGCGTAAAGATGCTTGTTCGTGGCAATATAGAGCACCCCGTTGGCGGCCACGGGCGTGGTTAGGACTTTGTCGCGCATGCGGATCTTGCTCAGTTCCTTGAGCTTCTTGCCGGTTGCCAGGACGGAGACCGTGTTGCGGCCGGTGCCGATGTAGACTTTGCCGTCGGCGACCATCGTCGAGCCCCAGATGGGGCGGCCGGCTTCGTGGACCCAATAGACCTTGCCCGTGTCGGCGTCGAGGCAATGAACCCGGCCGGCGAAATCGGCCGCGTAAACCAGCCCATCGTCGATCGAAACGGTGGAAACAGTGGCGCCCGTCTTGTCGTATGACCAGATGATCCCGCCGCGGGTGATGTCGCCCGTCTTGGTGGCGTCGATGCAGGTCAGCCAGCCCTCGGTCTTGCCGTGGAACGGTTCCTGAGTGAAGGGAACGTACACACGGTTCTTATAGAAGACCGGGTTGGCCACCACTTCATACGAACGGGTATCGTGGCAATGCTCCAAGGGCACATCGTCCTGGGTCTGCGCCAGCGGATGGCCGTTTACCCACCATAGTTTCTCGATCAGACGGGTTTTGCTCTTCCGGTCGATCTTGGGAAGATTGTCCGGGTCGAGCATCTCGAAACCGTACAGGTATCCGTTTCCCGCGCCGAAGAAGCCCAACTGCCGATCGCCCACGCGTCCGGTGGCCGGGGAACTCCATTGGCCGTGGACCACGTCGCCGTCGATGCCGAAGTTATCCCGGGCGACCAGCTTGCCCGTCTTCTTGTTTATGACGATAAGGCTGGGCGCCTTGGGGTTCTCCACACGAACGTGAGTCCACTCGACGCCGTTGCAGGTGCAGACGTAAAGCAGATCGCCGTCCATCAAGATCGAGCAGTTCGAGGCGTTATGCGGCTTGACGCCGAGTTCTTTCGGCATGTCGTAGAGCCAAAGTATATCGGCGTCCTTCTTGCCCGGTGGCTTGGGCGCGGCGTCGCCGTAGACCATGTGTTGGCCTTCATCTTTGTAGGGTCCGTCATTGCCGTCGGCCATTCCCTCAATGTCCAGGCACATGACCTCGCCGCGGTTGCTGACCACATATGCCCGTCCCTGCTCGACGACCGGGGTGGAGTTGATCCCACAGTACCACCAGTCGGAGAACTTGATTTCGATCAGCTTGGGCACGATCAGTTGCCAGAGGAACTCGCCGGACTTCTCGTCGAAACACATCAAGACGCCGTGGTCCCCCTCGAAGCGTGAGTCTCGCGGCGCTTCGTTGTTGGTGCCCACGAAGATTTTTCCCTCGGCCACGACGGGCGTTCCGTACGATTGGGCACCCAGCTTGGCGACCCATTTGACGTTTTTCGCGCCGGTTATGTCGATTTCCCCGGTTCCGCGCACTCGGCTGCCGGCGCCGAAGGTTTCCGGCAGGTCTTTTTCAGAGGAGACCATGTTTCTGGAATGCTTTTCCCCCCATTGCGGCTGGTCGGCGGCGGGCGACGAGGAAGTTTGGGCGAACAGGGCAAATGCCGGCAGCGTAAGTGAAGTAAGCAGAGTCGCGATTTTGGATAGTGAAGACCGCTTCATTGAGAATGCTCCGAAACGTTTGATCTTTGATGACATTAGCGTTACCCCATCATATCAGAGCCGAAGCGTGGATTCCACGGTTTCCCGCCGTGGTTTGCCGCGGAAGGCTTAACAGGCGGGGTCTCGTCCATTTTTCGGTGAATAGACCTTTGCCGTGGCCGAGAATCGTTGGCCGAAAACATGGACCTGACCCCTCGTGCCGCGTATCGGAAGACTCAAACGTTGCGCCTTTCCCCAGTTTCCCACCCTTTTCCCGTCTCTTTCAGCACCAAGAAGTGCAGGCTGATTTCGGCCGAACGAGGTCTGGTACTGAATTTTCCGGGCCGCTATAATATGCGGTTCCATACCGTGGGCTGCTAACGCGTATGCAACATTCACTAGCGGCCCTAGTCTGCGACAAAACCAACACACCCATGTTTCGCGGAGCGACCTTCCCATGAGCGACACGCAAGCCCCCGTGATGATCGAGGCCGAAGGGCTAGCCAAGTATTACGGCAGTTTCGCGGCCATTCGAGATGTTTCATTCCAGGTTCGCCAGGGCGAAGTGGCGGCTTTCCTCGGTCCCAATGGGGCCGGCAAAAGCACCACCATGAAGCTTCTGACCGGTTATCTGGCCCCTTCGGCCGGCGTTGCCAAAATCGCCGGACACAACATGGCCAACGACCGCCTGGCCGGCGCGACCCGACTGGGATATCTGCCGGAAAACGGCCCGCTGTACACGGACATGACCCCCAGAAGCCTGCTGAACTTCTTCGCCAGTGCCCGGGGATTGTCTTCGGCCGCGAAGCGGAACCGCATCGAGGCGGTGGTCGAGCTATGTGCCCTGGGAAGCGTCATCGGCAAGCCCATCGGCAAGCTGTCGCGCGGTTATCGCCAGCGCGTGGGCATGGCCCAGGTACTGCTGCATGAGCCCGACGTGTTGATACTCGACGAGCCGACCGCCGGCCTGGACCCCAACCAGATACACGAAGTTCGCCAGACGATCCGCAAGTTGGGCAAGAGCAAGACCATCCTGCTCTCGACCCACATCTTGCAGGAAGTCGAAGCCATGGCCGATCGCGTGCTGTTCATCAACGAAGGATCGATGGTCTACGACGCCACGTTCAAGGAACTGGAAAGCGACGGCAAACCGCTGGGCGAACATTTCCGACAACTGACGACCGTGTCGTAAGAACTCGCAAAGAAACAACTTCCCCGTTTAACCTCCCAAACCAATAAATGCGGTAGAGACCATGAACACAAACGTGTTGCGTGCGGTATTTACACGAAACTTCATCAGTTACTTCGCCAATCCGACCGGATACGTGTTTATATGCGTGTTCGTGTTGTTGAGTTCGACGGCCACTTTCTGGCCGCACGATTTCTTCGCCGCCAATCTGGCGAACCTGGATCAACTCAACTGGGTCTTTCCCTTGATCATGCTCATTTTCGTCCCGGCGATTACCATGAGCGTTTGGTCGGAGGAACGCCGCCAAGGAACCGACGAACTGTTGTTGACGATTCCAGCCGGCGATTTCGACATCGTACTTGGAAAATATCTAGCGGCCGTCGCCATTTTCAGTATCTCGTAGCTAGTGGGCCAGGTGCTTGAGAGACCAGGTTCTCGATGTAAAACGCTGAGGAGTCGCATCTCCTTGAAGATGTCGTCATCGTCGAAC
>Ga0180432_10007615_pt1 | contig 13699 bp, 12 predicted proteins | sample SS_ome_10_FD_132414 | JGI IMG/M metagenome (GOLD analysis project Ga0180432, IMG submission 132414) | Hypersaline lake sediment archaeal communities from the Salton Sea, California, USA - SS_1_MS_2 metaG | ecosystem: Environmental > Aquatic > Non-marine Saline and Alkaline > Hypersaline >...
AGAAAGCTGCCGTTAGGACGCCGAATACCTAAGGACCATCTTTCCGGCAAGACTGTAACGCAAAATTGAGAAAGGAAGAGAAATGAAATCACGTCAATATCCGACTATTCTGGCTTTACTGCTATTTGTGGCGGCCCCGTTCGCCCAAGGAACACCTTTGGATGATTATGTTGCGGCGCCGGATTCGAGCTATCGTTATAAAGTTCTCGATACCGACAGCGGTCCGGGCTACAAGGCATACATTATTGAGATGACCTCGCAGTCGTGGCGGACTAAGGACGAGGTCGATCGCACGCTGTGGAAGCACTGGTTGACTATCGTAAAACCCGTCAACGCCGCCGGCGACAAGGCACTGCTCTGGATAAACGGCGGCAGTAACCGCGGCGGCGCTCCGAGTTCAGTTGATAAGATGCTTGTCGGCGTAGCACTTGGCGCCGGCGCGGTTGTTGCCGATCTAAAGATGGTGCCGAATCAGCCTTTGACCTTCCCGGATGGCGGCAGGCCCCGCTCGGAAGATGGAATCATCGCTTACAGCTTCAACAAGGCCATTGTCACGGGCGACAACACATGGCCCTTGCTGCTGCCGATGGTCAAGAGCGCCGTTCGCGCGATGGATACGGTTCAGAAGCACCTTTCATCTCTCGATACAGGAGCGGTTAACGTCAAGGAATTCATCGTCTCCGGCGGATCGAAGCGGGGCTGGACTACCTGGCTGACCGCCGCGGTTGATAAGCGCGTCACCGCGATAATCCCGGCCGTGATCGACGTGCTGAACATGGACGAACAGATGAAACATCACTTCGCCGCCTATGGCTTCCATTCGAGCGCTATCGCCGACTACGGTGAGATGAACATCTTCAGCAGGCTCGACACGCCCGAAGGCCAGGCGCTGATAAAATTCGTCGATCCGTACGAGTATCGCAGCAGATATGCAAACATTCCCAAGTTCCTCGTAAACTCGACGGGCGATCAGTTCTTTCTGCCCGACTCGGCACAGTTCTATTTCCACGATCTTCCCGGCGAAAAGTACATTCGATACGTCCCGAACACGGACCACGGTCTCGGCGGCTCGGATGCACCCGAGAGTTTAATGGTATTCCTGAAGTCTGTCCTGACCAATTCAAAAAGGCCTAAGTTTACGTGGTCCGTCAAGGACGACGGCTCTATAGAGGTCAAAACGAGAACAAAACCGACCGCAGTCAAATTGTGGCAAGCCACAAATACGAAGGCTCGCGATTTCAGGCTGGAAATTATAGGACCTGTGTGGAAAAGCTCGCCGTTGAGTGGGCAGGGGGGCGGCACCTATATCGCCAAAGTCCCGGAGCCGGAAAAGGGCTGGACTGCGTTTATGGCGGAACTGACCTTCGACAGCGGCGGCCCGATCCCCCACAAGTTCACGACCGAGGTCAGCGTCGTGCCGAAAACGCTCCCGTTTGCCGACAAGCTACCCTAATGGCTGCCGGGCGGCTGTAGGCGGAATTCTCATAAACGTGAACGTTCACGAAGAGATGCAGGCTGCTGATGGCTGAATACGATGATGCCAGGAAGAAGGCGCTTAGGGCTGAGTACATCGCCCGTATCAATCGGGTGATCGATTACATTGAGGCGAACTTGGACCGTGAAATGTCCTTGCGGTCGCTGGCAAAGGTAGCGAATTTCTCGGCCTATCACTTCCACCGGATTTTTAAAGGAATCGTAGGTGAGACGCTCAACCATTTCATCCAGAGACGCCGGGTGGAAAAGGCGGCGTCCATGCTCATCGGCAATCCCGCGAAATCCATTACGGAGATTGCATTTGACTGTGGATTCTCCGGCTCGGCGGCTTTTGCCCGTTCGTTTAAGGAGACCTTCGGCGTCAGCGCCAGCCAGTGGCGCCGTAGCAGCGGCCGTATGAAAAACAATAATTGTAAAACGAAAAGCAAGAACGGCAAACTCAATAGCAAGCCCCGGAAAGACTTCGGTGTGAAATCGTATACAATTGACCTCGTATCTGGTAACCAATGTTGGAGATTGAAAATGGACGCAAAAAATGAGGTCAACGTCGAAGTCAAGGAATTGCCGGAAATGCACGTCGCGTACATCCGACACATCGGCCCGTACAAGGGTAATAGCGCCCTTTTCGAGAGCCTGTTCATGAAGTTGTGCTCCTGGGCCGGGCCGAGAGGTTTGATCCGGCCGAATGAGACTCAGTTTATGAGTATTTATCGCGACGATCCGGATGTTACCGACGAGGATAAGCTTCGTACGGATGTCTGCTTGACGATCCCGGAGGATACGCCGGTCGATGGTGAAATAGGCAAGACGACCGTGCCGGGAGGCAAGTACGCAGTAGGGCATTTCGAGCTGCTGCCGACGGAATATGAGAATGCATGGAACGCGATCATGGGCGGCTGGCTGTGTGAGAGCGGATACCAGTGCGACGATCGTCCCTGTTTCGAGCTCTACCTGAATAATCCAAAGGAGCACCCCGAAGGCAAGTGCGTCGTGGATATCTGCATCCCGGTTAAGCCGCTGTAAGGCATTCCGGATTCGCATATCACTGAGATCAAGGTGATTGTGTGACGTTTTTTCGTTTGCCTGTATTCTCCGATCGGGTATGATATCGGCCTATGAAGAAAATACTTGCAGACAGAACGGCAAAAATCGACGCCAGCGGGATACGGAAGGTCTTTGCGCTGGGGGCATCGCTGGAGGATCCGGTTAATTTTTCTATCGGCCAGCCGGACTTCGACGTGCCGGATGAACTCAAAGAAGAAGCGATAAGGGCCATCCAGGCGGGGCAGAACAGCTACTCGCAAACTGCCGGCGACGCCGTGCTCAAGAGGAGGATAACCGAGCGCGTCGGTAACAAGTACGGCTGGGACGATCCCTCGGTTTTAGTAGTCAGCGGCGTCAGCGGGGGACTTCTGCTGGCGTTCATGGCGCTGGTCAATCCCGGCGACGAGGTGATTATACCCGATCCATATTTTGTCATGTATAAGCATCTGGTTAATCTCCTGGGTGGGAAGTGTGTTTTCGTCGACAGCTACCCGGATTTCGAATTACCCGTCGACCGAATCGCCGATGCGATTACGGACAAGACAAAGTTGGTTATCCTCAATTCGCCCTCGAATCCGACCGGCAAAGTCCATTCGGCAGATCAGGTAAAGAAAATGGCCGAGATCGCCGCCGAAAAAGACGTTATCGTTTTGACCGACGAGATATACGAGAAGTTCTGCTACGATGGTGAATGTCCGAGCATCGCCAGATACTACGAAAAGAGTCTCGTCCTGAACGGCTTTAGCAAATCTCATGCGATGACCGGCTGGCGGCTGGGATTTGTTGCAGCCCATCCGGTGCTTCATGCCGTGATTGAAGAGATGACTAAAATACAACAGTACACGTTTGTTTGCGCGCCGACTCCATTCCAGCAAGCGGCGCTGGCGGCGCTGGACTACGACGTGAGCGACCTTGTAGAGGCGTATAGGAAGAAAAGAGACCTGCTCTATGACGGCCTGAGCGATAAGTTCGAGCTTGTCAAGCCCGGCGGGGCGTTCTACGCATTCGTGAAAGCTCCGGGAGAGGCCGGGGCAACGGAATTTGTCGAAAGGGCGATTGCAAACAACGTGCTGATCATTCCGGGCAACGTATTCAGCGAAAAAGACACGCATTTCAGAATAAGCTACGCGACAACCGACGAAAAGATCCGGCAGGGCGTTGAGATTCTAAGCAGCCTGCTTTAGGTTCGGTTGGAGCATAAAATTCTCCCGATCCCTGAGATAATATTGGTAATGTAGCAGGCCGGGGGTATAATGAGCGCTATGGAGAGTCCATTTTGGACAATTGCGGTTGGTGTTATATGCTTGTTCATGCTCGCCGGGCAGGGCGGCAGCGCCGAACCAAACGATGCGCCTGCTGATTTCCCCGTGGTCAAGGCGGCCGTGATCGTATGCGAAGGCATGATCGACAACGGACTCTATAAATCCATCCAGCGCAGGACGCAGACGGCCCTCGATCAGGACGTGGAGTATCTCATCTATGAGATAGGCACATACGGCGGGCTTGTACAGTCGGCAGACGATATATCCAAATACTTCATACTCGACATAGGCAAAAAAGCAAAAACCGTTGCCTATGTCAATACCGAAGCCATTTCAGCCGGCGCAATGATCAGCGTCTCGTGTCAGGACATAATAATGCGCGAGAACACGACTATAGGCGATTGTGCTCCGATCGTGCTCGGCGGCAAACTCGAAGGCGTTGAACGTGAAAAAACCGAGAGCTTCATCCGCGCGATTTTCGTACGCGCAGCGGAGGCAAACGGATATCCGGCCGCGATGCTTAAGGCAATGGTCACAATGCAGGAGAAGGTTTACAGGATCAGGAACCTGCAGACGAGTGAGTACGAGTTTTTCGAGGACAAAGAACTGCCCCAGGATCCGAACAAATACGATCTGGAGAACAAGGAACTCATTGTCGACGATGACGAACTGTTGACATTGACCGCGTCTCAGGCCCTAAAGTACGGCATCGCAAGGGCACAGGTCAAGGACAGGGCGGGGGCGCTTGATTTTCTGGCGGAGCGTGACGGCGTGACTTTTGCCGAGGAACCCGTTATGCTTCATACTAATTGGTCGGAAGAGATGGTCCGCTGGCTCAATTCTCCCGCAGTAATGGCCGTGCTTGTCATGATTGCCCTGTTAGGAGTTTACATTGAATTCAATACTCCGGGACTCGGTTTGCCCGGTCTGGCCGCGGTGATATGTTTTGTCATCATAATCGGCAGCAAGTATCTGATCGGGCTGGCAAACTGGATCGAAGTTGCACTGTTTTTGGTTGGAGTACTTCTACTCCTGATAGAATTTGTAATCCTGCCGGGTTTCGGAGTCGCAGGTATTCTTGGAATCATCTGCCTGCTGGCCGGATTGATCGGTATGCTCTATGAAAATCTGCCGGATGATGACAGCCCCTGGCCGTGGCCCCGGGGCGAGATTGCCTGGAATGATTTTACCTGGGGGGTCGTGGGATTATCGGTGGGCTTTGCAGGATTTCTTCTGTTCGCGTGGTTGTTTTCGAAATATCTGCCGAGACTTCGGTTTCTCAGTGGTCTGATCCTCGTACCGGCGTCTGCCGGGCAGAGCCGTGAAATGCCGGTCAGCATGACAGCCGCTCCGGATAGCGGAATTGCAGGCGTGAAGGTTGGTGATACCGGCGAAGTGCTGTCAACCCTGCGGCCCACGGGCAAAGCAAAATTCGCTGATGCAATTGTAGACGTCGTTGCCGAAGCCGAGTTCCTCGCCAGGGGGACCAGGATCGAGATAATCGAAATTCACGGCAACAGAGTAGTGGTTAAAGCTATAGAAGAGCAATCATAGGAAGGAACCAATGTTCTGGTGGCTTGTATTTGCGGTTTTCCTGTATTTCATGTGTGCGGTACTGATAGTCGCCGAAGTTTTCGTGCCAAGCGGCGGCTTGATAAGCATCTTTGCGCTGGGTTGTTTGATAGGGGGAATTGCAATTTTCTTTCACTACAGCCCCGTAGCAGGCTGGGCAGGCGTGGGCATCGCTGTAGTTATGATACCTTTCGTACTGATCCTGGCGTATAAAATTTTCCCGAAAACACGGTTCGGCAAGAGCGTGACATTGGAACCGCCCGAACGCCAGCAGGGCGATGCCGTGCCGGATACGGCCAGGATTAAAGAGCTGCTCGGCGCCGTCGGCGTTGTGATGACACCCCTTCGGCCGGTGGGAATGTGCGATTTTTCAGGCAGTAGGGTTGAATGCGTAGCTGAGAGCGGGTATGTTGATAAAGGTAAGAAGGTTAAGGTAATAAACGTCGAAAGCACACAGTTGACGGTTCGTACAATCGACGAAAGCTAAGGAAAGGGCAAGAATATGTACAATGCAATAAATAATACTATGGCGGCAAGCAACCCTATCAGAATGATTTTATTAGCCTTATTAGTCGTAGTTATTCTTGTAGCGGTAGTGTTCTTCCTGCTGTTCCTGAAATTCTTCCGCCTGTGGCTCCAGGCCAGGCTGTCGCGAGCAGAGGTCAAATTCTCAGAGCTTATCGGCATGTGGTTGCGAAGGGTCGATACGAGAACAATAGTCCTGAGCAAAATAACCGCGGTCCAGGCCGGCCTGACACTGACAACGACGGATTTGGAAAGCCATTTCCTCGCAGGCGGCCGGGTTCCAAACGTTGTGCGAGCATTGATCGCGGCCAACAGAGCGAACATAGAGTTGTCACTGCAGACTGCTACCGCGATCGATCTGGCCGGCCGGGACATTCTTGAGGCGGTACAGACGAGCGTTAATCCCAAGGTGATCGACTGCCCCGACCCGCAAACGAGCAGAGGCACGGTGGACGCAGTCGCTCAGGACGGCATACAGTTGAAGGCCAAGGCCCGCGTGACGGTCCGGGCAAACATCGAAAGGCTGATCGGCGGCGCCACGCAGGAGACGATCATAGCTCGTGTCGGCGAGGGTATTGTCACTACCATCGGCAGCGCGATAACCTACAAGAGCGTTCTGGAGAATCCCGATGGCATTTCCAAGGCGGTTCTGGCCAAGGGGCTCGACGCCGGAACGGCCTATGAAATCCTGTCCATCGACATTGCCGACGTTGACGTAGGCGAGAACGTCGGAGCGCAGTTACAGGCGGCCCAGGCGGAAGCCGACATGCGCAGGGCCAAGGCCGAAGCGGAAAAACGCCGGGCGATGGCGGTCGCTCGCGAGCAGGAAATGCGGGCGCTTGTTGTCGAGAATGAATCGAAGGTGCCCCTGGCCATGGCCGAGGCCTTCAAGAAAGGCAATCTCGGCGTGATGGACTATTACAGAATGAAGAACATCATGGCCGACACCTCGATGCGGGACTCAATCGCCGGGCCCAAGAAGAAGGAATAATTTAGACAGCCCGACCCTCTGATAATTTTTGGGCACTATCTTCTATGAGTAACCTGTTGGCACAAATAGTCCTGGCTCAGCGGCGTTTTGATGACGATGGATGGATGAATATCCTCTTTGTCATAGTGATGGCCGTGCTCTGGATGGTCGGCAGCATAGTTAAGGCGATGAAAACAAAGGCGGACAATCAACAGCAAACAGGCCGGTCTCCGGCACGTAAACCGCCCGGCCAGAGCAGGGCGGTGCGGCAACAGTCTCCGATTCAGCGAAGTCAACGCCCCGCCGGGCCACCACAGCCCGCCGGACAGACGACAGGTGTTCCCAAGAAGCGTTCAACTCTGGCCGAGCTGCGAGAAGCCGCTCGCAGATTCGCCGCCGAAGCCGAGCAGTCTTTCAAGGCCAATCAGGATGCTCCTAAGCCCAAGCCAGCTTCGATGCCGCCTAAACAAGCAAAAGCAGCCCCAAAACCTCAAACCCACCATGAGACTAAACCCAAAGCCAAGCCTGCCGCCAGGAAAGACGTTTTTGCGACAATGTCGTCTTCAGAACAACTTTCCGACCTTGTTTCAGACTACGGCGATCCGCAAAAGCTCAGAAAGGCGATCCTGCATTACGAAATATTGGGACCGCCTCTGTCGCTTCGCGACTGATCTTTGGACAACGCTCTGTTTGAACCAATAATCCAGCCGGATGCCCTTAGGCATAATGAAAGCCCATATACATAGTCCCATAATATATGTTATGTTTCATTCGAGCTTGTTAAGGCTTGCGGAGAGTTCTTTGGGCTTTTTGTCCTGTTCAGGAGATTCTCAGCCGTTTCAGGATGAAAAGGGATGATCCGCTCCAATCGCCTGGTTGGCTGTCTCGGTAAGACTGTCCCACATCGCGCCGACCCTGTCGATAAGTCCGAGGTTCTGGAGGATAACCGAAATATTTACAGTAGCCTCCGAGTGGGCGAAATTCTTTTCAAGGTGATGTTCGAGATTGAGCAAAGACGATGCAAACTTCACCCGGTGGCAATAGAGCAACGCCGTCTTGTAATGCAAATCAAGAGTGTCCTTGTCGAGACGATCTCGTCCGGGAAGACAATCCAATGCTTCGCGTTTGCGGTCCGCTTCGAGTAGGCAGATGGCCAGTTTATTACGCGCTCTGGCATATAACGGATTTACTTCGAGCGCTGCCTCGAACGATCTGGTGGCATCCTCTATCCTGCCGACATTCAGCATCAGCACGCCGAGCCTGTAGCGGAGATCTGAGTTTTGCGGCCTCTGGGCAACCTGCTGGCAGTGAGCCACAATTACAGCCTGATTCAGAGCCGCTGAATCCCCCTTGCCGTTTTGCGAAACAAGGCTTTCCCCGAGGCCGGCCTTATATCGAAGGTTGGCGGTTTCGGCAAGCAGAAGAGAGCTGTTTGGCTGAATTGCCGCAGCCAAAGACAACGTCCCCAGAGCATCGGATGCGGCACCGGCCGATTTTTGCGCGCTGGCCAGGCCGATATACGCATCGACGATCTTGTCGTTTATTTCGACGGCACGGTTAAATTGCTCGGCGGCAGGCTCATCCTGGTCCATTTGCAGGTACTGTGTTCCAAGCTTGATAGCTCCTTCGAGAAGGTTCGGACACATTCGTACTACAGCCTCGTATTGCGAGACTGCATCCGAGGTCGAGCCCAGCATTCGCAGGACGTCGGCGCGCCTCAGCAGCAGGTCCGTTCTGTTGGGCTGGTCGCGCAGGTAATCATCTATCTGCTCAATCGCCTCGTACAATTGACCCTCGGCGATGAGCCGGTCGGCCTCGTCGTCTTCAGCGTGGAAATTGTCCGGGTGCATCAAAATTGCCTTGTTGAAGGTTGCCATGGCCTGCTCGTCGGCGCCTGCGGCCATATAAAGATGCCCGAGTGTGATCAGCGCGGAAATATCCTCAGGATACTCATTTTGCAGTATTTCGTACTGCTCAATCGCCCTTTCGAGACGCCCGTTTTTGTAATAGATCGCAGCCAGTCGCTGGGCCGGCAGCTCCAGGTACCTTTTGAACTTCAGACAATCCTGATAGAATTCGATGGCTTGAGATTCTTTGCCGAGCCGCTCATAGCAGTGACCGAGTGCATAAAGTGCCATTGTGTTTGTGGGCTGACGCATATATATCGAGTTCAATTCGTCGATCGCCTGCTGCAACCGGCCGTTGTGCAGGCAAATCCCCGCTGCGGCCAGCCGGCCGTGAATGCAGGCCGGCTTCTCGAAGAGATGAATCCTTAACTGCTCGGCGGCCTCGCCGTGTTTCATTTCACTGACAAGCTGAATCGCCTTGCCCAGGCGTGTTAACTGGTCCTGTTCGTTGTCGTTCGCCTGAAGCCCAACCGCATCCAGCCAGTACCATATCAGTTCGGCAGTGTCGACCGTTATCGCCTTGCCGAGAATTTCCAGTAATTGACTCATACACCTCTCTCATCAACTCATCCATTCGTTGGTGTGTGTATGTGATCCTGGGTTCGTGTAAACCCTCTCTCCACTAAAGATCACAGGTTATTTATCGACAATAGACGAAGACCGATTAACTCAGGTTTTGGCAATTAGTGGCTCGCCGCGGGAGTTTTATCTGTTCGTCGTGCAGATTGTGTGTGATGTGTGGGTTGTTACGATTTTGAAAGCCGGTTATCGGGTTCTGATTTGGCCATCTGCGCCTGTTTCTCGATTTCACTCAGATACGCCAGGGTGCGTTCGAGCTTATCGGTTAAATGTTTCAACTTCAGCATCGTCTTGACACGAGTTAGAAGTTCGAGCTTATTAACGGGTTTGCTGAGAAAGTCGTCCGTGCCGGAGTCGATTCCGCGTTCGATATCTCCGAATTCGTTGAGCGCAGTGACCATGATGACGGGGATGTCGGCCGTTTTCGGATCCTTCTTGATTCTTCTGCAGACCTCGAAGCCGCTCATCTTAGGCATCATTACATCCAGCAAGATCAGGTCGGGAGCCTCTTTACTCAGGATATTCAGGGCCTCAGGGCCGTCGCCGGCCGGCACCGTCCGGCAGTCCACGTCCTCGAGGTACGCCTGAAGCAGCTCGCGATTCTGCTGATTGTCGTCCACAACCATCACCACGGGCGCCTGCTGCCTTTCCGATTCAACTTGGATCCGGTTCATAAGAAGAATTCTCCAATTATTGCAGAATTTCGGACTTTTTCTACTTCAGAGCATCCATAATAGCCTTGCAAAAAGCCGGCAGATCATCGGGCTTGCGCGACGTGATCAGATTGCCGTCGACTACACACTCGGCATCTATATACTCGGCCCCGGCATTTATTATATCGTCTTTTATCGCCATAAAACATGTGGCCTTCTTACCCCTATAGATGTTCGTACTGCACAGCAGCCATCCACCGTGACAGATCGCGGCGATGACCTTACCCGCATCAACCATGCCTTTGGCAAACTCAATCACGTCAGCGTTTCTCCGCATGAAATCCGGAGCGAAGCCGCCCGGGACGACCATGCAATCATAATCGCCTGCGACGACATCGCCGGCGGCAATTTCGGAGACACATGGGTAACCTTCTTTCGAATGATATTCCTTCTTTGCTTCGGCCGCAACCAAATTTACCTCAAATCCCTCTTCGACGAATCTATAGTATGGATACCAGACCTCGAGGACCTGATACATTTCATCGACTACAATAGCGATTTTCTTCGCTGCCATATTCTGCCGCTCCTTATTCCTGTTGCGCGCCCTGCCTGATCCACGCAAGGTTGAAGACGTAATGTTGTTTGCTGCTGATTAGGTGTATAAGTCCATCCGGAGTTTGAGTGGCCGCGAGGTATCCTCTCGGCTCGGCGTGAGTATCGTCCATGATAAACTTACCGGTATTTCCCCCGCCGTCAACTTGCCTTGCCGCCCCGCCGGGTGTCACAAGCCTCCTGACAGGCCACGTATTGCCCTCGTCAAACGACAACGCCGCAAACATACCGAAAACTTTGCTCTGCCTGCCGGCGCGATCTCGAAGAACCATCCCCTGTTTGCGATCCGTGAAGCTGACGAACAGGATCGGTCCCTCGCGCAGACGCCTCAGAATCAGCCGCTGCCCACCACCCAGCGGCGGAAATTCGCTTGCCGAATAAGTCCAGTTCCGCCCCATATCCTTCGAGATGCTCATCGGCATTCGCCCGTCAATATTATCGCCCCGCCCAAACGCCATTAAGCTGCCGTCTTTGAGTTGGACTACACCGGCGTGAATTCCCGCTATCCATCCGCCTGTCGAGCCTGCGGTGAAAGCCGGACTGGGCCTTCCGGCGCCCGGATCGGTCCAGGTTTTACCGTGGTCGCGGCTGATGTGTATGGCCGTGCCCCCGCTGCCACGCGTCACGGCATCGCAGGGCAGGATGATAAATCCCTCTCTTGTCTTAAAAACCGATTCGACCGGCATGTGTCGAAGGCCGTGCTCGGGATTGATCAGTCGTGCCTTCGACCACGTGGCGCCGCTGTCGCCGGATACTCGCATGATTGTGGCGAGGCTCCCCCATGTCGCCGCTGCGGATAAACCATTGAAATGGTAGATTCGCCCCTGGCTGCCGACCCACAAAGCGGGAGCATGATCGTTTCTATCGGGCGCATCCCAGAACGGCGAGGCGGGCTCCCATTCTTGCGAACCGTGCCGCAGACGGCTGGCAAGGATACATAATTCCCGTCCCGGCTCATTCCGGCACGAGTACCAAATAGCCAGCAAATCACCGTTGGGGCAATCCACCAGCGCCGGATCATGGTTATGCCTGGAGTACATCGGGCCGTCGGAGCCGGGTGGTATCTTGACATACCGGCGGGGACCTTTGAAATAAGGCTTGTCAGGATCGATGCCGGCCGTTGGTTGCGGCCGGAAGTCCCTGGCTACGTTCCGGCGGTTCAATGCCCGCGGTGGATCGGGCAGCGGCTCAGTATCCGGCATCTCTCCAAGTACCACGCGAAAGCCTATCAGCCAGCTCTTATCTTCGGGAAGCATCCCCGAGCGGTTCGCCGAGCGCAGGAAGGACATCTGCGTACCCTGGCTGCCGCCGCGAGTGACCCTGAAATCGCCATCCGCACGCCCTACCGGATCCGTTTGCCTGCTCTGCTCGTAAGGTCCATACCAGTCATGACACCATTCTTCCACGTTGCCGTGCATGTCGTACAGCCCCCAGGAGTTCGCTGTCGTTTGTGCTACGGTAAGCGGGACCGGCTCGGCGCCTTTGCGCCCGCGCGCCGGATCGGGGAACCAGCTCATCCTGGCATTTTTTTGAAACTCTCGCGGCAGACTTTCACCGGTGTGATAGGCCGTTTCAGTGCCCGCCCGGCAGGCATATTCCCACTCTGCCTCGGTTGGCAGACGATACGCCCTGCCTTCTTTTTCCGAGAGCCACCGGCAGAATTCGACCGCTTCGTGCCAGTTTACAAAGACTACAGCCTCGTCATCTTCCTTCGAAAAGCCCAGCTTTCCACGCATTCGGCGATGCGCCGGATCGAATTGCTCGTATTGGGCGTTCGTGACTTCAGTCAAGGCTATGCCGAAGGACTTTGTAATATTTACTCTGTGCGCCGGCCGCTCGTCCCACTCGCCGCCCTGCTCCCGGCCCATCACGAAGAAACCCGAGTTGATGCGGGTAAATTTCATGCCGATTGAGTTGACGAACACAGTCGATCTTCCAGTCGAGCGCGAGCTTGCAGCGATTTGTCTACTCCACAATACTGCCATCATGGAGATCATTAGCATCGCCGGCCATTTGATTTTGGTCATCGCATCACCTTGAACTATTCTGTCTGGTGTGATCTTCGATAAACTGGCGGACCTGTGGCTTGACGTATACCTGCTCGATGTCAACGACTTTTGGAACAGCTTCGGCGCAGATTGTCGCCATCGCAATCGAGGGCGCCTGAGTATCCAAAAATAGAATTCGCCGGCCCTTAATCGTGCAGAGGCCCCCGCCGCTGCCGCCGAGCGGCTCGTTGCGTATCGTAACCTCGTTTGCCTCCAATAACGCCAAAAGCTCTTCCAATATCGCCTGTTCGTTCATTGCAAGCGCCTTATTTTGCCTGTATCATGGTTCAAGTAAAGACGCACTAAAAGTCGATATAATCCAATAGAAAACGGATTTTATAGCAGGAGCAGTCGATTGACAAGTATTTTGGAAAAACGCTTTTCACTTCACAGACGTGTTGAAATCCAGCAAGACAAGAACAAGGCGCTGAAATCCCAGCTTCTCGATATCCAGCACCTTGCCAGCATGGGCACTGTAAGCTACATGATAGCCCATGAGATCAATAACCTGCTGACGCCGTTGAAAAGCTATGCAAGCCTTGCCCTGAGCGACCTCGACGACAGAGATCTTAGCGAAAAGGCCCTCCAGAAAGTGGTCAAAAATTGCGAACGAACCACGAAAATCATGGACAGCATGCTCGCCCTGGCAAACGGGCAGACTGACCGGAAGCAGGACGTTCAGTTGCCTGCTCTGATCGAAGATGTCTTCACCTGCCTTTGCCGCGATTTCGTAAAGGATGGAATTACCGTCAACGTTCAGGTTCCTGAAGAATTGACCATCCGGGTCGTGCCTGTCCAGATTCAGCAGGTCATCATGAACCTGATTCTCAACGCTCGCGACGCGATGCTGCCCAACGGCGGCGTTTTGACTATAGAGGCCGCAGAGACAGCCGATTCGGTCGAAATTTCAGTTTCCGACACCGGCAGCGGCATAGAACCGGAGAATCTGGAGAATATATTGGAAATATTCTTCACAACAAAAGCAGACAAACGATCGGGCGCCGAAAATTCAGGAGCAGGCCTCGGTTTGGCC
>Ga0180432_10007617_pt1 | contig 13698 bp, 10 predicted proteins | sample SS_ome_10_FD_132414 | JGI IMG/M metagenome (GOLD analysis project Ga0180432, IMG submission 132414) | Hypersaline lake sediment archaeal communities from the Salton Sea, California, USA - SS_1_MS_2 metaG | ecosystem: Environmental > Aquatic > Non-marine Saline and Alkaline > Hypersaline >...
ACTCCAGTAAAGACACTTAACTCTATTTCAAGGTTGTCAGGCTGCGTCGGCTGACGGTCGCCCGCCCGAGTATCGCGTGGCTCTCCAGGGGCATGGCCACGTGGTGGGTCCAGCAGGGGAGGCTGCAACAGACGCCTTGTGTGGGCCTTCCGGGTGGCCGGCCCGTGCCGCTCAAGGTAGCACTGGTAATGTCCGGCCGCTGTGTCGTCCTGTCAGCGTGGCAGGTCGGCCAGGGCCTGAGCCAGCCCGTCAATGTCGTCGGCGGTGTGCTCGCTCATGAGCGAGAGCCGCAATCGGCAACTGGCGGGCCCGACGGTCGGCGGTCTAATAGGCCATGCCAGGTAACCGCGTCGTTGCAGTTTACTGGCGGCCGCGGTGGTCGCCTCGGCTGATCCCAGGATGATCGGGAGGATATAGCTTTGCGACGAGCCTGTGTCAAGTCCCAATGCGTGACAATGCTCGCGCAGGCGTTGGGCGTTGCTGGCCAATCGCTGGCGTCGCAGGGGCTCGGCAGAGACGATGTCCAAGGCAGCTTCAACGGCGAGACAACCGGCGGGCGGTGGGGCCGTGGTGTAGATGAAGGGTCTGGCTTTATTGACCAGATATTCCATCAGCAGGGCGTTTCCAGCCACGAACCCTCCGGTGCCGCCCAGGGCTTTGGAAAACGTGGCAACGAACAGATCAACCTGGTCGAGGAGGCCCGACGCCGACGCCCAGCCCAGGCCTTCGGGGGCCAGACACCCAAACGCGTGTGCCTCATCGACCATGAGCATCGCTTCGAAGCGACGTTTGAGGTCGACGAGGGCTGCCAGGTCGGCAAAGTCGCCGTCCATGCTGAAGAGCGAATCAGTCACAATCAGAGCGCGACGATAGCCGCCCCGCTCGAGCAGGCGGAGCAACTTGTCGGGCTGGCGGTGGGGCCAAACGCGAACGCGAGCGCCGCAAGCCCGTGCCCCGTCGATCAGGGAGGCGTGCACCAGTTTGTCGAGGGCGATCAGATCGCCTGGGCCCATGAGGGTGCTTAGTACGGCAGTGTTGGCGGCATAGCCGCTGCCAAAGATCAGCGAGGCCTCTTTGTCCAACAGCCTGGCTAGCCGTTTTTGCAGATGGTCGTGGGCGTCGGTATTGCCACAGATCAATCGCGAAGCGCCGGCGCCCCAGCCCCACTGAGCGAGCCCGCGGCTTAGGGCGTCCAACACCACGGGGTGATTGGCCAGGCCCAGATAATTGTTGGAACAGAAACAGAGCAGCTCACGTTTGTCGAGGCGTACGCGCGGGCCCGGCGGGCTGTTCAGGGAGGCCATTCGTCGGTAGAGTCCCTGGCGTTTCAACATCTGCAATTGCTCTGCGTAGTGATGGAGCATGGTGCACTCCTGCTGTGGCGCGGCCTTTTGCCAGGCCGTTCCGGCTAAATCCGATGGCGTCTTAGGAGCCGCTTTCTCTCGAAAACCGCCATGGCGGCTTGCAAAACCGTGGTGAATGGGTAATAATACTGCATAACCGACTGGCAATCACGCACCGCTTCGTTGCTGAGCACCGCTTTGCCATCGGGCGAAGATCTGTCATTCTCTGTGCCAACACGACGCGTCTGAGTAAGGAGCCTGCCATGGACGAGTACAGCCCGAACAAGTCGGAAGACAGCCAGTCGCAAACGTCCGATAATCAACCGCCTGCCGGCGAGGGTGCCGGGCCAGGTGGTTGTGAGCAGGTGGCCCAGCCGGAGGGGCAAGGGGCAGGCCCCGCCGAGGCGGGCGAAGCGGTCGGGGTGCTGGACAAGGACACGCGCCTTTGGGGTATGCTCTGTCATCTGGCTGGACTGCTCGGCTGGATAGGACCTCTTGTCATCTGGCTCATCAAGAGGGAAGATCATCCCTTCATTGACGCCCAGGGCAAGGCAGCCCTCAATTTTCAGATTTCCATTATGATCTACGCCTTCGCTGCCAGCCTCCTTGTGTTGGCGATCATCGGATTCATCCTGCTGCCGGCAATCGGCATTTTTAACCTGATTATGATCGTCATGGCCTCGATGAAGGCCAATGAGGGCCAATCATACCGGTATCCTCTGTCCTTTCAATTTATCAAATAGGGCAGGCGGCGAGCCGGGGGGGGAGGTTTGGTCGCAGGGCGGCTCATTCACGGGGTTTCGCTTTGGAGCGGTCTGTTGGTGTCCGCAACTGGCGTGTTCCCCGTAACTGCATTGCAGGCAGAGGTTTATGGCAGTGCTACCAAGAACTGATGAACCATGGGGGCTAGCGTCAGTGGTGGGTCGAGGGGGGTGATGTGGGGCACGTCGGGCAGGCAAGGTTGTGGCGGGGTCGCGGCGGGGCCCGGCGGGGTGATAAATATTGGCTAGATAGGGAAGTTAGGTCTTTCACAAGGGCGGCTAATCTGGTAAATTTCGGGTTTTGCCTGCTGGCAGGGGTGCTGATGGGCGTTGGCTGGGCCAGCGCGAGGCCGCACGGATGTTGCGGGGGCACCAGGCGGGCAGAAACTTAACAGACTGACTGTGCGTAAGGCCCCTGGGCAACTGGTCGAGGCGAAGCGTCTCGCGAAGAACCTAAGAGAGGGACATGATGACAAAATTGCCAGCGATGATCGCAGTGGTGCTGTGCCTGGGTGTCTCGGCGGCGTATGCCGTTCGGACCAGCTTTGTGGAGCACAGCAGCGAGGCGGCGTTTCGGGGCGGTGAGCCGAACCAGGTGCTCATCAGCAGCACGGGCGAGCTATCGCTGGGCTATCAGAGCAGAGAGCTGCTCCAGGATGTAGAAGGGGTATGGCTGGTCAACGCAATCGTGCAGGCGGCCAACGGGGACGTGTACGTGGCGACGAGCGGGCAGGGTGGGATTTATCGTCTGCGGGAGGGTGTCGAAGCGGAGCAGATCTACGGCAAGGACCCCAACGACGCACGGCGTGTGCTAAGTCTGGCATTGGACGGGCAGGGGCGTCTGCTGGCGGGGACGGGGGGCGAGCAGGGCAAGCTGTTGCGGCTGGACGGCCAGGGTGAGGCGACAGAGCTGTACGCAGACGAGGATATTCAGTACGTCTGGAGCATTGTCGTTGGTCCGGCGGGGCGTATCTATCTTGCGACCGGGACCAACGGTCAAATCGTGACGCTGGACGCCGACGGGCAAAACGGGCGAGTGGTCTACGACGCCCCTGAGAAGAACCTGCTGGCGTTGGCCCTTGACGACCAGGGGATTTTGTACGCGGGCACGGACGAAAAGGGCCTTATCTACCGTGTCGACCCGAGCACCAAAGAGGGGCGGGTGGTCTACGACACCAACCACAGCGAAATCAGCGGTCTGGTCTTCGACGAAGCTGGTAATCTGTACGCTTCGACGGCCGACGCGGACGCGGCCAAGCCTGGGGCCAAGTTGATTCTTTCTAACGGCGAGACGAGTCGGCCTGAGACAGAGGAGGATTCGTCGGACAAGCCTGATGAAGCCGGGGACGCGGGCGAAGCCCAGGCCGAGGGCCTGGCGGACGAGACGGCCACGGACAGTGCCCAAGGGGGCGCGGAGGACGCTGGGGATCTGGGCGAGGAGGCCTCGACCGACGGTGACGAGGCGGACGAGCGGGAGCAGGACGAATCTGAGGATACGGATGAGCAAGGCGACGAAGATGAGGAATCGCCTGATGACGCGTTAGGGGGGGGCACGAAGGGCTTGGCGTGCGGGGTGGCCGGTGAGTCGGAAGTGGCGGGCACGGTTGCTCTGTCGGACACGACGACGGCAAGCGTGCAAACATCGCCTGGGGGGCATGGCGTGAGGGTTTGCGGCGTGGTGGGTGCGGCGCGGGCGGGCGACCTGAGCGAAACGGCGCTGCCGGCACGGCAACTGCGGCCGGCAGCAACGCAAGTGGGCGGCCAGGGGGTGGCCAGCGGAGGGTCGCAGCCCGGCGGTGCTCAGCCATCACGGGGCCCGGGGCAAACGAAGGCCAATGAAGTCTATAAGATCACGCCGCAGGGTTACGTGACGAGCATCTTCAACAAGCCTGTGGTGATCCTGGCGTTGGCGTACGCGGGCAACGGGCAGTTGCTGCTGGCGACGGGCAATGACGGGCAGTTGCTTCGTCTGGACGTGGAAAAGCAGGAAGGGGTGGTGCTGCACGATGATGAGCAGTCGGCGCAGGTTTGTGCGTTGTATGCCAGCTCGGACGGGAGGATCCTGGCGGGCTTGGCGAACCCGGGGGGGGCTCTGATGATAGACGACGTTTACGCACCGGAAGGCATCTACGAATCGTCGGTAATCGACGCCAAGCAGATCAGCCGTTGGGGCACGCTGGCCTTGGCGGCGGACCTGGGTGGGCATACGACGTTGGACGTGTCGACGCGTTCGGGCAACACGCGCGACGCCGAAAGCGGCGCGTGGGAGGCGTGGACGGTTTGGCGGCCGGTGACGGACGAGGCGGCGATCCGCTCGGCCACGGGTCGTTTCCTGCAGTATCGGTTGCGATTCGCCTCGACGGACGCTGAGGGGACACCGACGGTGAGGCAAGTGAAGGTCGCTTATATGATTCCCAACTTGCCGCCCAAGGTGGCGAATTTGAAGGTAGCGGCGGCGCAGGGACAGGCGTCCAACAAGCGTAACCAAGGGTCCAACCCGCAAGCGAAGAAGTTGGCCGTGACGTGGCAGGCGGCGGATGCGAACAACGACGTGTTGACGTTTGGTGTTTATGTACGTCAGGAAGGTGGCGGTCCGTGGATCAAGCTGGCGGAAGATCTGGGTAAGCCCCAATGGGCCTGGGATACGCTGACGGTTGCGGACGGTCGGTATGAGCTGAAGGTAGTGGCCTCTGATGAACCGTCCAACGCCGAGTCGGCGGCGTTGTCGGGCGTGCGTATCAGCGCGCCGGTGGTAGTCGACAACACCGGGGTGGAGGTGGAGGAAGTGGCGTGCGTGGTGGAGGGGCGTACGGTTCATGTGACGGGTCGTGTGCGTGACGAGCTGAGCGTCATCAGGGCGATCTCGTACTGTCTCGACAGCGAGGAGACATGGCAGAGCGTAGCGTCGCTTGATGGTATTTATGACACGCGGAGCGAGGGTTTCGCGTTTGACGTCACGGCCGAGTCGGCCGGGCAGCATTTGTTGGCCCTGCGTTTTGACGACGCGTCGGGCAACACGGTTTACCGTAATTTCATCATTGAAGTCCCGTAAGCAAAGGAGTTTCTCGTGGAGAACCATCGTAAGAGTAAGATCAAACAGCTTCGCAAGAGTGGATTCCGTGCCCGGATGCGCACGAGCAAAGGCCGCAGTATCGTCAATCGTCGTCGTCGTGCGGGCCGGACCCCGACGAGCGTATCCTGATAGTAGTGGCGTAAGCGGCGTTGGTGCGTATGGGCATCGGCGTGCGCTGTGGTGCGTTGACGGCATAGACATCACCAGGGAGTATTCATGAACTCGGACAAGGTCAAGAAGGGTTTCGAGCGGGCGCCGCATCGCGCGTTGCTCAAGGCGTGTGGCGTGACAGATGAGGATATGGGCAAGCCATTTATTGGTATAGCGAACAGCCATGTCGATATTGTGCCCGGCCATGTGCACCTCAACGCAGTGGGTGAGCAGGTCAAGCAGGCGGTACGCGAGGCCGGAGGGGTGCCATTCGTCTTCAACACCATAGGCATTTGTGACGGAGTGGCGATGGGTCACACGGGGATGAAGTATTCGCTGGCGAGTCGCGAGGTGATTGCGGACGCGGTGGAGTGCATGTTGCGTGCACACTGTTTTGACGGCATGATCTGTATCCCGAATTGCGACAAGATTGTTCCGGGCATGCTGATGGCGGCGGTGCGAGTGAACATTCCGACGATTTTCGTTTCGGGCGGGCCGATGAAGGCGGGCCATACGCCCTCGGGCAAGACGGTTGACCTTATCAGTGTTTTTGAAGGTGTGGCGGCGTACAACAATGGGCAGATCGACGCCGACGAGTTGGCGGAGCTGGAGAATTATGGGTGTCCCACCTGCGGGTCGTGTTCGGGCATGTTTACAGCGAACAGCATGAATTGCCTGTGCGAAGCGATTGGTATGGCGTTGCCGGGTAACGGGACGATTCCGGCGGTTGACGAGCGGCGTGGCGCGCTCTACCGGCAGGCAGCGGGGCAGATACTGGAGCTGATTAAGAGGGATCTGAAACCGCGTGACATTATTACGCGGGAGTCGCTGGACAACGCGTTGGCGTTGGACGTGGCGATGGGCGGTTCGACAAACACGGTGCTGCACACGTTGGCGGTGGCTTACGAGGCGGGGATCGCGTACGACCTGGACCGCATCAACAGCATTGCGCAGCGTTGTCCCAATATCTGCAAGGTGTCGCCGTCGAGCGATTATCATGTGGAGGACGTGGACGCGGCGGGAGGCATCAGTGCGATATTGAAGGAAATTTCGAAGGTGAAGGGGCTGCTCAACCTGGACTGTGTGACGGTGACGGGCAAGACGCTTGGCAAGAATATTGGTGGTGCGGCGGTGAAGGACGCGCAGTGCATCCGGTCGCTGGATAAGGCGTATTCGGAACGGGGCGGTCTGGCGATTCTTCGGGGCAATCTGGCGCCGGACGGGGCGGTAGTCAAGAGTGCCGGCGTGGCGTCGAGCATGTTGCAGCACCGTGGGCCTGCGGTGATCTTTGACAGTCAGGAAGAGGCGTGTGAGGGAATTCTGGCGGGCAAGGTAAAGGCGGGCGACGTGGTGGTGATCCGGTATGAGGGTACTCGGGGCGGGCCGGGCATGCAGGAGATGCTGAGCCCGACGAGTTACATTATGGGTGCGGGTCTGGGAGAGTCGGTGGCATTGATAACGGACGGTCGCTTCAGCGGTGGTACACGGGGGGCGTGCATCGGCCACATCAGTCCGGAAGCGGCCTCTGGTGGGCCTATCGGGCTGCTGCAGGACGGCGACATTGTCGAAATCGACATCCCCAACAATAGTATCAGCGTTCGGCTGAGCAGTGCGGATTTGGCTTTGCGGCGTGAGAAGTGGCAAGTGCCGGCCCCGCGAGTGAATCATGGGGCGCTGGGCAAATATGCCAGTATGGCGTTGTCGGCTGACAAGGGGGCGGTGCTCAGTTGGGATTGACGGGCTCGGGTTCGCTGAGGGCAAGTCGTGGCCCCAAGGCTGGGCGTGGGTCCTTAGTGGCGCGTCGGGCGTGGTGCCGAGAGGGCGGTGCGGCAGTGCATTGGTCATGAGCCGCTCCGGGGGCAATCCGTGTAAATCGATTGTGCCGTTTGCGTGCCTTGCGTTGGCGTATGGCACGGACCGTGGGTGGTTAGGCTTGACAAGGCCCCGGTCGGCAGGTTTCAATAGGCGCTGCCCGAAGGGCGGCAAAGGACAACGACAAGGTTCCAGGCAAGGAGACAGGCGATGAAGCGAAACCATCTCATCAGATCGACCAGGACGACGGTGCTCACGTTGGGTTTGCTGGCGTTGAGCTGCCTGCTTGGCTGCCAAAGGCCGCAGGGAGAAGCCGATCTTGAAGGTCAACTGACCGACCCACTGGCGGTCGCGGGCGCGGATCTGGAACGTAGCACCGAGGTGGAGCTGGTGGAACAGATGGCGCGTTACCGGGGGCGTTACACGTCGCAGCTGGAGTTGCTCGAGCAGTTTTATGATCGTCAGGGCAACCACCTCAAGGCGAGCTGGGCGCGGGACGAACGTGACTATCTGCGGACGGGTCCTCAGCGAGAGTACCTGGTGATCGCGGAAGTGGCGGGGCCGGACCTGCGGGCTTCGGAATCGATTCCCACGGCGGACGGTCTTTACGAAAAAGGGATGGAGCAGTTTAAGAAGGCCCGTGGTAGCCTGGGCGGTTTGTTTTTCGACAAGAAGGGTATCATGGCGGCGAAGGAGATGTTCAACCAGCTGATCACGAACTATCCGACGAGTGACAAGATTGACGACGCGGCGTTCCAGATCGGAGAGATCTACCGGCACTATCTGAAGGATTTTCCGCGGGCGATGCTCTACTATCAGCGAGTCTGGCAATGGGATCCTCAGACACCACTGCCGGCGCGTTTTGCGATGGGGCGGCTTTACGATGACTACCTGCACGACGGTCCCAAGGCGATCCAGTATTATCGTCAGGCGGTCAATCTTGAATCAGAATACCCCGATAACGTCACCTATGCCAATCGTCGCATCGACGAGTTGAGTTCGCAGCCGGCGCAGCCGCGCTGAGGCCGTTAGGGCGAGGGCCGTTCTCGGCGTGTGCAAGGCGTGTCGAGGCGTCAATCCTGTTGGCCGGAGGCTTTTGTTGCGACACGAATCGAACGACCCATCGTTTACACTGCGGTGGGTCGTGCTTTGAGAAGGTAATGCAGATCGAGGTAAGCCATGCAGGTTTCGGTCCTCGTGGCCATGTTGGCCGTTTTGACCCTGAGCGAGGGGGTAACGTCCTCGGAAGCGGGTCCGCTGCCGGAGTGGATGGGGCGGCTGGTGGGCGTCAAGTCGCTAGGGCTGACCGTGGGTGTTACCGTTATTTTGTGGTCACTTTTTCGCTGGGCCAGTCAGCGGCTTGGGGCCAGGCTGTCGCAGGCTCAGCATTTGGGGCGTGAGACGCTGCGTCTTCCCGGTCGGATCGATCTTTTGATGCGACTGGTGGTGTTGGTGACGTTTGCAGGGACGCTGACGGTGGGGGGTTGGGCGCATACGGTGCTGGAGCACTGGCGTCTGGGGCGGTACGTGCTGATCGACGAGTGGGTGCTGCTGCTTCCCTTTGTGGCGATGACGGTGGTGCGTTGGGCATGCTTTTATCCGGTCAATCGGACGGTGCGGGAGTATGTGGTGGCGGGCCAGTTGGCGGAAGGGCTTTCGGCGCGGCCGGTGTGGACGCGGCGCGAGTATTTGTCGTTTCAGGTGCGTAGCGGACTGTTGCTGATGCTGGTGCCTCTGTCTGTCATCGTGGCGTGGAAAGACGTGGTGCAGTTGCTGCAGCGGCAATGGTTTATGGAGACGGCATGGGGAGAATGGGCCAGTGAATTGGGAGTGGGTTTTGGCACGCTGGTTGTGTTTGTGGTGGCGCCGGCGCTGTTGCGGCGGATATGGTTGACGCGTTCGCTGCCGGCGGGTCCGTTGCGTGAAAGGCTGGAAGGTTTTTGTCAGCGTCTGCGTCTCAAGCACCGTGACATTCTGCTTTGGGATACGTTTGGCGGGGTAGCGAACGCAGCGGTGATGGGTGTGGTGGGGCAGCTGCGTTATGTGTTGCTGAGCGACGCGTTGATTGAAAACATGTCGGATGAGCAGATCGAGGCAGTATTTGGCCACGAAGCAGGTCACGTCAAGCACCACCACATTCTGTTTCTGGTGTTGTCGGCGTTGGCGTGCGGTATGTTGGTTGTTGTGGCGAGCGAATGGGTGGCTATAGGTCTGGCGTGGCTCTGGCCGGAGGATAGCCCTTTGAACATGTATGGCCAGTGGATACTCGGTGGGACGTTTGTGGTGCTGGTGGGGATGTGGGCGGGTGTGTTCGGGTGTATTTCGCGTCGTTTCGAGCGTCAGGCGGACGTGCATGCAGCGCAAGCGGTGGCGGCACACGGTGGTGGTAGCCGAGAAGGGTCGCAGGCTGGGAGCGTGACCGGTTCACGCCTGGACGTGCACGGGGCGCAGGTGATGGCGGCGGCGTTGGTTCGGGTAGCTCTGCTCAATGGGATACCGCCGGAGGCGCGGTCGTGGCGTCATTCGAGCATTGCGAGCCGGGCGCGTTTTTTGCGGGAGCTGGCGACGTCTGAGACTGCTCTGGCTCGATTTTCTCGGCGGCTGCGTGTGCTGAAAGTCGCTATATTTTTGACGTTTGCTGTGGGGGCAGCTGGTGCGGTGTGGACCTTTGCGGTCGCTGCTTCTCAAGGATAACGAGCGATGGATGTAATTTGTCACGGAATTGATCTGGTGGACTGCGAGCGGTTGGCAGGTATGGTGGAACGGCACGGGGGGCGTTTTCTGGATCGTGTGTTCACGGCGGCGGAACAGGCGTATTGCTGTCGGTTTCAGAAGCAGGCGGAGCGTCTGGCGGGGCGTTTTGCGGTGAAGGAAGCGGTGATGAAGCTGCTGGGCACGGGTTGGCAGAACGGTATCGCGTGGACGGACATAGAGGTGCGCAATGACGCGTCGGGTCGGCCGGAGCTGACACTGCGGGGCAGGGTGGCGGAGTTGGCGGACGAGATGGGTATTGAGCAAGTCAGTATCAGTATCACTCATACGAAGGACCTGGCCATTGCGTCGGCCATTGCACTGGGCGTCAAACGATGACTGATGGGGCGTACTATGACGTTATCGTAGTGGGTGGAGGCCATGCCGGGGCGGAGGCGGCATATAGCGCGTGGCGTCTTGGGGCCAAGACGGCTTTGGTGACGATGTCGAAGGCGACGATCGCGCAGATGAGCTGCAATCCGGCGATTGGTGGGCTGGCCAAGGGGCAGATCGTGCGGGAGATCGATGCGTTGGGGGGGCTGATGGGTCTGGCGGCGGATGAGGCGGGGATTCAGTTTCGGATGCTCAACCGCAGCAAGGGGCCGGCGGTGTGGGGGCCTCGGGCGCAGGCGGACAAGCAGCTTTACCAGGAGACGGTGCGGGCGATGTTGGAGGCGTCGGCCGGGCTGGTGTTGATTGAGGATACAGCGGCGCAGCTGCGCGTGCGGGACAAGGCGGTAACGGGTGTGGTGTGTGCGTCGGGGCGTGAGCTTGGGGCGGATGCGGTGGTGCTGACAACGGGGACGTTTTTGCGGGGGTTGATGCATCTGGGCACGGAGCAGGAGCCAGGGGGGCGTTACGGCGATGCGGCGGCGAATGAGCTGTCGGCGAGTCTGAGGGAGGCGGGGTTGGACCTGGGTCGGCTCAAGACGGGGACGCCGGCGCGGCTGGATGGTGAGACGATTGATTTTTCGAGGCTCGAAGCACAGTGTGGCGACGAGGAGCCGCGTCCTTTCAGTTTTCTCAACGAGCGGATCGCGCAGGAGCAGGTGTGCTGCCACATCACGTTTACCAATCGCCAGACGCACGAGATTATCCGGCGTAATCTGGACCGTGCGCCGCTGTATACGGGACAGATACAGAGCACGGGGCCGCGGTACTGTCCGTCTATAGAAACAAAGCTGGTCCGTTTTGCCGACAAGGAGCGCCACCAGGTCTTTCTTGAGCCGGAAGGGCGGGACACCAACTGGGTATACTGCAACGGCGTGAGCACATCGTTGCCGCGTGACGTGCAGGAGGCGATGATACATTCCATCGCAGGGCTGGAAGAGGCGGGGATTTTGCGTTACGGGTACGCGATTGAGTACGATTATGTGCCGCCGTTGCAGATACGGGCTACGCTGGAGGCCAAGGCGGTGGGGGGGTTGTTTCTGGCGGGGCAGATCAACGGTACCAGCGGGTATGAGGAGGCGGCGGCGCAGGGGTTGATGGCGGGTGTCAACGCGGTGCGGCATGTACGTAAGATGGATGGCGTGACGCTGGGGCGTGATGAGGCGTATATCGGGGTGATGATTGATGATCTGGTGACCAAGGGTGTTGACGAGCCCTACCGGATGTTCACGTCGCGGGCGGAGCATCGGCTGTTGCTTCGGGCGGACAACGCGGACGAGCGGCTGACACCATTGGGGCGAGAGTGGGGGCTGGTGGGGGACGAGCGTTACGGGCGGTTCACGGAGAAGCAGGGGCAGCTGCAGGAGATTCGGCAGTACTTGCGTGAACACCGGCTGGGCCATGACGGCACGGTGCTGGAACAACGGCTGCGTCAGCCGGGCCATGACGTGGGGTGGTTGTTGGCTCAGGACGGCGAGCTGGCTGGGCGAGGTTACCAGCGTGACGCGTTGCAGCAGGCGATCAACGACGCGCGGTACGTGGGCTACATCGATAAGCAGCAACGGTTGATCGAGCGGTCGCGTCGGGCGCAGGGCATGCGTCTGCCGGCGGAGTTTGACTATCACAGCATCAGCCAGTTGCGGTTTGAAGCACAGGAGAAGCTTAATGTGGTACAGCCGATGGACCTGGGCCAGGCGGCACGGGTTACGGGCATCAACCCTGCGGATATCACGGTGCTGATGATTCACTTTCAGAAGCAGGGGCAGGGCTGAGCTGGTTTGGTTTGGATACCAACGGCCGGCTCGGACACGTTGTTCACAAGTATTTGCTTTTACAGGATGCGACAGAACACGCTGAAGCGTGCACTCTTACTAGACCTTGTAATGGGACATTCCCGTCACACTGAGTATTTGATTTCGCTCGGACTGACGTGTTACAGGAGAGCAAGTCTATGGACAAGAAGGTGGATGATTGGCAGGAAGGGCCGGTGGTATCGTCGGAGGCGGTTGGGGTGACTGAAACTGTGCCGGTTCGGCCGTGGGGATTTTGGGCGACGGTGGGTTTTTCTGCGATCATGGGGGTAGTGTATCTGGTCTTGAGTGTGCTTATCAGTGTGGCGTTTGTCTTTGCGTTCAAAGCGAGCCATCCTCAACTTGGGTATGATGAGATTGGCGAAACGCTCCAGCGGAACGGTTTGCTGATGGCGGTTTCAGCGACGCTGTTTACGCTGCCGGTTGTCGGGATGTGTGTCTTGTTTGCCTGGTGCCGCAAAGGCATGCGAGTACGGGACTACCTGGCGATTCGGATGGCGTCCGGCCGGCAGTTGATGGTGTGGTTAGGCGCTTTGGTCGGTTTCATCATCGTCAGCGATTCACTGACGGTTGTCATCGGGGGACCGGTTGTGCCCGAATGGATGTTGGCCGTCTATGAGACGTCGGTATTTCCGCCGCTACTGTTTTTTGCGATCATCGTCTGTGCACCGGTGACCGAGGAGATCTTGTTTCGGGGCTTTCTGTTCAAGGGTTTGAAATATTCCTGGATGGGGCCGATTGGGGCGACGGTGACGACATCGCTGCTGTGGGCGTTACTGCATGTTCAGTACGATTGGCAGGGAATCGCTTCAATTTTCATCGCTGGACTGCTGCTAGGGGCGGCACGGATACGCACGCGTTCGGTGCTGGTGCCGATGATTATGCATGCGGTGATGAATATTGTCGCCAGCGTTCAACTTCTGATCGTGCTGCTTTCTTGATAGTGAATTGACGACCGCTGTATTACGGCGAGGGTGGTGTCGGGACGGGAATCGGTGTTTCCGATAGTTCGCGTGTCATCTGTTCGAGCGTTTTGGATAGCTGGGCGTTGCGTTGCTCCAGAATGTCGATCTTTTTCTTCTGGAGTTCGAGCAACTGTCGGCATTGGTGCAATTCCTGGTGCAACTGTTTTTCGTAGGCCGAGCGTGCCTGCAGCTGTTTTTCGTACTCCTGTGAGAGAGCCTGCGCGTGCGTGGTGGGTAGACGTGATTGGCGGGCGGTGGTTGGAGAGTGGCGTAGCGGGGGGGCATCGGTGACGGGGGGTTTGACCGGACCCCGGGCGCAGCCTACGAACAGCGAGACAACCAAGAGTAACGAGGCATAGCGTAACGAACGGTTTGTCATCAGATTCTCCTGCAGCATGATTAATGCCCTGACTTGCTGATACTCACATTGAGAATTACTAAGAAGATGGTACTCGATTCTCTGGATTCCCGCTTTCGCGAGAATGGCCGATATAGTAGCGTCATGGCGTTAAGAGATTTGTAAGCGTTCACGGAGTTTTATAGGTTTCAAGTAAAAGCGTGCTCATGTCCGATAACTATCATATGGACAAGAACGCATACATCAAGCTGCTGGAAGCGGAAGTTGCGAAGATTCCGGCTATG
>Ga0180432_10007619_pt1 | contig 13697 bp, 13 predicted proteins | sample SS_ome_10_FD_132414 | JGI IMG/M metagenome (GOLD analysis project Ga0180432, IMG submission 132414) | Hypersaline lake sediment archaeal communities from the Salton Sea, California, USA - SS_1_MS_2 metaG | ecosystem: Environmental > Aquatic > Non-marine Saline and Alkaline > Hypersaline >...
TAGAGCCATCTGATGTGCTAACCTTGCCAAACTGAATTACTTCTACGCCCTTGGCTTCGGCGCGGACGAAGTAGATATTGTTCCCATCAATTCCCAGAAGAGTAGTTAGCACTAAATCTTCAGCAAAAGTGGTCAAAATCTCGTCGGTTTGGGAAGCAATATCAACCAGGTGTATTTCTGTCTGCTCCGTCGTTGTACCAACGTAAGCCAGCTTGCTGCCGTCAGCAGAAATAACTATCGGAGTAGCAACATTGCCGGTAAATTCGGTAAGTGTCGTCTGCTCGCCGGAAGGAGATAGTTCACTTATGTAATTAAGGCTGTCTTCATCTTCATAAATATAGAAGATAGATCCGTTGTCTATTGTTACCGCTCCCCGGACCGGTAGCGTGAAGCTGGCCAGAGGTGATGAAGTCGCACTGGCCATGTCTGACATATATAGAGAACCGTCGCTAGCCAGGAAAATTAACTGTTCGGAAAACTGCTCTGTAACTTCTGTAACACTTTCATCTGATTCTACCTGGACAACGATCGGTAAATTGACATGGACCTCGGTCTTCTCGCCAACCACAACGGAAACATCCTGTTCAACCGTCTCGTATCCTTCCTTGGAAAGTTTGATAGTATGCTCGCCTTCACGAACACTGGCAATTTCCGCCGGGGTGGACCCGTAGCTGCGTCCGTTCAGCCAAACTTCGGCTCCGGTCGGGGTGGAAACTACACTAAGATCGCCGGTTTTAACAACCTCGGCTTCCTCGAGCATGTTCTTGACCGGTTGGGGTACATATTTTTCATAAAAACCAGGAGAGGCCATGGCAAAAGAGGTCAGGATAGCCAGGAGGGCCACTACTGCCAGCGGGGCGGCCGCCCAGGCCCAGCGCCGACGGGGACGAGGCAGCAAGGCTTTGCGACCACGTTCCAGAAGTCGGGGTGACTTGGCCACTTTTTTGCCGTTCAGAATGTGCTCATATTCATTAATGACCCGCTTGCGCAGATTCTGAGCAAACTGTTCGTCCGGCTCGGTTCCGGGAGCACTCTCTTTCACCATTTTAGCCAAGCGCACCAGTTCTTTTTCCTCATCCAAAAGCTCGCGCTCGTCCAGCGCTTCGTCTGCCAGAGTCTTGTCCAAAGCTTCGGCGAATTTCTGGTTGGGATCTTTTATATCCATCTATTTAACACTAAACTATCTAGTAATCTACTCCCTTCTTTTCTAATTCAATTCGAAGTTTCTTGAGGGCGCGGTGGACTCGGACTGCTACGTGCGATTTCTTAAGCCCGGTGACTTCGCTAATTTCCTCATTGGTCTTTTCGGCAAATAGTTTCAGCGACAGCACATTCTGATCATCGTCATCCAATGAAGGCAAAACCTCTTGAACCTTTTCGAAAAATAATCTTTTAGAAACAGCTACATCAACCGGCTCTTTGCCGTCTCTGATTTCCGGAACGGAATCGATGTCAGTCTGCTGGCGACGGCCTTTGCGGCGATAATAGTCGGTCACGTTGTTGGCCGCGATTCTATAGAGCCAGGCAGAAAAGGAAACGTTCTGCCACTTGAAAGTTTTCAATTTACGGAGCGCTTTCTCAAATGTAAGGGAAGTGATATCCTCGGCCACCTCGACGCTGCTCACCCGTTTGAGGATGAACGCGTAAATCTGGCGCATGTAGACATCATACAAGATACCAAAAGCTTCCGGGTTGGATTTAGCCCGCTCAACCAATTCTTTCTCGGTGATTTGCTTTTTGCCAAGGCTGTAATGCGAGAAAGTTTTTATGCTTTTTTTATCTGAGTCACCAGTCACCAGTTTTGACAGCACCTAGGATCCTAGGGCTTGCTAAGGTTAAACGAAAAGTGGGTATCTTTATTACACCCTCAGCCTAGCAATAAAGAGGGGGCAAGTAAAGGTTGACTAAGGCCTCAAATCATGTAAAATACACTGACCTACCAAGGAGGTTTCTATGTCTAAGAAGCAAGCGTTGGACAAGATTGTCTGGCTGCTGCTGGGGGGACTTGAACCGACTGATTTCCTGGCTCTGCCAGCCCTGGTGCGTCTGGCCGAGGTCCTGGCTGACAACATCTTGCGCACCTGCGAGCTCAACCAGATCACCATAGATGAATATCTGGACTACCCGCGCGGGAGAAAGATATTCACGGTTTTCTCTGAGCTTGCCACCACTATCAGCCACGGTATACCCTACGTCTCGCCGCCGCCGGAACTGCCGCTGCCAGAACATCTGCACCCAGTGGAGTATCTGTTCATATCCGAGCGTCGGCAAATACGCCGTCCTCACAAGCCCCCTACCTAGAAGACCCGCTCTTTTTCCAAAGACGGGTCTTTTCCGTTGACAATTTTCAAGAGCTATATCAAACTAACAAGATAACAAAACCACAAACCTAGTGTTAAGGAGGATGAAATGCCTGTAAACAATCAACGGCAATTAGCGCTGTTTCTGGTGGATACGCTGGGGCTGGATACAGCAGACCCGGTCATCAGACAGCTCGAACGGGTGGCAGAAACCGTCTCCGGCCTGATCAGCGCCATCCAAAAACGAACCTCCGGGACTACGCTGGCAGATTTCACCCGCATGAACGTTGTCCTCGCTATCAGGACAGAGCTCGAGGCACTACGACGGGAAATCAGTGCTCAGTCCGAGTGGACACCTACAAACCGGGAAATCCTGGACGAACTATGGGAAAGACTCGGGTACGAGGACGGTGACCTTTCTGTCGAAGATGTCCTGGGAATTCTTCGGAAGGGAGACTATCTGAAAGATATTGCCAGCAACATCGTCGAGGAATGGCTGGAGGAAATTGATTCTGACGATTTCTCGACTGACACCGGGCCTTGGGGAGAATTTCTGCGGAAACTCTCCGAAAAGGCTCGCAACTCTCCTTGGCTTTTCCTTGACCTGGCCACCACCGGCATCGAATTCTTTCCGGAGATCGACAAGGGCTATCTGGAAGATGAAGGGGAAGATCGACTCAAGCAGCTGGCGGACACTGTCGTCCGTATGGTGCGACAGATCGATCCCCTGTATATCCCCGAACCCCCCGCGGCCGAAGAAGATGAGTCGGACAACAGACCGATCATAGCTGACCTGAGCGACTTGCTCAAGCCAAAGTGATCAGGAGGATGTTCAACTAAGGCGGACACCAAGTGTGTCTGCCTTTTTGATTGTCTTTTCAGACGAGATTATTAGAAAGCGAAGGCGAATTGTGACCCCCGGGCCTTTTTGGTTACTTTTTGGGCTCAAAAAGTAACGCGAGGCCCAGCCTTCGCCCTACGGGCTACGCTCCGAGTTTACCCTCCGTAGCCCCGCAGGGGCGAAGGAGGACAGGCCTCAAGGAATCCTTCTTTAGCTGATAACTATTGCCCTATCCAAAAAATACCGCTAAGATTAAGCCAGAATCACATGCCAAAGTATCTCAAAATCACAATCGCCGTAGTTGCCGGAATCGCCATCGCCTGGGGAGCTTTTTTTGGTTTTTATCACTATTCATACGCTAACAAAGTTCTTTCCGGTGTCACCGCCGCCGGGGTTTCCGTTTCCGGACTGAATGACAAAGATGCTGAAGCTGCTCTGTCAGCCAAAATTGGCGAATTCATGGCTACTGACCTGAAACTTGAGAGCGGCGAGAGCATTTGGCTGGCTAAACCAGCTGAACTAGGAATTAGCATAGATCTAGAACAAACCGTCGGCGGGGCGCTGGCTGTCGGGCGCGATGCCGGCTTCTTCTCTAATCTCTGGGCCCAAACTCAGAGCATCTTTATAGACAAGAAGGTCGACGCCGTTTTCGCAATTGACCAAGCTACTTTGGAAGAATATGTTGTCAGTCACCTGGGCGATAAGGAAACTCCGGCCCACAATGCCTCGCTGCGAATTGAAGGTGATTTGGTTTTGGAAAGTGACAGCCAGAACGGCATTATCGTTGACCGGGATGAATTTCTGAGCTACTTGGACCAGCGAGCCCGCAATCTCCGCTCTACTCCGGTGCAGGTGCCCTTCACAACCGCTTTTCCGATAATTGACATGGATGATATAGAATCAGCCAAATTAGCCGCGGTTAACTTGTTGGCAGAGGATCTGACCTTGAATCATCACGACAAAGCCTGGGTGCTAAACCGGTCGGAAATGCCGGCACTAATCAGTTTTGTCCCCCGCTCCAAAAGCGGTCGTGAACTGACGGAGAAAGATATTTATTCAAAAGGTTCTGATAAGGACGATCCTGATGTCATCCTCGGCGTCGAGCTGCGGGGCGAAAAGTATGATAATTTCCTGAACGATATCGCCGAAGAAATCTACCAGCCCCCCCAGAATGCTATTTTCAGCATTGTCGATGAGGATTCACTGGAAATTTCCCTGGACGGCAAGAAAGAAAAGGATTCAATTCACGATGTCGAATTATCTACCTTGGCCCAGCAGGGCGAGGAATTAAACCGAGAACTAACCGACGAGGATATTTTAGAGGAAGTTAATCACGGCCGCACCAGCGTTGACTTGCGGGTGAATGTTTCAATGCCGGTCGTTAATGAGGACAATGCCGAGGAATTGGGTATTAAGCAGTTGATCGGCCGCGGCATTTCCAACTTCTCTGGCTCCCCTCGCAATCGAATTCACAACATCGGGGTGGGCGCAGAAAGATTCAACAGTGTTTTGATTCCGGCTGGAGAGACCTTTTCTTTCAACGATATTTTGGGGCCTGTTAATGCTGAAACCGGCTATCTGCCCGAGCTGGTCATCAAAGAAAACGATACAATACCCGAATACGGCGGGGGGTTGTGCCAGGTTTCGACGACAACCTTTCGGGCAGCGATTGACGCCGGATTACCTATAACCGAACGCCATAATCATGCCTACGCAGTCCAGTACTACAGCCCCCAGGGAACTGATTCCACGATATATCCTCCCTCCGTTGACCTTAAGTTTGTCAACGACACCCCGGCTGCTATTTTGGTTCAGACAAAGGTAGAAGGTAGGTACCTAATATTCGACTTTTTAGGAACCCATGACGGACGCGAAGTAGAAAAAACCAAGGCTCGGACCTTTGGCTATTTTGGCGCTGGCGGCATGAAGGCCGAATGGAGTTATACTGTCACTATGGACGGCGTGGTGATGACCGAACAAGTATTTAAGAGCACCTACCGACCGCCTTCCGAATTCCACAAGGAAGACGAGGAAGAAAAGAAGAAAAAAGAAGAAGAGGAAAAAAAGAAGCAGGAAGAAGAAGCTAAAAAGAAGGCTGAAGAGGAGAAAAAGAAACAGGAAACTGATGGTCCCACTGACGAACGCCCGGTCGGAGACGACGCTGATAAACCCCCTACTCCTACCCCTACTTCGACTCCGACCCCGTCGCCTACCCCGAAATCATAAAAAGACACTAAGCTGTGTCTTTTTTGGTTAATTGACTAAATTATTAATCTTGGATACCATATAATGTTCACCTTCAGGGCTCGGCGGTCCTACCTCAAACCTGGCAATTCTCCATGATCATGTCCTTCTCCGGAGACCTCGAGAACCAGGCTCAAGAAGAAGTCACTGGATTCACAGGAGGATACATTTCAAGAGACTTTTCACCAAACACCACTTTGAAGGCCTCACACTTTGCCGCCAGCCCTGATTTTTCTTAGTTTTCCACTTGGCAAAACTTATTCCACTGGTAGAGTAAATAAGAACCCTCTGGTGATGTTTACTCCCCCCTGGCGCCCAGGAATTCAATAGCTGAATTTCTGAGCGCGAGGGGGTTTTGTTTTCTAAGCTTAAATTCAACTGAAAAAAACCTGATCATAAATATACAATCGAAAACTCTAATATTTGACGTTCAAATTTTTATTCGGATTGCTTTGATTTTGTCTTTTGATCTTTGATTTTGGGCTTAGATATAACAAAAAATCCCGGCCACTACGCTGTAGACGGAAGATTCACCCGTAGGAACAGAACAGAAACGATCCCGCAAGCGGGTGCCCCGTTTTGCCCTATAAATGAATCCCCACTGGTGATGTCTACAGCGTGGTAACCAGGAAAAAAGGCTAAAATAAGCGACTTAGCACTAAATGGGCTAACCTTGCATTATAGCAGAATTTATAGATTTGTCAAGGGTTTTTGACAAAAAAGCCTATTTCTAAGGAAAGAAGCGTTATCCCGAAGGACAACGCTTCTTGTACGCATGCTGTTACTCTGTATTCCAGATCTCGATGGGATCAAGAGCCAGGACCAGAAAGAGGCCAACTCCCCACTCATCAGGACCGGATGTGTTCTCCCAGTAGTTCAGGCCCAGGCCGGCTGTCTCCCAGACCGGGACAAAGGCCCCGGCGGTGACACGTTCGGTCTGTTCATAATCCGGGTCTGAGACATCCTCGTCCAGTTGTTCGTACTGCGCTTGCAGCTGGACAGAGCCGATGTCCTGCAGAACCAGCACATTCCAGCCCCGGCGACTATCGGGATTCACCTCGTCGTCGTAGTAGCGCCAGAGAGCGGAACCGCGAATCTTCATATGCCACGGAAGGTTGAATTCGGACCTTACTCCGTAGAGCGAGTCCGAACCATTTGTCTCGCGCATATAGAAACCACGGATCATGCCCCAAGACGGATGCCAGCCCAGGCGAATTTGCAGGTTCTTTTCCTGATCATCGTCACGAGGCTCGCGCCGATTGCCGTTGAGGATTGCCGCCTTGAGCTCGAACTGCTTGACGTTCAGGTCAAAGCGCACTCCGATCTCTTCCAGCGTGACGTACCCGGCCGTCAGAGGATAGTTGTAGGTCTCCAGCGTTTCCGGGGGCGGGTGAACCGCGATACAGGGCGATGAAATCAGGCCGGCTTGCACCTGAGCTCTGACATCACCGGTTTTGTACAACCTTGCCTCCAGGAAAAGCTCCTTGGAAACGAGACTGCCTGTTTCCATGTCACCGCGGTAGTGCACCAGCAACGGTGTCTTCTGCTGGGCCAGGTTGAAGTCAATGTTCAGCCGAGCCTTCCCAACCTGGAAAGAGTTGTCCTCGACTGTCTCCCCGACATCATCGGTGAACTCCGAGAAATCGTAGGTTCCCATGAAGAAACCGGAGAGGGTAAGCGAATGGTCGGCCGCCGCGACCGTTAGCGGCAGCAGGCAGAGTGAAAACAGCAAAAAGAAACTTTTGGCTTTCAATTAGCACCTCCTGGTTGAAAGTTCCTTTAAAGCGACCTTGTAAACTACATTCTATAAGAGAAAAAGTCAACATAAAGAAAAACGCCCTTAAACCAGGACGTTTTTGTATTTTTTAGTAGTGAATGATAACCGGCGTTCCCACTTCCACCATATTATAGAGAACCGGGGCTTCATCGTAGCCAACCCGGACACAACCATGGGAAACATCGATGCCAAGGTGATTTTCGCCTTCCACGTAGCCACCCGGCCATTCCGGCAAACGATGGATATAGTAAGATCCGTAGAAATTGAGACTGTAGGGCATCCACAGGCCATATTGTCCCGACCAGTGATTCTCTTCTTTACGCAGGACCTTGAATTCACCTGTTGGTGTAGCCATACCGGGACGTCCATCAGAAGTTACCGCCTCGAAACGCTTACGCCCGCCTTCGTAAACATAGATCATGTTGTTGGTCAGGTCGATATCTATATACTTCCAGAGGTCACGGCGTCCTTCCCAAATAAATCGTTGCGGAGCAGTCACAACTTCAGCCTGGTCGCTATTGAAGAGATACCCGCCAGCCACATCAACTCCACCGCGAAAATCATTTTCGTAAACAACTTTATTGAAGCGGGCGGGGCGCCCGTCAGTTTCAAAAGTTTTTACTTCTGGGGTCCGATTTGAGCTGGGACCGGCAATAATTTCAGCAGACCCGTCGCCGTCAACATCAGCGCCGCTGACCCGGACGCCATCGCGATAAGTATCTTCAAATGCCAAGAAGTCTGCGACAACGGTTTGCTGGCGATCTGCTCGGTAAGCTTTGACCCGAGCCTGGCCGTCAGTAGCGGCTCCGGTAATGACTTCGTCAATACCGTCGCCATCAAGATCGGCTGCTCCGACATCGACACCGCCCTTGTAATCAAACGGGAAAGGGAAAAAGTCTAGACCAATATAGTTGCCGTACCCGTCAAAAACACGGGCGTGCGGGTTGCCGCCGGCACCGGCGCCGACTATGATCTCGGCCCGATCGTCACCGTTGACATCACCAGCTGCGACGTAGGCACCGCCCTTAAATTCAGGGCTGAAAGCTAGAAAGTCAGAGACAACCATGCCCTGGGAATCATAAACTTTGACGCGCGCTTGGCTCTGGCTACGCGCTGAAACGATAATCTCATCTTTGCCGTTGCCGTCAACGTCGCCCATGGCTACATCACCACCGCCGCGATAGTCAGGTGAAAACGGAAAAACACTAAGCCCATTGAACTGGCCCGTGTTTGTGAAACCACGTACATGGGTGTTACCACCGATTCCGGAGGCGGTCACTATTTCATGTTCGTCTCCACCCAAAATGTCGCCTACAGCTACCGCTGCTCCCCCGCCGTAGCGAGCGGAGTAAGCCATAAAATCGGTGGTGGGCTGGCCGGAGAAAGTATTAAAGGCTTTGATTTCGGGGGCTCGCTCTTCGCTGGCTAAAACAAGACCGGGCAGGCACATTGTCCCGGCAATCAGCAAAGCTAAAATAATTGTATGTTTCTTTTGCATACTAAACGGCTCATGGAGTGAGACTTTGGGTTAAGTCCTTATTCTTAACCTCTATTTCTATTATAGAGGGTAAAAATAAAAGGTGAACCCATTGGTTCACCCATATTCACTTAACTATATTATAGCAGGTTTTTTACATTGAGACAAGGGGATAACTCAACAGATAATTGACCTTCGCCTTTGTAGGTGTTATCATCAAAGGTCTTTGGGCCTTTTGAAAACCAAGGGGAGGTGGCAACATGATAGGGTTTCTGGTGGAGAAGTTTCTGCTTGTGCTCTTAATCGGAGTCTTGCTGGCTTTGATCGGGCTTTTTGCCTACTTGATCATACCGCCGATTTTCCGAGCAGTCGATTCCTGGAATCTCACCGAATACGATGGCATCGGAGTTATCGAACAGAAGAAATATTCTCCGGCCAGCACTGTCCCAGTAACGACTAAGGTTGGAGATGTGATGGTCACTAACAACGTCCCTGTTCCCGAGAGCTGGCACCTGACAATCTCAATGAGCGATGACAGTGACTCCGTGTCAGTGACCAAGGATTTCTGGGATGAGCACAAGCCAGGAAACGAGGTCCGTATCTCTTTCGTCCGCGGGCGCTTCACCGACAAGTTCTACATCAAGCAAGTCTACCGAGACTAGGCCTTCTGCCCCCACACCCAACTTTGTTGAGTGTGGGGGTCTTAATTAACTTGCAATTGCACCCGATTTAGACTATTTTGGTGGTAGTGTTAACAAAAAATATGTCTTTAAACAAAGCTGCCCAAAACGCCATCCAAACTTGCCTCGCTGTTAAACCCGGCGAGGAAGTTTTGATTGTCACCGACTGGGACCGGATGAAAATTGCCGAAGCAATGTATAAGGCAGCCCTCAAGGTCGGAGCCGACCCGATGATCAAGGTGATGCACCCTCGCGAAGGGCACGGAGTAGAACCGCCACGCACGGTCACCCAAGCTATGGCCGAGGCTGATGTCGTTTTGTGTCCTACTGAAAAAAGCCTGACCCATACCGATGCCCGTCGGGCTGCCTGCGAAAAACACGGCTCAAGAATCGCTACCCTGCCGATGATTTCGGAAGATATTTTCATTAGAGGATTGCTTGCCGACTACCTGGAAATAAAGAAGCTTTCGGAAAAACTGCTGCGTCGGGTAGCCAAGGCCAAAGAAGCGAAAATCACGACCCCTTCCGGCACCGAATTAATAGTCGATCTCTCTAATGAATTTGAAACTGATACCGGCGTCGTGCACAAACCAGGTGAATACTCAAACCTACCGGCCGGTGAAGTTTGTGGTGCGCCCAAGGAAGGGACAACCGAGGGTGTCCTGGTCATTGATCATCTCGGGGATATCATCACCAAGCCCACCAGAATCGAGCTTAAGGGCGGCCGCGCGGTTAGATTTGAACAAAACAGCGGCGGCAAGAAATTTAGAAAACTGTTGGATGAGGCTGTCCGCCGGGACAAGAACAAAAACGCTTTCAATGTGGCCGAACTAGGAATCGGGACTAACCCCACCGCCAAGCTTTCCGGCAATGTTTTGGAAGACGAGAAAGTGTTGGGAACTGTCCACATTGCTTTGGGGGATAATACTAGTTACCACGGCGGTAATACCGCTGCTTCCGTTCACGAAGACGGTATCTTGCTGAAACCGGATTTACTTCTGGATGACAAGCCAATTATGCGTTCGGGCAAACTTTTGGTATAAAACAAAGGAAGGAACCAAGGAGAGGGTGAATCATGTCAGAACAAAATCTAAGGGCTACCATTGTCGGTAATCGCCTGGGCGATCTGAGTTGGCGGCTGCAATTACTGCGCTGGTCAACGACGGTTGTCCCCCCGGAGCAAATCCGGAGTTTGCCGGCAGAAAGGCTGGCGGTATACATGCCTTTCACCTGGGCAAATGTCGTCATTGTGGAATCTGGCCTGTGGAATGATGGCGTCCGTAAGAAGATCGAGACAGGAGCCCAGGCCAAGATCGTCGTCGCTCCCAAAGGAGAAGAAACAAAAACTCTCCTGGACAGAGTGCTTCAGGAAGTGGGTGCAAAACCGTAGCCCTGCCCCCTTACCTGGATGACCGCGTTACTTGCTAACGCGGTCTTCTTTTTCAAAATTAAAAAACCGCCGCAACAAAAACGACAGTCTCAACTAAGCCAGACTTAGCACGATTGATTTCACACCCGGGCTCGGTTGTCAACGACGACAGCGTTCGCCAGCAATTTCTTCAGTTGACTAGTTTCCTGAGAAACCTCATCCTCCAGCTCCTTCAGGATGATAAAGGCGGGGCTGCCGTGATCAGAAATACTTTTTAGCTTTCTGGCGATCTTCGCCAATTCCACGTTTTCCAAGTGATGCAACCGCTGCCGGATATGATCAACTCCTTGCGGGGGCAGAAAAACTTCGTCTTGCATGGAGGTTTGACCTTCCTTTAGCGATGCCTGAATTATAGCAAATTTTCGGGCAATCTCCAAGGGTTTTTTCCGCATTTTTTGGGGAAAAGTCTGTTTCTAAATAATAAGCCTTTTTTACAATAATTATTGACTTTGTTAGTAAAAAATATTAGCCTGAAATGACCTGAAACGACGATTTGCCCGCAGTTAAGGAGGTATATATGGGCGAGAAAATCAAGGTGTTGGTTGTAGAAGACGACCATGACAGCAGGGTATTCATCCGGGAATGGATCAAGGTTTTTGGTCATGATATCGACCTAATCCTTTCGACTGATGTCCAAAACTCGAATTTGGAGGAGTTCAGAAAGCCCCTCAACGTCGATGTGGTTGCACTCGATTTTCAACTAATCGGCATCACTGGAATGCAGATTCTCTATGTTCTGCGCGAACCAGGCAATCCCAATCATGACGTTCCGGTCATTTTTGTGCCAGGTGATCGTGGCAAACTAGGAGAGGATCGCGATTGGCTTTTCTGGGAAATGAACGTTATCGGCATTTTTCAGAAACCCTTCGTGATGAATACGGTCATCGGCCGTATTCGCGACTGGGCTCGCTCGCGCAAACCCCAGTCTTGAACTAAGTCCCGCTTGTAGATTAACTTCTTCGGGCGGGTCTTTTGATTGACTTTTGGGCTTTTTATAAGTAAAATATGGTCAGTTGCCGATTCGTGAATTAATGTCCCTCGGTGAAAACTAATTATCAATTAGTGTATGTCTGGACATTCAAAATGGTCAACAATTAAACGAAAGAAAGGTGCCGCTGATGCCAAGCGCGGCGCGATTTTCACTAAGGTCGCCAACATGATAACGATTGCCGCCCGGGAAGGCGGCGGTGACCCCGACGGCAACCCGAAGCTGGCCCTGGCAATAGAAAAAGCGCGTGGAGTGAATATGCCCAAAGATAACATTGAGCGGGCAGTGAAACGAGGAACCGGTGAAATTGGCGGCGACACTATTGAAGAAATGAATATAGAAGCCTACGGCCCCGGCGGTTCGGCTTTCATTATCAAGGCTATTACTGACAACAAAAATCGTACTATCTCAGAAATTCGCAATATTCTTGCTAAGCACGACGGTAAGGTTGCTGAAACCGGAAGTGTTGCCTATCAATTTGATGCCCGGGGCGTTATTATCGTCAACAATCCTTCTGACGAGCTGGAGCTGGCGGCTATCGACGCCGGCGCGTCTGATACTACCACCAAAGAAGGGAATTTGATTATTACCACCACCCCTGCGGACTTAAAGAAGGTGAAAGAGTCGCTGCAAAATGCTACAATAGAATCAGCAGAGACAGAACTTGTTCCCCAGAACCCTCTTGACCTCGCCGCCGCGGAAAAAACTAAAACAGAAAAACTGGCCGAAGCCCTGGCTGAGCAAGATGACGTTAACGAAGTATTCAGTAACCTGGCCTGACATGAGAACCATCCTGGCAATTGACCCCGGTACAGCCACCACTGGATACGCGGTTTTAAAAATAGGCAAAGGTAAAAAGGAGCCGGAGCTGAAAGAATATGGCTGCATAACCACCAAGCCAAAGATTGAACTGCCCAAAAGGCTGGCAATCCTCGCCAAAGACCTGCGTAATATCATCAGGAAATTTGGTCCGGATGAGCTGGCGGTAGAAAAGCTTTTTTTTGCCAAGAATGTCAAAACCGGAATTGCTGTCGGCCAAGCCCGTGGAGTCATTCTCCTGCTTGGCGCTGAAAATAAACTGAAGGTTTATGAATATTCGCCGGCCGAGATAAAACAATCCGTCACCGGCTACGGCCAAGCTTCCAAACAGCAGATTCAGCGCGTTGTCAAAGCCACCCTCGGCCTGGAAAAGATACCCCGGCCAGACGATGCCGCTGATGCCATTGCCATCGGCCTCTGCCACCTACAGACTAATCAAAAGCTAAGGTAACCTTATGAAAATATATTCCAAGCTAGTTTACCTGATTGTTATTGCCGCCATTTTGACGGTCGGTTTGGTTTCCTTGTCTGCCTGGGCACAGACGGATGAAGAGGAGATAACAACAGATGAAGCGACTGAGGAACAAATACCGGAGAAACGACTGGAAGCGGTTGCTGGTGAGAGCCAAAACGTGCCGGTCGGGAGCAAGGTTACTTTTGATGGCTCCAAATCTGTAAATTCGCTGGACGGAGACCTGCGCTATATTTGGGATTTTGGAGATGGTACCATAATCGAAGGAGTCAACGAAGTTCATGTTTACGAACAGCCAGGGACATACATTGTCAACCTGACTGTCGACAACGGCGAGGAGCAGGACACAGATGAAATTATCGTTTCTGTCTACGAGAATCTTATTATCCTGATTGCTGATAATACTCCGACGGAGGAAGAATTGAATGAGCTAGAGCAAACAGCTGCCCGCGAAGGGGTTTTGGTTATCAGAATCCAGGATACCAGCGGCCAGCCGGATTATATTGCCGTGGAGGAGCTGGCCAAGGCCTTGGCAGAACAACGAACTAATATCCAAAAGGCTAATCAGATCGTAGACTGGACCAGTGGCTCGGTCGGCCTTAATGCACTGACCAAGTTTGTCCAGAAAAGTGAAGATGTCGCCGAACTGGATCTGGGGCACAAAGTCATA
>Ga0180432_10007620_pt1 | contig 13697 bp, 12 predicted proteins | sample SS_ome_10_FD_132414 | JGI IMG/M metagenome (GOLD analysis project Ga0180432, IMG submission 132414) | Hypersaline lake sediment archaeal communities from the Salton Sea, California, USA - SS_1_MS_2 metaG | ecosystem: Environmental > Aquatic > Non-marine Saline and Alkaline > Hypersaline >...
GCTGCTGCTGGCGGTGCGTGAGCTGATCGCAGCCCGGCGCCAGCAGGCAGGCCAGGACCAGCCCGGCCGTCAGGCGCGCGGGCGCCTTCCCGGGGTTCCCGCCGCCGCACGTGTTGGTCAGCTTCATGGCATGCTCATCCTTCGGGCGTGGCTTCGGCCTCGCGGCCCTCGAAACCGGTGGGACCCCGCAGCTCGCCCAGCCTGGAGAACGGCGGGGCCGGCCGGCCGCGGAACGGCTCCTCCATCCCCTCCGGCGCAACCTCTCGCGTGATCAGCCGGGTGAGGTAATCCCGGGCCACGCTCGCGTCCTCGTCCCAATCCCGCCGGCCGAGGATCTCCTCCTTCAACTCGATGGCGGGGAAGAAACGCGGCTGGTTGTGCAACGCCATCCGCACCTCCCACAGGGCGTGATCCAGGTCGCCCGTGGCGTAGTGCTCCAGGGCGGCGCGGTAGTGGGCCTGGGCCAGCCGCTCGCGGGAAGCCCACATCATCCCCCGCCGCAGGCCCACCCGGACCCGTTCCAGATCCTCCAGCTTCTCCCGCCCCGCCTCGGCGTACGACACCGGATCCTTCACCACGTGCACCGTCAGCAGGATGATCACTTCCTCCATCTGCACGGTGTCCTGGCGGGACCGGAAGGCCGCCCCCGCCACCGGCAGGTCGCCCAGCAGCGGCACCTGCGAGCGCGTCTCCTTGCTGACCTCGCGGAACAGCCCCCCGATCAGGATGGTCTGGCCGTCCTGGCAGGTGACGTTGGTGGTCAGCTCGGTGGTGGTCTCGAACGGCAGGTTGGCCGCGTTGAGTCCGCCGATGCTGTCCTCCGGATGCAGCTCCAGGCGCACGTCACCGTGCTTCCCGATGAAGGGACGGAACAGGAGCTGCGTTCCGGTCTCCAGGAATTCCACCGTCTGGATGGCCTGCGTCTCGGTGACCGTGGTGGTCAGGTAGCCGTCCCGCCGTCCCACGATGACCTGCCCCTTCTGCTTGTTCAGGGCCAGGATCTTGGGGTTGGCCAGCAGCACGGTGTCGGTCACCTGCTCCAGGGCCCGCAGGAAGACCGCCACGTGATCCTTGACCACTCCGAAGGTGATGCCACCCTTGGGCACCGAGCTGCGGAAGTCGGTCTCCACGGCCGCGTTGAACTTCTCGAAACGCGAGGTGGGCAGTTCGCCGGTGCTGATGTCGGTGATCCCGTTGGAGGCGGCCCCCAGCAGCTCCAGGTCCACGCCGCCCACCATGGTAAAATCGATGCCCAGGGCGTTGTCGTCATCCAGGGTGGCCCGCAGGATGGTGGCCTCGATCAGCACCTGTTGCGGCGGAACGTCGATCTCCTCGAGGATCCGCTCGATCTCCCGCACGCGGTCGGGATAGTCGTACACCACGATGTAGTCGTGGCCGGCCGCGCTGACGCCGCCGGCTTCGGTCGGCGTAGGGGCGATGCCCTCCTCCGCCGCGGGCGATCCGGTGACGGTGCCGATGGCGCTGAGCAGCGGCGTGACCGCCTCGACGGCCTGGGTCGGCGCGACGTAGTACACCCGCAGGACGCGGGTGGTCGGTGGCGCCTCCGCGGCCAGCAGCCGGGCCAGCTCCTCGTTGGTATACACGTAGATGAAGTGGCCCTGCTGGCGATAACCGCACTGGTTGGCGATGAGAATGGCCTCCAGGGCCTCGTCAAAGGTGACATCGTACAGGTCGGCGGTGACCGTTCCCTGGACGGCCGGGGTGGCGATGATGTTCCGCCGGCCCTGCAGGGAGAGCATCTGGAGAACGGTGGCCAGCGGGACGTTGGCCACGTGCATTTCCACCGTGCCGCGTGTCGAAACGGTGACACCCTCCGAGGGGAAAGGCGTCTCCTGGGACGATCCAGGATCCACGGCCGCCACGGGCAGCATGCCCAGCTCCTGCTGGGCAGCCACACCGCCCGCCAGCACGGCCACGGCCAGCGCCGCCGGCAACCACCGTGCTGTATTTCCAGGTCTTGATCCCATCGATCCGTCTCCCGACCGGTACCCGGCCCGGTGCGGTGGTCCCTGCGCTCTCCCGGGTCGCTGGAGCGCGGCTGGTTACGCCGCCTGCCGCGGATCGAGCCGCCAGCCTCCCGACTCCGACGCCCGGACCCCGATGCCGCCGTCCCGGTGCGTCGATCGAGGATGGCCCTAGCGGCGTCCGCCACCCCGCCCCCGCACCGGCTGGGCCGGCTGAGCCTCCCCCTCCACCACCCGCACGGTGAGGGTCTCCTGGTGCAGGGTGGTGAGCACCTGCTGCAGCAGGCGGTTCGTCTCGCGGGTGGCCTCGAGCTGCTGCCGGCGCTGCAACCCACTGTCGGGGATCTGGGCGCTGGCCCGCTCCACGACCTGCACGGGTCCCAGCCACGCCTTGACACAACTGGCCAGCACGAAGGCGACCACCAGCCAGTGCAGGGCCCGCGTTCCCCAGGATCGGTTGCGGCTTGGGGGCATCATTGCTCGCTCTCCCGCGACGGACCGCCGAGCCGGCGCTCAGATTGCCTCGCGACTGGCATCCCCGTCGTTGGCACGGAACTCGCCGGTCTGCTCGTTGTAGTACCAGGCACTGAGAACGTCGTCGTCATTGCTCAGGTCGTTGGTGCCGGTGAAGGGGTTCTTGGGCACGCTCAAGAGGTACGGCCCCAGCTTGTGGCCCTCGTCTCTGGCCGGCCGGGACTCGCCGTACACGTTGGTGTACTGCGTGATCTGCTCCTCGAACCGGGCATAGGCCGGGTAATCGCCGCGGTGCTGAACGCGGTAGAGCTCCAACTGCCCGCGGATGGTTTGCAGGTTGGTTCGCAGTGCCGACCACTGGGCATCGGCGGTCGCCGCGCAGAACTGCGGCACCACGATGACCCCCAGAACGAGCAGCACGATCCCGATGACGACCATCTCCATCACCGTGAAGGCCTTGACGGTTGCAGCACCCGTTTTCATCAGCCGTCGCTCCCGATCACCCGCACGCCCCGCTGCCGCGAAGCATGGCGCATCCCTCGAACCCGAGGGTCCGCGGCCCCGGAACCGATCTCGGTTCCGGGCCCGATCCGAACCCCGCCGGCGATACTATCGGACACTGCCACCCGCCCCTTGAGGTGCTTGTTTCCGGACCATCGGCGCCGGGTGGATCCGGTCCGCCCCCTCGGCAGGCCGTTGCTTATCGGACGCGCTCCGGCGGGAGGGCGTCAGTTGGAAGGTGGGAATGGCCGGCCCGGGCCGGGCGTGACCAGGGCCGGGGGGCGCCGGGTCGCCCCGTCCCCGCGCCCGGAGACCGAGACAGGCGTCCGGGCGGACCAGGCCCGACCCGCCAGCGGCAGCACGTAGACCAGCGCCGCGATGGCCGCCAGGATCGCGGCCAGCCGGGCCCGCCGCGTCCGGCTGGAGTGGGCCGGCTCGTGGATGATGATCGTCCCCCCCAGCGCCAGCATGGACAGCGCCACCGCGGCGAGCATGACGAACGCCACCCGCGCCGCCCGATCCACCTCAGCGACCGCCAGCAGGGCCACGCCGGCGGCAGCCAGGCAGACGAACAGCAGACTCGCCCCGACGCCCGCCGGGCTGCCCGCCCGGGGCAGGACCACGAGGTGCGCGTAGCGCAGGGCGCAGCCCAACAGCACGCCGGAGCCCAGCCCGACGCCCGACAGGATGACCGGCGGACCTGCGGCGAGCCTGTCGAACCCGCGCCACCAGGCCGGGATCAGGACCAACGCCGCGATGCCCGCCCCGGCCGCCGCACACATCACCCCCAGCCCGCCCGCCGAGTGCAGGCGCGATCCCTCGCCCCGCAGGCCTCCGAGCAGGCCGCCCGCCACACCCGCCAGCAGCAGGATCGCCGCGCCAGGGCCCGGGTCGTCACCGAGCAGCGGCAACTGCTCCCACAGCCTCGACCAGGCCAGGACCACGACGCCGATACACGCGGCCAGCCACACCGCGGACATGCGGACCAGGCGCGGCTGGTCCTCGCGCGCCCGCGGCGCAGAGACAGGCTCTGTCACCCCGGCGGTTCCGTCTTCGCCCGCCCGGCCCCCGATCCGCCAGACAGCGAGCACCGCCACGACGAACACCGGGAGGGCAGCCCCCAGGAGCGCGGTTCGGCCCGCCGCCCCGCCCACGCCCGGGGCAGCGAGCAGGTACCAGGCCAGACCCCCGCCGACCACACACCAGCCGACCGGCTGGAGGCTCCACCCGCGCCCCCGCCCCGCCAGGCGGCACAGGGCGGTCAGGCCCAGGCCTGACACCGCACCGGCGGGGAGCAGGATCGCCGTCGCGGTGGCCACCGGCACGATCAGCTTCAAACCTCCCGGCCAGAGGAAGCGCCCCTCCAGCCAACGGTGGCTCGACTCGGCCACGGGCAATCCCAGACCAAGGCCCACGATGGCGAACCCGGTCGCCAGGGAGGCCACCGCCAGCACGGTCCACAACAGCGCCCGGTCCTGCGGGTAGGAGGCGGGTGTCGCCAGACGATCTCGCCAGCGCCGTCCGCCGCTGCCGGCGGGCAGCGTCGCCAGCAAAGGCCCCACCGCCAGGCAGAGCAGGCCCACCCCCGCCACCAGACCACCCCCGGCCGGAATCGTGAACCTGGAATCGAACCACCGGGCCACCCCCGCCAGCAGCAGGCAGAGCGTCAGCCCGACCAGCACGCCCGCGGTGCCGACAACCAGCGGCTCGGCGACGGAGCGTGCGGGGACCTGCGGGCGCCGGGCCGGCCGTTCCGGCGGACGGTCGGGCGCCTGGCGCTGCTGGCGTTCCGCAGCCCGCCCAGGTGACTGCCGGACCCGGGGCTCCCCGAGCGGTTCGCCCGCCGGGCGGCGGCGCGGCGGCTTGCCCTTCCTGCTGGAATGTCTGGAGGATTTCCTGCGTGAACGCCGACGGCTCATCTTCGGGCCTCGTGCCCCCGGTTCGATCCTCACCGAACCACTGTTGCGAATCCCTTCGCCTCGATCCGTCTTCGCCTCAGTCGTTCAGAATGGTCGTGTTGGCGGCGTCGAACAGCCGGCGCCCGCCGCGGTCCAACTGTACCACCAGAGCGGCGGTCGGGTCCACATCGATCACATGCCCGGTGTAACGCCGTCCGCCGTGCTCCAGCATCACGCGGCTGCCCAGCGGCACGGCGTGCCGGAGCCACTCCTGCCGCACCTCTTCGGCGGTCCAGATCGACTCGTCCGCGAAGCAGCGGTCGAGGTGCCGCAGCAGGGCGACGGCCAGGGCGCCACGGTCGATGGGCCCGGCCGACTGGAGATCGAGCGAGGTGGCCCGCTCCCGCAGGTCGGGCGGGAAGTGACCGCGGTGCTGCAGGCAGTTGATGCCGATGCCCACCACGTGGGCGTTGCCGAGGTCAGGGCCCCGGGCCCCGCTCCCACGGTCGGACGGCCAGGGGCGGGACTCGACAAGAATGCCTCCCAGCTTGCGGCCGCCGGCCAGCAGATCGTTCGGCCACTTGATCTCCACGCTGACCGAGGTCGCCTCGAAGATGGCGTCGCAACAGGCCACGGCCGCCAGCAGAGCCAGCAACGGACCGCTGTGCCGGCGGCCACCGGAGACCTCGGCCGGGGACGCCGCCGTATGCTGCCGTGGCAGCAGCAGAACGCTGCACAGCAGGCTGGCCCCCCGCGGCGACTCCCACGAGCGACCGCGCCGGCCCCGCCCGGCGGTCTGCTGCTCCGCCAGAACCACCAAGCCGTCACGCCGCGGATCCCCCGCTCGCGCCCAGGCCAGGTCGTTCGTGCTGGGCACCGAGTCCACAATCTCCACCAGCCGACCCCACGCCGTCACGCGGCCGATGCGCCTCCGCGCCGGACCGCTCACCAGCCGCTCGATCTCCAGGAGCCCCACACTCACGCGGCACAACCTAACACAACACCCCGGCCGGTCATACCGCCGGCATCCGGGCGGTCGGCCGGCCCCCTCCCCGCGGAGCCCCGGGGTGATCCGCCGTCCGGTCGGGGAATACCGCGAACGATCGGCCGGTTCCCCTTGCAAAGGAGCCCGCCAGGAAGGAACATGGGGCCGTCGCTTCGGACTGGCCATCACCCCACTCAGGAGAACCGCCGTGTCAACCGCTGAACTGCTCCTGAAGAAGAAGGGCGGCACTGTTGTCACCGTCGACAGGGAGACCTCCGTGGCCGATGCGGCCCGCATCATGAACGACCACCACATCGGCGCCCTCATCGTCGTCAGCGGTGAGCAGGCCCTCGGCATCTTCACCGAGCGCGACATCCTCTGCCGCGTGGTCGCGGCCCGGCGCGATGCCGCGGCGGTCAAGGTCGAGGAGGTGATGACCACGCCGATGGCCTGCTGCACCCGGCAGACCGGGCTGGCCGAGTGCAGGGCCGTCATGACCGAGAACAAGATCCGCCACCTGCCCGTCGTGGAGGACGGCACGCTCTTTGGGATGATCTCCAGCGGCGACATCCTGGCCAACGAGGTGACCACCCAGGAGCGAACCATCCGCTACCTGAACGATTACCTCTACGGGCGAACCTGACCACCGGGCAGCAGCAGGGAGGGCCCCCGGCATGCTCATCGGCGTCCTGGCCGACACCCATGATCGCCTGCCCGCCATCGACCGGGCGATGCAGTGGTTCGCCGAGCGGCGAGTCGAGGCGGTGATCCACGCCGGCGACCTGGTGGCCCCCTTCGCCGCCAGGCGGCTCCTGGGCCTGGATGCTCCCCTGCACGCGGTCTTCGGCAACAACGACGGGGAGCTGCGGGGCCTCAAGGCGGTGCTGCCGCAGATCCAGGCCGGGCCGCTGAAGCTGGAGCTGGACGGCAGGGCCATCCTGGTGCATCATTTCATCGAGTGGTGTGCGCCGGCCGACCTCGAGCAGTCCGAGGTCGTCATCACCGGCCACACCCACCAGGCGGTCAACCGGCGGGACGGCGCCCGGCTGTTGCTCAACCCCGGAGAGTGCTGCGGCTGGGTGAACCACCGCTGCACCGTCGCCCTGCTGGACACCAGCGGACCCGACGCCGAGATCTGCGAGCTGAGCGTGCCATGACCCGTCACCCTGCGATTCGCTTCCGGACAACCATTACCCTTGTGGTGATCGCCCTGGCGCTGCCGGGCTGCGTGCGGCGCACGCTCACCATCCGGACCGAGCCGGCCGGCGCCCTGGTCTTCCTCAACGACGAGGAGGTGGGCCGCTCGCCGGTGAGCACCGATTTCACCTGGTACGGTGATTACGACGTGGCTATCCGCCACCCGGGCTACCAGACGCTCAAGACGCACATCCCCGTGCTCCCGCCGTGGTACCAACTGCCCCCCCTCGATTTCCTGGCGGAGGTCTTCTGGCCCGGTCACATCCACGACACGCACACCCACGCCTTCACGCTGGCCCCAAGCGTAACGCCCGGACGGGAGGAACTCATCGAGCGGGCCGAGGCGGTGCGCGATCGAGCGTCGTCTGAAAACGAGTAGCCCGCCCGCGGAAAGCAGCAGACGGGCGCTCTGGCGTCCGTCCCCGGTTGGGTCCGCTCCCGGTACTGCCCCTGGCGCGGGAGGGTCCCCTCCCCGGGCGACGGCTCCGCAGCTCAGCCCTCTTCCACGGCGTGCAGCAGCAGCCCGGCCGCACCCATCACCCCGGCGTCGTTGCCCAGGCGGGCCGGCACGATTTCGGCAATGTCATCAAGCAACGACCACCGCAGGCTGTCGCGGTATCGGCGGACCCGCTCGACCAGCAGGGACCCCGCCGCGCTCATGCCGCCTCCCAGTGCGATGACGGCCGGGTTGAAAGCCCGCTCGATGTTGACGCAGGCCATCCCCAGGTACCGGCAGGCGTCCTCCCAGATTCCGGTTGCCAGGGCATCCCCCCGCCGAACCGCCTCCACCACGTCCTCGCTGGTCAGCCGTTCGGGCCCGCCGGGCACCCCGCTGAGCACGCTCTCGGCCCCCTCCCGGACGGCCTCGACCGCCCGGCGGGCCACGTTGCCGGCGGAGGCGTACTGCTCCAGGCAACCCCGCTGGCCACACGAGCACGGACGCCCGTTCACCTCCACGATCGTGTGTCCGAGTTCCGCGGCGTTCTCGAAATGCCCCCCCAGCAGCCGCCCCTCGATGATCACACCGGCCCCCACCCCCGTTCCCAGGGTCAGCAACACCATGTGAGCGACGTCGCGACCGGCGCCGACCCAGAACTCGCCGTAGGCCGCGGCGTTGCCGTCGTTGGCCAGCACCGTGGGCAGACCGGTGCGCCGGCCGATCTCATCCCGCAGCGGCACGTTCTCAAACGGGGGCAGATTCGCGGCCCGGATGATGGTGCCGCGGCGTGGGCTCAGCGGGCCGGGCGAGCCGATCCCCACGCCGGCCACCGCGGCGGCAGGAACACCCGCCTGGGCCATGACCGCCTCGGCCAGACCGGCCATGTCGCTCAGCACCGCCTCGGCGCCGCCTTCCAGGCGGGTACGGCACGCCTTCCGCGCCAGGATCTCGCCACCCTCGCTCACCAGGGCGGCCTTGACGTCCGTGCCACCCAGGTCCAGTCCGACAGCGTGCCGCTTGCCCATTCTGCCTCGACGCGTGTGCTCGCCTTCCGGGCGCCGGCCCGAGTCACCGGCTCAGGTCCGGGCGGGCTGGTCGGCAAACACGACGCCGGCATAGCCCACCGAGTCCTCCACTCCTGCCGACGCCATGATCTCGGCACTGCTCGTGTGTTGCAGCAGCACGCCCTCCCGGGCCCCCAGCCGCGCGGCGGCCGCCACCGTCGCGGCCACGGCGCCGGCTCCGCAGGCGTTCTGATGCTCTCCTGCCTCGGGAACGATACCGGCGGCGTCGAGCCCCAGGATCAGGTCGATCATCCGCCGGTCGTTCACCTCCTTCGCCCAGGCGATGCCCTCACGGCCTCGCCCGTGGGAGGTCATCCCGTAGGAGGGCCCGTAATGGGTCAGATCGGTCGATCCGACCACCACGGCGTCGTACCCATAGGCCTCGATCGTGCCGGCCACGGCCTGGCCGACCTCGACCGCCGCCGGCCCCGGCGGCACCAGCACGGGCACCACCTTGCAGTCGGGCAACGCCACCTGGAGCAACGGAAGCTGCACCTCGATCGAGTGCTCGCCTTCGTGGGCGTTGGGATCATCCAGGACCAGGTTGGTGTGGCCGCAGATCCGCTCGCTCAGCCGGGCCTCGACCTCCACCGCTCCCAGGGGCGTCTCCCAGCGGCCCGATCCGAACACCCAGGCGTGATGGCCGCGCTGGTAGTGCACCGCACCGAAGAGCACCATGACATCGGGCCGCCGGGATTGCGCGAGCGTCGCGAAGACGGTGCCGGCCACCGCCCCGCTGAACGTCCAGCCGGCGTGCGGAACGATGCCTCCGTACAGACGCCGCCCCGTCAGCCCCGCCGCTGCCGCCGCGGACGTCAGACGCCCGGCCGTCCTGCGGCACTCCTCGGCCGAAGCCGGGTAGAACATGCCCGCCCGCACAGGCTCACGGATCATCATGGCAACACCATCGACATCGCGGCCCCCGAAGCGGTTTGACCAGACACCGCCACCCACTATAGTGCGCCGGACGGACGGCGAGAAGACCCCGGCGCCCCTCGGACGCCCCGCGGGGACTCGGAGGGCCCGTTTCCACCCACCTGCCCCGGGGCAGGACCCAGCGCGGAAGGACACACCCATGCTCTCACGCAACACCATCCCGGCTCTGGTCATCGTTCTGGCGACGATCACGCCGGCGTCCGCTTCCGACATCGTGGTCAGCGTAACCACCGACGCCGGCCCCTCCGTGGAGCCGGGCGGCCTGGTCTCCTATGACGTTTCCGTGAGCATCACCAACACGCCCATTCCCGCCGACACCCTGGGCGTCTGCCTTTTCAGCATCAACCTCCGGACCGACCTGGGGGTGGACCAGTCGCCGGTAGACGCCTTCGCCCCGGAGGTGGTGGCGGCCTTCGACGCCATCAGCCCGCAATCCGGCGTTCCCGACAGCCAGGGCGGTGTGGCCGGCATCATCGCCGCTCAGTCCTGCAACGTGGACGCGGGCAGCGCGCTGGGGATCGGACTGGGCGGGTCGAGCCCGGTCGCCTCCGGTACCCTCCGCATGCCCACCACTCCGGGCACCTACACGGTGAGCGTCGAGCCCGCCCAGTTTCAACTCATCTCCGCGGACGGAAACCGCGGCATCAGCCCCGGCCAGACCGAGGGCCGCAGCACGTCCATCCTGGTGTCGGTCTCCGGCGGGTCGGACGACCAGGACGACGCCGGCACCGACGGCCTGGGAGACGGCGAGGACAGCGACAGCGATGATTCCGGCGACGAGCAGGACGACACCGGCACCGACGGAATCGGTGACGACAACGGTGACAGCGGCGCCGGCGATGAGGAGGACGCCAACACCGATGGTATTGGCGGGGCCAGCCAGGATCCTCAGGACGAAGCCACCACCGACCCGACCGTCCGCCCCACCCTGGGCCTGTGCGGCGGCCAAGCCACCGTCGCCGCGGTCCTCGGCGTCGCCTGCCTGCTGGCCCTGCGGTTCTTCCGACACCCCCGGCGGCCGTCCAACCGCTCATAGAGCCCAAGCAACACCCGATCCGTCGCCGGCTTCCCCACCACCACGCCCAAAACGGCGCCGGCGGCACGCCGGACAGCCCAGTTTCCAACACCGGGGACGCCAGATTCAGCCCCCGGGGCCACCGCAGGAAGCCGCAGGTACCCAGACCACAACCTCGTGAGCCCGCAACGCGGGCGCCAGAACGGTCTGGCAGAGCGACTTCGCCAACCGGAGGGAACCGGCGACTCAGGTCCTCTGGCGTCCGCCCCCCGTCCTTGCCACAAGAAAAGGCCGTGTCGCCGCCCGCAGTTCGCAGGCGGCCACACGGCCTGGTTCATACTTGTTTCAGATGTGTCGCGACGCTACCCGGCCGCTACCTCCAGAACCGTCGCCGCGGACGGGCCGACATCCAGCCCAGCAGCAGCAGCGGCAGGCCGATCAGGCCCACGCCGTTGAAGATCCCGCAGGCCGCCCCGCCACCTCCGAGCAGATCCTCTGGAACCGCCGGCGCCGTCTGGCCGGCCTCGTCCTCGGTCCCATCGCTCGAGCTCTGGTCCCCGCCCTCGTCGGGCACCGGGGCACCGGCCTCGTCGCCGTCGTCGGGGGCACAGGCGTCGCCCACGCCGTCAGCGTCCGCATCCGCCTGATCGGCGTTGGGCGTCTCGACGCAGTTGTCGCACACGTCGCCGACCCCGTCGCCATCGCCGTCCGCCTGGTCCGCATTCGGAGTTGCCGGGCAGTTGTCGCAGACGTCGCCCACCAGGTCACCGTCCGCGTCGCCGTTGGTCGAGTCCGCGTCGTCCGGGCAGAGGTCACAGGGATCAAAGACCCCGTCGCCGTCCGTGTCCACGTTGGGGCCCAGATCGCAGTCGTCGCACACGTCGCCCAGTCCGTCGTCGTCGGCGTCGCTCTGGTCGTCATTCGGCTCGGCGGGGCAGTTGTCGCAGGCGTCGCCCAGCCCGTCGCCGTCATCGTCGTTCTGCTCCCCGGTCAGCGGGTTGATGGGGTTGACCACGTCCGGGCAGTTGTCGCAGATGTCGCCCACGCCGTCGCCGTCGCCGTCAGCCTGGTCCTCGTTGGGCACCTCGGGGCAGTTGTCGCAGGCGCTGCCCAGCCCGTCGCCGTCGCCGTCAAACTGGCCGGGGTTGACCACGGTCGGGCAGTTGTCGCACGCGTCGCCGAAGCCGTCGCCGTCCACGTCGGCCTGGTCCGGGTTGGGCACCTCCGCACAGTTGTCGCAGGCATCCCCGACGCCGTCGCCGTCGCCGTCGGTCTGGTCGGCGTTGGGCACCGTCGGGCAGTTGTCGCACACGTCACCCAGGCCGTCGGCATCGGCGTCCGCCTGGTCCGCGTTGGGCGTCGTCAGGCAGTTGTCGCACAGGTCGCCCACGCCGTCGGCATCGCCGTCCACCTGGTCGGCGTTGGGCGTGGTGACGCAGTTGTCGCACACGTCCCCGACATCGTCGCCGTCGGCGTCGGCCTGGTCGGTGTTGGGCGTGGTGACACAGTTGTCGTCCTCGTCGCAGATGTCGTCATCGTCCTGATCCGGGCACGGCGGCGGGGGGGGCGGCGGGGACTGACAGGTTCCGGTCACCTCCACCTGGAAGGTGCAGGAGCTCACCACCTCCTCCTGGAAATCGAAGTTGCCGTTCTCGAAGTCCCGCCCACCACCGTAATCGAAGAACAGCAGGCAGGTCACGTCGGAGGGTCCCAGGGGGAAGAAGCCCACGCCGTCGTCGCCCAGCGACTCCATATCCTCGGGATCGACGCCGGTTCCCCGGAAGCACTCGATCCGGCAGCCGGGGTAATCGGGAAGCAGCTCCTCGCAGAAGCCGTACTCGTCACAGAACTGGCCTTCGCCGCACTCGCCCACGAACATGCAGGCCTCGTGCGCCGGCAGGCCGAAGTCCACCTCCGCCCCGGAGGGAGAGGTGCACGGCTCGCTGACGTCCTCGTGGCACGAGCAGGCCTGCTCGCACTCGTCGGGGACGCCGTTGGAGTTCAGGTCCTCGCTCTCACCGCAGCCGGGGACGTCACAGGCGCCGCCCAGGGCTCCGCAGTCCAGGTCACACTCGTCCCGCAGCCCGTTGCTGTTGCAGTCACAGTCCGGGTCCAGGATCTCGACGCACTCGTAGGGCGGTTCGCCCTCATCGCCCGAGGCCGCCTGGCAGGCGCCCAGCACGCAGTTGGCCGGGTCGTCGAGGTAGCTGCAGTCCACCGCCTCCAGCGACACGCACTCGTTGAGAATGAGATCCCATTCGCCCGTCTCGCAGGGATCCCCCTCGTAGCAGGCGCAGTAACCGGTCTCCCCGTCCGTGGCTCCCTCACACCAGAGGTCACCGGGACAGGGCGGCAGATCCGGGCCGCACTCGATGACCGTCGCCAACTGGGCCGCGGCGGGCTGGGCCACGCCCAACGCCGCCAGCACCGCCAGCGCGGCGATCAGGCCCGGCACTCCAAAACGACAACAACCACCCTGAGCCGCACGGTTGTCACGGACATTGCGGGACATTCCATCCACCCTTTCTCGTCAGCACTGGCCGACACGGTTCGACGACCGAGCGGCACTTCTTACGTTCCTGGTGACTCTCTCTCGCCTGGGCGGCTTGCTCCAAGCATCCTCCTGACAGGAACGGCCCCCCCCTGTTTCCTGCGCCACGTCGGGCAGCCTATCGAACCGGACGGGTCAGACGTCCGGGCAGCCCGCTCGCGGAGACCCGCCCGGGGCCTGCTCGACCCCGGCGGGCGCCGGCTTCCCCGGACGTCAACAGCCGCGGCGACTCCGCCGCCTGCTGGCCGCAAACGCGAACGCCCCGCCAGCCAGGCAGATGATGGTACCCGGCTCGGGGATCACGTTGTAGTAAAGGTTGTCGATAACCGCGTAGCCGTCGACGGGATCCTCGATCACCGCCCGGTCGAAGACCTCGTCGAGGATGACCCCGGCGAACTTGCCCACCCCGCTGTCACCCAGGGCAGGGCTCTCGTAGACCAGGGAATCGCCCTTGTACAGCCAGAACTTCACGGCCCCGGCGTAGTCCACGGCCAAATGCCGCTGCGACTCGGTGAACCGAACCTCCACGTCGCCGTTGCCGTTCACCCCGAAGTCGTCCTCGAACACGGTGCCGCCGGGAATCCACAGGATGGTGTCCCCGCTGTCCGGCGGGAAGTTCACGCCGACGCCCTCGTACTGCTCGGCCAGCACC